>Ga0256829_1002437_pt1 | contig 13852 bp, 16 predicted proteins | sample 131447metaG_FD_185979 | JGI IMG/M metagenome (GOLD analysis project Ga0256829, IMG submission 185979) | Hydrothermal vent microbial communities from Lau Basin, Pacific Ocean - 131-447 | ecosystem: Environmental > Aquatic > Marine > Hydrothermal vents | place: Pacific Ocean: Lau Basin | collected...
TGGATGGCGGAAAACCCCAGTCCCGACATAGGTACGGTACGGGAAATTATTGAACAGATTGCCAGTGCCTTAAGAGCCTTACATCGCCAAGATGTGATTCATCAAGATTTGAAACCCGAAAATATCATGGTTACCCCAGAAGGGCGAATCAAAATCATTGATTTCGGTGCGGTGCAAGCAGCGGGCTTGGCAGAATTGGCCACCGTGCTACAACGCCAACATCCAGAAGGCACGCTCAACTACACCGCCCCCGAATATCTAATGGGCGAAAGAGGTTCTAAACGCTCCGATATTTTCTCGCTCGGCGTGATTGCTTATGAAATGCTCAGTGGCGAACTGCCTTATCCAGAAAAAAAGGTGGACAAGTTCCAGATCAAAAACTACCACCAGATGAAATACCGCCCCATCACCCAATATCGTCCTGACCTGCCTAAATGGGTCGATGTGGTGATGAAAAATGCCGTTGAACCCAACCCCGAAAAACGCTACGGCCTGCTTTCAGAATTTGTCCACGATTTAAAAAAACCCGCACAAATTATCGAAAGCGAACAAGAACCCCTCATCCAAAGAAACCCCACCCTCTTCTGGCAAGGGGTCTCTGCTGTACTATTTTTGGCACTCATCAGCGTCATCACCGCATGGCATCTACAATAATCAAAAAAATATTGGCACATCAATTGCTTAGGTGATAACCTACCATTAACATTCAGTTTTTATATTCAAATAGATAACTTTTTGCTCTTTGAAAACAAAAATATAACTACTCAGCTCACCTCTAAAATATGAACAATTACGGTATCAACTGAGTTATAGCTCAAAAATTTTACTAAGGAGAATATCATGTTAAGAAGCCTGTTTTTTCGGATGCGTCTAGTCCATTGGATTGGCATCATATTATTGGCGGCCAGTGCCACTTTTTTACCGAAGACCTGATTGGGAAAATTATCCAGTATCTTGTCGCTATCGTTATCGTCTTTCATGACTATGATGAAAAGCACAATGGCGTTGATATCACCTATAAACTCACCAATTACCTTAAAGAGATGGATCTTCAACATCCTCTAAAATTTGATGCACACTTTAGCAAAGAGTATTCTGAACTGGCTCAAGTGATTAACCATTTCCGAGAAAAGGTGGCTGCTGCTATCAACATTGAACAGATCAAAGCCATCGTCTCCGAAGCAGAACAGACTAGCCGAACAATAGATGAAATTGGCCAAAAAATTGAACGCTCTTTAGAAAAAAATGATCAACTCAGTGAAGAGATCATTAACAATCTAGATATTTGTTCAACAGAAAGCCAAACTAATGTAAAAAGTGTTCAACAACTGAGTGAAAAAGCCCAAGGGGCAGATACACTCTTAAAAGAAACTGAAACCGAAGTTTCTCAATTAACCCATCGCACCAATAACTATCAACAAGAGGTCAGTGAAATGAACCAAGAGCTCCACGCCTTGGTTGAAAGCACCCAGAAAATCACGGAAGTCATAGCCCTGATTTCTGACATTGCTGGACAGACTGACCTACTGGCACTTAATGCATCTATTGAGGCTGCTCGTGCAGGAGAGCATGGAAGAGGTTTTGCCGTGGTTGCAGACGAGGTCAAAAAACTCTCCGAAAAAACCCAAGAGAGCCTAGAAGAGATTCAATCAACCATCCGGGTTATGCAACAGCATGTGACACAAGTAAGTGAAGCGGTTGAACATAGCAATGAAACCGTTCAAGAGATGGTTCAAAGCAGCAACACCTCACTCGCCAACCTTCAACAAGCTAAAGATAATATGCAAGAAGTGGAAGACCTGAGTCAACACTCTAGCAAAGTCTCTAACGATATTGATCAGCGAATCTCCGAGGTCAAAACCAGCGTCACTGAACTTAAGGCTCTCTTGGCTGAAGATGTCTCCACCATGGAAAATACAACCCAAATGATCCATGAATTGATGCAAAAAATAGCAGCCATTGAAAGTGCCATCACCACTGCCTAAAATAGCCCCTCCACCCAGTCCGCTGCCTATTAGCCTCATTATTTATCTGGTGGACAAGGCAGACGCATGGGCGGGGTGAATAAAGCCCTGATACCTTATCAAGGGCAGCCGATGTTGCTGCATATTTTGCAACGCGCCTACCCGCTATTTGCTCAAATCATCATCATTGCCAATCAAAACCACGATCAAATCCTAACACTGGTTCAGCAAACACCCTGTGCAGACAAAATCACCATTCACTCTGATCTAGAAGGCGGCTTTCAAGGTCCTTTAATGGGTATTGCCACAGGACTTCAATTCACGCCCGCTTTCCCACAGCTCAACTCTGTCCACTGGATGCACCAGGTGACCTAATCACTTGGACACATACCCTCTGGCAAGCTTGGCAACAAAAATCCAACTACACCCAGCTACTTCTTCCCAAAGATCCTCAACGCTGGCAACCACTCTTTGCCATGCTCTCCACCAGCCTGCTACCCCAAATACAAATCGCTCTGAACAAACAGCAAAGAGGCGTTACCCAATGTTTTACACATCTCCCTCATCACACCATCAAAACCACTTCAGACTCTTACTTTACCAATTTAAATACGCCTGAACAGTTGACAGATTTCGTTTAGACTTTTAAAGTAAAGTTCTCTATCCAAAACTTCCTTACTTCTAACTTATGATTGTTTCTACCATTAAAACAACTCGTCAAGATCTCTATGACCTCAGTGACCTCGATATGGCTCTCATTCGGGCTGTCGCTCACAGTTTTATCCATGAGTATGGCGCTTTAAATATAGAAACAGGCAAAGAGGCTCTGCCGCATGAAACGACTATGCGTCATGAGCTGCAAAAAATGTTGACTCGGCCTGAGCTCGGTATGCGACAGATTGTACCGTTGATTGCAATGTGGGTAGAGCAATTTAATCTAAAATTTGAGGATCCGCTCTTTAAACTTGAAGTCAGTCGACTTAAATTAAAACAAACACTTGCAGATCAACTCAACAACCTCATCTCTCTTAAGCGTCCCGTCACGGTCAACTTCTCTGTACTTGAAGTCCTTTCCATGCTAGAAAGTAACGAGATGATGGAGAGTGTGCCTTATATTGAGTTTCAGATTAAAAACCAACTTCCCAATCCACCAAAAGATACGGCTGAACTCATTCAACGCATTCGAGAACTCGCCGCTCACAGTGAAAAAACGATTGAAATCAAACTCACCCCCGATATGTTCACACAACCTGCAAAAGCGGAAGAGTCTTTAGAAGAAAAGGCAAGAAAATGGCTGGAAAAGACCCAAGCCAAATACCAATACAACCTCAACGCCTTCTTTAAAGAATATGACAAACTCTCTAAACCAATGAAAGAGGCCGTCAATGAAATCATGGACGAAAACATCGAAAAAAGTAGCCAACAACGCCCTCAAAAATGGAATGAAGAAGAGTATCAAGATACCTACAGCCTACTCCATCGTGTTCTGATTCGGCTCTTTAAATGGTTTCAACGAAGCTAATGCAAGCACTCAATGCAAGAAGCTCAAAATACCCTTGAAATACCCTTGAAAAATCCTAGAATTCCCAGTCCTGCCCCCCCCAAAAAAGAAAGCAGGACTGGGAATTTTGGGATTTTTTCAAATAAACTCGCTTCTTTGCCAATGACCGCTTTTACCGCCCTTTTTCTCCAGAAGCTGCACTTGGTCAATTACCATACCTCTGTCCACCGCCTTACACATATCATAAAGCGTAAGCGCAGCGACGGAAGCGGCGGTGAGCGCCTCAATCTCAATGCCCGTCTGCCCGACAGTTTTACAGGTAGCTTGAATTTCCACGCTACTGTTTTCCTGATTGGGCGTGAGTTCAACCTTGACTGAAGTAATCATCAGCGGATGACACATTGGAATCAAATCAGGCGTGCGTTTCGCTGCCATAATCCCTGCAATGCGAGCAGTGGCCATCACATCGCCTTTTTTATGTCGCCCTTCCACAATCATTGCTAAGGTTTCAGGCTGCATATGAATCACCGCCATAGCGGTCGCTTCCCGTGCCGTGGTCGCCTTATCGGAGACATCCACCATGCGGGCTTGTCCTTTTTCATCTAAATGGGTAAGTGCTGACATCATCTTCTCCTTAGAATGGATAAAAAGCGACTGCATCGCCTTTTTGGACGGTACTGTCTTCTGGAATCACCACAAACCCATCCGCCCAAACGGTGGAGGTCAACACGCCTGAATCTTGGTTAGGGAAAAGTGCCGCCCAAGTTTCACCGTCTCGACTCAACAAACGACCCCGAGCAAATTCACGACGGAATCCCGCTTTAGGCCAATCAAACTCTGCCTTTACCCAAATGGATTTAGGGAGCACTTCAGTTTCGCCCTGCATCGCTTTCAAATAGGGTTGGGCAAAGAGTTTAAAGGTGGCAAAAGCAGAGACTGGATTCCCAGGCAGCCCAATAAATGGCACACCTTGCACCTCTCCATAAGCGAGCGGCTTACCTGGCTTCATCTTCACCTTCCACATATCCAAATGCCCCAAAGCCTCTACAGCTGGTTTAATATGATCCTCTTCGCCCACAGACACCCCACCCGTGGTCATCACCAGATCTGCTTGCTCGGCCGCTGCCTTCAATGCGGCTTGCGTCGCTTCTAAAGTATCTTCCACCTGCCCTAAATCAACTAGTTCAATGCCCAGCTCAGGTAATAGAGCCGCTAGCAGATAACGGTTAGCATTAAAAATTTTGCCCACTTCAGGTGATTCACCTGGTTCCAATAGTTCATCTCCCGTGGTAAACGAAGCCACCTTAATCGGACGATAAACCTCAGCCTTTGCAATCCCCATAGAAGCAATCAAAGCGACATCTTGCGGTTGCAGGCGACGACCTGCTTGCAAAATCTCACTACCCTGCTGAATGCTTGCCCCTGTGGCACGGATATTCTGTCCTGCCTGCACTTCTGCCGTAAACGAGACGGTACCAGCCTGTTCATCCGCTTCCGTCTCTTCTTGCATCACCACCGCATTCGCCCCTTCAGGCATCGCCGCCCCAGTAAAAATTCTCGCCGCTGTTCCCGCTTTAAGCGGTTTAGGCATCGCACCTGCTGGAATGCGTTGACTCACAGGCAGAGCCACACCTTCTGCTAAATCGGCTGTATTCAATGCATAGCCATCCATGGTGGCCACAGGCATGGGAGGCACATGAACAGGCGCAACAATCCCTTTTGCCAATACTCGCCCTTTCAACTGTGTCAAAGGCAAGGTTTCCGTCTCCATCACGGGGGAGACCTGTTCCAATAAGTAACTTAAGGCTTCATCAAATGTTTTCATTTCCGTTCCCTAAAAAAATCCCCGACAAGGAAGTACCTATTAAATCTCTTGGCTTCTGGGTATTTGTTACCCCCTTCGGGCGGAGCTTTAAGGGGACAGCTTCGTTGTTGGGCTTTTTGACAAGGGCTAGCCATTGCCTGCAAATCCCGCCTAGAATCTGCCCCCTTAAAGTTCCGCAGAAGCTCAAAAAATTTAATAGGTACTTCCTTAAACGGGGAATGACAGATAATTTTTGATTATGCTTACGCCGTCGCCCAGCGTTTTTCTGCTTCTTGATCGCTCACTCGGGCATCTACCCATCGTTCTTCACCATGGGGTAGTGTCTCTTTTTTCCAGAAAGGGGCATTGGTTTTAAGATAGTCCATAATAAAGTGAGCAGCATAAAAAGCATTTTCACGGTGCCGAGAAGCGACAGCCACTAACACAATTTGATCAGTCGGATACATTTTGCCAATACGATGAATAATCAGGCTATTTTCTAATGACCAGCGTTGATGTGCCTCTTGACGGATTTTCTCCAGCGCTTTCTCCGTCATGCCTGGATAGTGTTCCAACTCCAGAATAGAGACTTCATCGCCTTCATTGATGTCTCGCACCGTGCCGACAAAAGCCACCACTGCACCAATGTCTTTGTGGCCTGCACGCATCGCTGCCACTTCTTGGCTCAAATCAAAGTCTTCAGTCTGAATCTTAATCTGCGGAAACGCTTGTTCCATCATTAACCGCCTGTCACAGGTGGGAAAAAGGCCACCTCATCGCCTGCTTCAATCGGTGTGGCACGATCGGCGACATCATGGTTCACTGCAATTTGCAGATTCGGGTTATTCACCAACGCCTGTTGCCACACTTCTCCGCGGTCAGCTAAAGACTGTAACAAGCTCTCAACAGAATCATAATCGGCAGGCAACTGCTCATCCGCCTTACCTAACTGCTCTCGAAAACTGGCAAAATAAAGGATCTTAACCATCTAAAACTCCTTTTATCCCCCTAGAGAAACCATCTCTCTAAACTGAATATTATGAACATTTTCATTAAAAAAGTGGCGTTCAGGTTTATGGGTAATCGCTTCACGAATCAGATCTTTCAAACCTTCGTCACTGATACCATCACGAAGCGGCGTGCGTAGATCCACAGCATCCTCCTGACCCAAACAGAGCGCCAACACACCCTTAGCCGTCAACCGTACACGATTACAAGTTTCACAGAAATGTTGAGACACCGCTGAAATGACTCCAATCTTCGCCTCGGTGCCCGCAATGAGATAGTTGCGAGACGGTCCATCATGAGAACGACTCTGTATGGGCACCAAATCCTGCCCCACATGGACTTTCACCCTTTGCAAAATCTTCTCCGCAGGATAGTGCTGATCCATCATACTAATCCCAGCGGGGCCAATCGGCATGGTTTCGATAAAGCGAATCTCCACGCCCTTCTCGATGCCATAGTCAACCATCGCTTCGATTTCATCATCGTTGGTGCCTTTCATCACCACCATATTAAACTTCACCGGCGTCATCCCCACCGCTAAGGCGGCATCCACGCCTGCAAGCACCTTCTCTAGATCACCACCTCTTGTAATATTCTTAAATCGCTGAAAATTCAAGGAGTCTATGGAGATGTTGACCCGAGTCACGCCCGCTTGCTTAAGCTTCTCCGCTTCTCGTGCCAGATGATGTGCATTAGTCGACAAAGCAATTTCTTTTAGGCCATCAAGTGGACTGATTTGTGAAACCAGCTGATCCAGATGCTTACGCACCAGCGGCTCACCCCCTGTAATACGCACCTTCTGCACACCCAATTCAACAAATGCCTGAATAATGCGTGCCAGCTCATCGTAATCTAAATATTCCGTATGCCGTCCCTCAGGGTGAACCCCCTGCTCAGGCATACAGTAACCGCACCGATAGTTGCACTTATCTGTCACCGAAACACGGAGATATTCGATACGACGATTAAAGGGATCAATCAATTCAGCCATGAAGCGTTATTTCCTAAAAGAATAACGCTATTTTAATCATTTTAAACCTCATTGCAAGCAATTTATATCAAGAACCAGCAGAGAAGGCTATAGGAAAGATAACTCGATTAGATTTGCAAAAACGCCTCATGAGTGAGGTACGAAAAAATAGCAAGGAAGCTTGAAAATAAAAACCCCCGCACATGGCGGGGGCTTCAATCATCTGTTTAATCGAAATTAAACAATCAGATTACATACCTGCGTGACCAACCCCTGGAGGTGCTTCATGCAGTCGTTGTGGTACATTGTATTGAGGCTGACCATTTGGCAACTTACGCGCTTCACGATAGTGGTGAATGTTACCTTTACCATCACCAACCATGTAGTCAGGACAGTTTTTCATGCACCGTTCATTGTGAATCACTGGACGGTGATCACAGAAGAAGTTGGCTTGGTTGCTCATAAACTTGTTGGCTTTCATCAGCATAACAGAGTTAAAGAAATCATCATCTTCGATCTGTGTACCCTTCTCATCCAATGGAACTTCATTCGCCTGTAGGATATACCCAGCCATTCCTAGATAACCTGCATCCCCAATCGCTGGAGAGTTAGGTGACCAGAAAGGCATCGCACGACGAATATAGTCGAATAAAGTGGTAGCATAAGGCCAGTAGCTTCCAACTGTTTTAATCGGCGCTGGATCAGTGAAGTCACTAGTCACTAAGCTGTCAGACCCTCCAGCCAATGGTAGGTAACCTTTAGCCCCTTCACCGAATTCACCGTGACACATACCACAGAACTGAACATAAACTTGTCCACCCTTCTCAACGGTCATGCCCACTGAAGGATCTGGCAATCCATTACCATCACCATCCACTGAGATATTCCACTTCTTCAAGGCAGACTCAGCGATAGGGGTACCAAAACCATTGGCAACGAATTTAGCATCATCTTGATAGTGCTTACGCGCAGATTCATGCACTTCAACAAAAGCCGCAGGAATCTTACACTGTGCATTACCATGATCACCACCATCAATGCTGTCATCCACTTCAAAAGAGTAAGGGTTAGCAGGATCTAGCTTACCTTCCAAACCTTGACGACCAAAAGCATCATCACCCAAAATGGCTTTAATGACTTTAGGGTCTAGGTATTTACCACCATTTTGTTTGATGATTTCAATATAGTTGGCAGCATATTTACCATTGATTTTATCTGCACTCGCAGCAGTTGAGCCCGTATTGCTACCGCTCATTGCCATTGCAGAACCCGCAAAAGCGGTGGTCAAGGCTACAGCGATTAAAGTTTGTTTAGTATTGAACATTTTCAACAGTACCTCCATTTTTACCATCTTCCCAAGGCAACACACGCCATGTCACCATCGCTGTACGGTGGTAAACATTGTTTGTACCTTCTAGTTCACGCATTTGTGGCATAGGAGGCTGCACATAACCTGTTTCATCGGTTACACGACTCATTAGGAAGGCTTCTGAACCATCCCAATCCCATTCAATCTCAAAACGAGTCCATGCCTTATCCAATACAGGAGAGGTAAAGTGGGCTTCATGCCAGTTCTTACCACCATCAAAAGTCACATCAACATGTGCAACTTTACCACGGCCAGACCATGCTAGACCACGGACGAAGTATTTACCTGGACCTTGCATTTTGAAGTCAGGAGATGGATAAGTGATTACAGAGTTCGCTTCCATGTACCATGAGAAACGCTGAGCGGTTCCATCAGGCATCAATTCTGTATATTTAGAAGTTTCTTCACGATGCTGCAGTGGTACATCATGGACATACAGACGACGCAGGTATTTCACCCACATGTTTGCTTCACAACCAGGCACGACCAAACGAATTGGATAACCTTGCTCACGACGCAATGCCTCACCATTCTGTGCATAAGCAACATAGCAATCATCCATTGCCAAATCGACAGGAATCGAACGAGACATACCAGAAGCATCTGCACCTTCAGGAATAATCCATTTCCCTTCTGGCTTGATACCCGCTTCTTTCAATAGATCAGATAGACGCACACCAGTATATTCCACACAAGACATCATCCCGTGCGTCCACTGAACTGAGTTCAACTGAACCCCTTTCCATTCCATCGCACCGTTTGCAGGACATTCGATGAAGTGAATACGAGAGATAGAAGGGAAGCGCTTAAGATCATCCATTGTGAAAATCAATGGGCGTTCAACCAAACCGTGAATCACTAAACGGTGATCATCAGGATTGATGGTTGGCACACCACCATGGTAACGCTCAAAGTGCAATCCGTTAGGGGTAATGATACCGTTCAAGCTTTGAATTGGGCACATGGTAATAGAAGCCATTGAGTCAGGTGTCAACCACTCAAGGGTACGACGCTGGACTTCTGCTTCATAAGGAGAAGGCATACCATAGGGATATTTTCGCACACCAAAACCTAATGTTTTCCGTGCTGGCCCATCTTGCAACACAGTGGTTACTTCTTTTTTATTTGCGTATGGGGCGACGGCTTTTTTAGGGTCATACTGCGCACCTTCAGCAGCAGACGCCGCCTTTGTGAACAGGACACCCCCTGCTACGGCCGCAGAACCTTTTAAAAAGGCACGACGGCTTTGGTTACGGCTTTCTTCAGTTTGAAGCGCAACCTTTTCTACAATTTTATCTGTCATTTAATGCTCCTTGATTGACCTTTTTGCCGGGCAAAAAGACCTCAGATTCAAGAGGTTAATTATTTTTTCAGCGATTTATTACCGCACTGATGCGGCAACACCGTTAAAGTGCTACGGGAAATAATAAGTTTTCTCTAATCTAATGGCAAGCTAAAGCGTTAGAAAAATTAGAAAATGCTTATATAAATTTTTTATGACGACTCTAGCTTTCTCTATGAAGATAGCTCAAAGTCTTTCTTTTTCAGCCTCTTCCCGACGCCGCTTACAAATTGGCCCCGATTTCGGAAATTCAATATCTTCCGCTACCTGAGCCAAAAATTGTTGCAACTCATCCACTGTCAAAACAGACAAAATCTTATTCATAATCTCAGGCGCAATCTCCACGGTGGTATATTGACCTGTGCTTAACTTCACCTGTACGCCACAGGCATCTGCCAACACGCCCTCTTCACTATTGCCTTCAATCTGTGCCGCCTGCTCACCAAAGAAAAATTTATCATAAAGTACCTCTATCACTTCTGATAAATTCTCATCCGTCAGTGAGTCAATCACCACCGAATAAGCATCTCCATCTGAAGGGGTCTCTTCTGTGACAATCGAAACCGCCTCAACCCCCTCATTTTCACAAGCTGACTTAAATCGTTCCGCCAATGTCTGCTCAAAAAATAAATACTCCATCTTGTCCATATTCACAATCCCTTCTTTTTTACCAGTGGATAAAGTATCATTCTCACTATCATCTATCAACTAAAAAGAGTCCAAACCATGCTAAATCGCCAATTTCCAATTACCCGTATGCGTCGTATGCGTAAAGATGACTTCTCTCGCAGCCTAATGCGTGAAACGACCCTCACCTCCAATGACCTCATTTATCCCATGTTTGTCATTGAAGGCGAACAAACAACCGAAGAAGTTCCCTCTATGCCAGGGGTGGTGCGATATACCATTGATTTGCTTGTGGAAGAAGTTAAAGAACTCCAAGACCTCGGTATCCCCTTGGTCACACTTTTCCCCGTCCCCGACGCACAAACCAAAACCTTAGAAGCCAAAGAAGCTTATAACCCTGATGGACTCGTACAAAGAGCGGTGCGAGCCATTAAAGCTGCTTGCCCAGAAATGGGGGTCATGACCGATGTCGCTTTAGATCCTTACACCACCCACGGCCAAGATGGCATTATTGATGAAAACGGTTATGTGGTGAATGATGAAACCATTGATGTATTGATGCAACAAGCTTTGAGTCATGCAGAAGCGGGGGCAGATGTCATTGGTCCTTCCGACATGATGGATGGTCGCATCATTGAGCTGCGGGAATATCTTGAAGATAACGGACATATCCATACCCGCATTATGGCCTATTCTGCGAAATACGCCTCCTCTTTCTACGGCCCCTTCCGTGATGCGGTCGGCTCGGCAGGCAATCTGGGTTCAGGCAATAAATACACCTACCAGATGGATCCCGCCAATAGCAATGAAGCTTTGCATGAGGTCGCCCTAGACCTCAATGAAGGGGCGGACATGGTGATGGTGAAACCAGGACTCCCCTATCTCGACATCGTCCGTCGCATTAAAGATGAATTTAAAGCCCCCACTTTTGTTTACCATGTGAGTGGAGAATACGCCATGCTAAAAGCCGCCGCTCTCAATGGCTGGCTGGATGAAAAAGCGGTTGTGCTAGAGACTTTATTAAGCTGCAAGCGAGCAGGCGCTGATGGCATTCTCACCTACTACGCCAAAGATGCCGCTATCTGGCTATATGAACAAGGATATCACTGATGAATCCAATGCCCGATTGCTATGCTGTCGTTGGTGACCCCATCGCTCACTCCAAGTCGCCTTTGATTCATCGCCTGTTTGCTGAACAGACGGGCGAAGATTTAGTGTATGAAGCCATTCGCATTGATGCCAACCAACAACCCTTTGACTATGCCATCGACCAACTAAAGCACAAGGACTACAAAGGACTCAATATCACCGTTCCATACAAACTCAAAGCCTTTGACTATGCCGACCAACTCACCGACAGAGCGGCACTCGCCATAGCAGTGAACACCTTTGTGTTTCAAGCAGACGGCACCACACTGGGCGACAATACCGATGGCATAGGCTTGGTCAATGACATTCAGCAGAACACAGGTAAATCCATCAAAGACCAATCGGTACTGATTTTAGGCGCAGGGGGTGCCGTCAGAGGGACATTGCTGCCAATTTTAGATCAAGCCCCTGCACAACTGCATATTGCCAACCGTACAGCTGAAAAAGCTGAAAACTTAGCCGACCTGTTTGAAATACACGCCAACTGCCCCATTAGCGGTAGCGGCTGGGAAGCAATTCCTCAACAGCCGTGGGACATCATTATCAATGGTACCGCCGCCAGTTTAGAAGGCAAACTCCCCCCTATCTCAGCGGAATTGATCGGCGAAAACAGTTTGGTGTATGACATGATGTACGGTGCCGAACCGACCGTTTTTCTACAATGGGCTAAACAGCAGCAACCCACCTGTCAAACTGCCGACGGTTTAGGTATGCTCGTCGAGCAAGCCGCCGAAGCCTTCCACCTCTGGCGAGGCATCAAACCCCAAACCCAACCTGTGATTCAAACCGTTAGAGACATCATTGCACAGTGAACGCTTTGCAAAAAATGAAAGAAAAAATTCCAAAAATGCCAAAATCCCCAGTCCCGTTAAGGAAGTGTCAATTAAACCTAATCAATGACCCGAAGTCGCTTCGTATATTCAGCACTTTGCTGATAAATGATCTTCTCATCTTCTGTTAAAGGGACTTCTTTCCACTCCCCCTTCTCAATCTCTTTTAATAACGCAATCTCATCATGCTCTAAGATAACCTCTTTCTCTTCCATTTAATTTCTCTCCTTAGTGCTACTTTTTAACCATCGATCCAGCTGATTGGCAAAAGCTTGGCGGTCGTTTTGATTGAGCGTGGCGGGGCCGCCTGTTTGGATGCCGCTTGAACGCAAGCTTTCCATAAAATCTCGCATATTTAAGCGTTGGCGAATATTCTCCAGCGTATAAAGCTCCCCTCTTGGATTCAGTGCGATGCCTCCCTTTTCAATCACCTCTGCCGCCAAAGGAATATCCTGCGTCACCACCAAGTCGCCCGCCGCTAATTTCTGCACAATCCAGTTATCCGCCACATCAAAACCCTGGCCGACCTGCACAAAATCGATATATGGCGACGGGGGAATCCGCACCGCATGGTTCGCCACCAGCGTCATCGGCACCTTCACCCGATTAGCCGCCTTAAATAAAATTTCCTTAATCACATTCGGACACGCATCCGCATCTACCCAAATCTTCATCAACCAAAGTCCTTCTCTAAAAATTTCAGTATAATGCCATCAATCAATCATTCAAAAAAGGAAATTCACATGCCATTACTCGATAGCTTTACCGTTGACCATACCATTATGCCCGCCCCCGCCGTTCGGGTTGCTAAAAAAATGCAAACTCCTTGTGGCGACACCATTACCGTTTTTGACCTACGGTTCTGCAAGCCCAATGAAGAGATCATGGGCGAAAAGGGGATTCACACTTTGGAGCACCTTTTTGCAGGCTTTATGCGTGACCATCTCAATGGCGACGGGGTCGAGATTATTGACATCTCGCCCATGGGCTGTCGTACGGGCTTTTATATGAGCCTGATTGGCGAACCTGATGAGCAGCGAGTCGCTAAAGCATGGGCGGCTGCAATGGAAGATGTGCTTAAAGTTCCCGATATGCAACATATTCCAGAGCTAAACATCTACCAGTGCGGCACCTATACCATGCACTCGCTAGATGAAGCCAAAGAAATTGCCCAAGGCATTTTAGACAAAGGCATTGGCGTGATGAAAAACGAAGAGATCGCCCTGCCCAAAGAGAAGCTTGCCGAACTGGGCAATGAGGTTGCATAAGATGACCGCACAACCGATCG
>Ga0256829_1002438_pt1 | contig 13848 bp, 14 predicted proteins | sample 131447metaG_FD_185979 | JGI IMG/M metagenome (GOLD analysis project Ga0256829, IMG submission 185979) | Hydrothermal vent microbial communities from Lau Basin, Pacific Ocean - 131-447 | ecosystem: Environmental > Aquatic > Marine > Hydrothermal vents | place: Pacific Ocean: Lau Basin | collected...
ACAATTAAATAATTATAATTAGTTTTGGAAAGAAAAAAAAGTAAAAAAAGCAGAGTGATGTAATTCAACTACCCTAAAAAGGGCAAATTAAAAAGGAAAAGAATAAGAATATCTACTCATAAACTGCTTATGAACAGTTGTGTTTTGATACTCTGAATGAAAATCTATAAAATCATACCCTTCTCCTATATATTCTTTGGATTTTTGTTTTATTATAATCCAATTTTTAAACAACATTTCAGGAGGAGGTGTTATACTCTTCTTTTCAAAAAACTCTTCTTGCATTGTTATCCAAAAATTTTTATTCAACAATTCTCCTTCTTTACTGATAACTTTATCACTCCACCAGTAAACCTTGTATTTAATATGTTTTTCTTCAGGCCTACCAGAATTATAAATTTCTATATCTAAAAGTTTTTGCATTACTCCTTTCATTCCTGCTCTATCAGCATCAGGAAAAAAATGTAATATTTTCCCTTCCAATAAAGGAAACATATATTCTCTAACAGGAGTGGTTGCACTTCCTGTTGTTACAGATTGATAAAGTTTTGCATTGTTTACAATGCAGTCACTATGCCCTTCTGTAAAAATTATAGGAGCGTTTTTATTAAAATGCTTCATTAAATGGCTTCCAAATAAAACCCTTTTAGAATCTTTGCGAAGTTTTCCTTTAGGGTCCAAATCTCTATTATAGGAAAAAGAACCCCAAGGAATTCCGTTTTCATCGTATTCGGGAATAAAAAGCCGCTTCTCTTCTCCATGATAACCGTTCATGGTTATCAATCCAATATTAAACATTTTAACGGCTCTTTTATATTCTTCACCGCTACATCCCCTACAAAGCTTTTTTAGTAGTTCAAAAGCCAATCGAGGATTTTCTTTTGCTTCTACTTTTCTTTTGTCTATATAATATTGTGTATAGGGAGAGCGAATTTCTTTTTTTTCAAAAATTTCTTTTGTACTTTTTACTTGGAACTCTTGTTTTCTTTGCAAGAGTTCTTCAACAGGCTCATTTTCCCATTCTAAAAGCATTTTCACGGCTTCAACAAAACCGCATTCATAAATCTCTTGAATTCTGTCAATTACATCTTTTACCTTCCCCTCATTTCCGAAATCGTTATATTTCAAAAAAGGTAAAAAATGCGTTGAAGCGGTTTTTTCCGGTCTTAATTTTACAGCTTTCCTTGATATCTCAGCTTCTAACACTCCAAGTTTATCAGCATGAGCTAAAAAAAACTGGAAAGAAGCTTCTTTTGTAGGATATTTTGCGTATATCCCCTCTAATAAATCTTTCAAGTTTAATTTCATGTTCTACTCCTTTTTAACCAATAAGAATATTGTTATAGGAACAAGAGAAAAGAATTAAAAAAATAAAAATTATAAAAAAAGATGAAAATAATGATGTAAATTGCTGTGAGAAAAAGGTGTATAAAACAAATACATTTCATATCCAAATAAAAGAAAAAACAGAAAAGTAAAAATTGTTTCAACAAAAGAACCTGTTCTAAAAGTTAATTTTTTAGGCAATAAATGAAAATTTTTGTTACTGAAAGGATATAACCATTTTACACCGCTTTTAGTAAGTGAATCTCCGATAAGATGAGAAATATAAGCCATCCATGCTACAACAACACAAATCCAATATTTATCTAAAAGATTAAAGCTATACAAGATTATTGCCAAAATTGCAGGGAAAACAAAAGAAAAAATAAGAGTATGAGTAATCCCTCTATGGTCAACGAAAAAGGACAGAAGAATTGAAATAAAATTCCAAGGAAATCTTTTAGAAAGATAAGCCTTTGGTTCATCTAAATCAGGAAAAAGCGAAAAAAAATAAATTGCAATAAAAGAGCAAACTAAAACAAAAGGAGAAAAACTATTTAAAACATAATTTCTTACATCAAATAATAAAAGAGGTGATAGTGAAAAAGCATATCCTAACGCCAAATGACCTTTATATGTCATAAAAAATCCTTTGAAAATTATTAATCTTTGAAAATCTAAAAAAAACTTAAATCTTTTTTCCAACATTATTATTATATAATAATTTTTAGAAAAGCCAATTCAAACTTAAAAAAAATAAACACAATAACGATAAATCTCAACAAAAAAGCATATAAATATCTATTTGCAATTTATTTTTTTTGTTTTTAATGTTAAACTATGTAAAATAGTACAAAACAAAAAAGGAACTAATAATGAAAAAACGCATTTTATTTATTATTGCTTTTATTATAATAATTACAACAACTATTAGAACTTTAATTATAGGTTATAGTTTTTTAGATTACACAGAAAAATCCATCAAAAACCAAATAAAAACATTTAAGACAATTTTAGAAAAAAGCAATAATAAAAAAGAAATATTAAAGCTAATAAAAGAATCGGATAGTAAAATTATTAATCTTAAAATTGTAAAAACTAAAAAAAATTTAGCAAAAACAATAAAAGGAAACAATATTCAAATTTTAATTTCTAAGCATCAAATTAAAGCAATAGCTCCATTAAATAATAAATCTTTATTAAAAATTACTTTCTCGGCAGATATTTATTACCAAAAGTTGATATTTACTTTAATAAAATTAATAGTTGTCGCAATAATATTTCTTATTATAATAATAGTAACGGTAAACCATTTTTTAACACCGTATCTTGAATTATTAGAAAAAATAAAAAAAGTAACAAATAATATTTTACAAGGAAATTTTAATACTAAAATTGATACAAAATTAAATGGAGATGTTAAAAATTTTGTTGAAAGTTTTAATGGATTTATTGATGATTTAGAAGAAAACTTTGAAATAATTCAAAAAAAATATTTTAGTTTAATCGATACAGAAATTCAAAGCTCTGACAAATTAAAAAAAGATAACCCTTTAAAGGAAGCCAAGGAAACAATAGAAAATTTAGCTGACATTTTTAAATTCAAAAAACTTATAGAAGAAGATGAAAGTATGCAAGATGTTTTTAGAAGAATAGAAAATATACTAAAACAAAACAATATAAACAATTATGTTTTACTTGGTATAGACAATCTATCTAAAAAAATAATTTTTCAAAAAACCTTAGGAATTTCTTCTTGTTGCGATGTAGTAAAAAATTTTAGACATTGTAGAACATATAGAACAAAAAAAGTTATTGATAGTATTCAAACTCCTGAAATATGTATACAACATAGATGTAAACAATACGAATATATTTGTATCCCATTTACAAAAAACAATAATTTTTCAGGAATCCTCAAAATAAATATAGATAAAGAACATATTGAAAGTATAGAAAAAATTTTTCCGTTTTTAAAAATTTATTTAGATGAAGCCTCTTCGATTTTAGAAGCTAAATATACTTTGGAATTACTACATATACAAACAGTAAAAGACCCATTAACAGAATTATTCAATAGAAAATACTTAAAAGAAATACTTTCTGATATACTTGCAAAAGCAGATATAACTAAAGAAAAAGTTGGATTTTTAATGCTGGATATGGATAATTTCAAATCTATAAACGATACATATGGACATAAAATTGGAGATTTAGCTTTAAAAATTATATCCGATGTTATTAAAAATTCTATAAGAAAAAGCGATATAGCTATAAGATATGGAGGAGAAGAATTTTTAATTATACTGTTGGATGTTAAAAATAAAAAAAACTTAAAAAAAATTGCAGAAAAAATAAGAATTACAATGAAAAAAATAAAAATTAATATCAACAATGAAAATACAATTCATAGAACTATCAGTATAGGAGGAAGTTTATACCCAAATGATAGTAAGGATGGATGGGAATGCATAACAAAAGCAGATGATATGTTATACAAAGCAAAAAATTCCGGTAAAAATAAAACTGTAATTTATTTAGAAAAAAAGGAGAATGATAAATGAAAAGAGAAGTAACAGTTAATACAACTTTAGAAGATGAAAATAATAAAAAAAGAGGAAAGACTGTTAGAGAATTATTTGATGTTTATTCTTTGTATCAATTACTTAGCTCTTATTTAGTTGCAAAAGCCATAGTGGAAATAAGAAGAGAAAAGCAAAAAGCATTAGAAGAAGAAGCACAAAAATTAATGCCTATTCCTAATATTCCAGAAGATTCTCTTTTTATGGAACTTTATAAAAAATTTGCTTCTTTAGTAAACTATAATGTAAATATGTGTTGCATTGCTCAAATTGCAATTGAAGATATTTATAAGTATGATTTTAAAAATACAGAATCAATAACGACTGTTCAAGGAGAAACAGAACATTTAAATGAAATGGTCGGAAAAAATTTTAAAAAACTAAAAAAAATATCACTTTTTGAACATACTTTAGATGTTTTTGAAGAAGCTATGAAAAAAGGAGAAGTTCAAAGAAGAACATTGCAAATAGGAATTCCTATTTTAGCTAGTTTAATTCATGATTTTGGAAAAGCAAAAGAAATCAGAATTAAACTATTAGGAAGTGTCGCGGGAGCAAGAGGAGCAGGATATAGGCCACATGCAGAAGTATCAGGGCTTTATGTAGAAGAGCTGTTGGTACATGAATTATATAAGCGTTATAAATTATCTCCAGTTGAAACTTTGGAAACATTGGAAATGGTTGTAAAAAACCATCATACTACTTCTAAAAAGCTTTCACAAGATAAGGTTATTCAATTTGTTAAAGAATGTGATATCTTAGCAAGAAAAAAAGAATTAAGAAAAATCGCAATGGAAGAACAGGAAGAAGATTGACATACTCCCCATGCCTAAATGCGGGGGATTCTGGTTTTAAAACGATGGCTGCTGGTTTATAGCCAGTCTTACACCATCTATACCAAAGGTTGATGCCCCAACCTTACAAATATTTATACTTGCATTTATATCTCTATCGTGTTTAGTTTTACAATCAGGACAAGTCCAAGTTCTATCGTTTAAGTTCAAACTCTCATTTACATATCCACAAACATTGCAAGTTTTACTAGATGGATAAAATCTATCAATCTTAATTAAAACAGTGCTATATTTAACTAATTTACAATAATAGTTAACCCAACAAAGAATACTCCACGGGTTTAAAAGAAGAAAAAGAAAAGATAAAAAAGAAGTTATTTGTTGAGAAAATTCTTAATTATTTCATCGGCTTTTTTAACTTTTTTAGCACAATTTTTATTTTGACATTTTACAGGATGATTTTTTACAGGTTTATTTTCCCCTTCATTAACAACTACTATAGGTCCCAAACCTTGTAACTTAGCCGTAATAATATCAATCTCGCCTTGTAAAACTTTTTTCACGCTTTCTATTTTATTATTAAATTCTTGTTTTAACAAAGCAATATCATTGTTGTGTTGAATTTTTAAAGCATTTAAATTAACGGTATTCATTTTTATATTATTTGCGTTAGCAACTATTTTTTTATTTAATTTGTTTTTCAAATCTTTTAATTTTGAATTAAACTCGCTTTTTAAGATTTGTATCTGATTTTCCAATATAGTTTTTACATCGGATATTCTTGTCATCATATTCTTTTGCAACATTGAAATTTGAGCCGATGTCGTTTTTTGATTAATTTTCATAGTTGAATTTAAATGATTTAATTGCTCTTTTATTTGAGAAAGTTCCATAGCTATTTGTTTTAATTTGTTATCTTGCATTTTATTTTTTACTTGAATGTTTTGTATGGCGTTTTTGTTAGCTTGAATTGTTTTGTTGTAACTTTCCGCTAAAGCTTTTACTTTATTTGCTAAATTTGTTGTATTTTTCACAAAAATAGTATTTCTTTCTATTTTAGCATCCAATATATTTATTTGAGCATGTATTCTTTGTAAATCTCCTTGTGTTATAGTTTGATTCTTAATAAGTTTTACAGTTGCATCTGTTAGTGCAGTAATATCAGCAGCATGAGCAAATCCTAAAGTAATTACACCTATAATTGCTATTTTTGATAAAGTTTTCATTTATACTCCTTAATGTTATTTTTTTGTTGATTTGTTTAAGAAATCATATATAATATTCATATTTTTTTCAATCTTTTTTTGCTCTTGATGAGGATTATGTTGTAAGGTCTCTTTTAAATTTTTATTTAATCCCTCATTATAATAAGCGATTACATTTTCATTGTATTTATCATATTTTTGTTGCATTTTTAATATTTCCTGAGATATAGGAGTTGGTATCTCTCCTAATTTATTTCTATTTACACTTTTAGGATATTTTTCACCTACTATCCATCTAGGATTTCTAACTACTACAAAAATTTCATGAGCAGTGACTAAATTCCCTTTTTCATCTACATATGGAGCTACCCACACTTTTTGAATTAAGCCATAATCTCTAATCAAATTTCCAACATTAGTCCTGGTCTGTAAAATAGTTCCTTGTTTTTTATAAACAACACTTAAATCATTTGCACTTGTTACAGGGATGTCTTGTGCCAAAGGCAATAAATTTGCTTTTAATGCTTTTTCTTTTTTGCTTTTTAACTTTTCTAAAATTTCTTTTTGTTTTTTTAAGCGGGCTTGAATAATTTGATACCATTTTGACGTAAAATAAGGTACCCATTTCCCCCCTCTCTTGTCTTTAACTAGAACCGTTCCATCATCGGTAATAGCAAAAAACAATTGTTGCCCTATCCCGCTTTTTACATAATCCTCTTGAACTTTTTTTATCAAATTTTTGTATTTATAGATATCTTCCGGTCTTCCACAAAATCCTAAGTCAGCAGCATTTTCGCAAACGCTTCTATCATAGCCTATACCAAAAGGGTTAGAAGCGGCACATCCGCTTAAAGTAAATAAAATTACCCCGGAAAAAAACAATCCTTTTGCAAAAGTTTTCATTTTCATAATAATCCCTTTTTACTTTTTAGTTTTTGTAGCTTCATCAAGCACATTTTCTGTTTTTATATTAGTTTGCATACTTTTAGTTTCTTTAGTAAGTTTCTCTTGCTCTTCCATTTCTTCTATGTTTTCTTCCATTTGATAAATATCAGCTTTAGCTGCTTTTTTTATTGTTAAATTATCTCCGCCTTTTAACAATACATCAACTGTTCTTCCAGGTTTTATTTCTATAACAGGAAAAATTTGTTCCGCCATTTTTAGATAATAATCAGCAATTTTCCCAAATACATTTGATGTCCCCTGTGCAGCTGCATATTTAACATTATTAGCAACAGCTGTGCTTGTATTGGTATTTGTAGTTCCAACCACAGTAGTTGGACTTCCTCCTGTAAATGCTTGAGCAAATGTTTGCAAAAATCCTGCTATAAAAGTTTTTGAAATAAATGCTCCGTTTTTATATAACAATGTTCCATGTACTCCAGGAATACCGTTTTCTCCTATTACCCATCCACTTATTGGACCTTCTATAAAATATTTTCCACCCTTTAAAGAACAAGATATTTTTACTAGTCTAATATCTGCTGTTTGAGAATTCATATTTCCTTTTGCACTTCCAATAAGAAAACATTTATCAATATTTTCCGTATCATCATTAGCTATAAGAACATCTCCTTCCGCTTGCAATAATACAGGTAAAGGCTCTGTGTTTCCAGCAGAAAATACAGGGGCATATACACCTGTTATCAAATAAGCTCTTGTTAACCCGGTTGCAACATAGTAACTGTTAGGTATTTTTTCTTTTTCCGCTTCCAATACTGCTTTTTTATTTTGCTCAATAAGTTTTTGATTGTTTCCTACATCCAAATTAACTAATTTTAATTTTGGTCTATTTATAAGTTGACTTTTAGGTATTTCTGTTTTTATATTGTTATTATTTTTGTTTTTATTCATATTTTCTTTTTGAGGTTTTGGCAATTCACCTGTTACTTGAGCTATTATATTGTCAATATTGTTGTTTGTTTGATTGTTCGTTTTATTCTTATTCTCTTTTTTATTTTGAGGTAATGAACTTTTTGGCATTTTAGGCAATAAATCTTCTCCGATAATGATTTCATTATTAGAACTAGCTTTATTTCTTCCTTGCCCTTGAACCCCATTTATCATTCCTCTAGCATTTTTTAAAGATTCTATTTTTGCATTTAAAGCTTCAATTTGACTTTTTGTATATTTCTTCAATTCTTGAATTTCTTTTTTTGTTTCTTTTTTTTGTTCCATTAATAAAGTTTTTTGTTGGGCTATTGAATCAATAAACATATTTTTTAATTCGTTTCTTGTTTTATTTTGTTCCTCTGAAAATTTTTGAACAAATAATTTTAAATCTTCTCTTTGAGTTTTTAATGCGTTTTCAACACTAATAGCCCAGTTTTCTTTAAAATCAGCTTTAGGAATTAATTTTAATTCTTTATTTTTCAAAACTTTTGATTGTTTTTTTTGATATATTTTTGTTTTTTCAATCGAAAAAAAGTAACTTATAATACTAGTTAAAGCAATCCCAACAGTAATAAGCAATCCTATTACTATTAAAAAGTCTTTTTTCTTTTTTGCTTGCTGAGATAGAGTTTCAAGTTTTATCTTTTTTTTAGCCATTTATAAACCTTTTATTGTTTTCTAACCAATGAGGCTTTATCTATAATAATAATCATATATTCCGTTTTATGAGCAGGTAATTTTCTACTTTCTAATGCAATCGCCAAAATGCCTTGTGTATAAAAATTAGATTCATCCAAAAGTAAAGGATAATTTCTTTTATTATACAAATACCATTTTTCCACTCTATATCTGCTGCCATCATAAATAGCTTGTTTTTGCATAATTAAATCAGGAGTTTCAAATTGTCTTTTAACCATAGTTTTTTTATACCCTGGAATTTCCCCTTTATTAAGTAAAGTCTTAATAATCTTTTGAATATCTCCATCAACCCTATTTGTCTCATATTTTAAAATTTGAGGGTTTTTATTTTCTAAATTATTGGAAGTAAAAGTCCAAACTTGGTCTAATCCTTTTAAATTAATTTTTATTATATAAGGCTCATCGTTAGGATTCCATACAACAATTTCTGCAACTTCCGCAGGGTTAGAAGCGTTGGGAATTACAACTATGTTATCTTTTGAAACTTTAATAGTAAAATCATTAGGATTTACTGTTACCAATTTTGCCTTTTTGATAATAAAAGGAAAATTTAAAATATTTGACTGATAGTTTTTTAAACTAATCTGAACTAATTTACTGTCGATATTCCTTATCTGGTTAGCATACAGGGAGACACCGGCAAGCAAACCTGCTAATATGATTTTTTTTATTCTTTTTGCCACAATCATGTTTCCGCCTTTATTTAAAAATTAACATAATCGTTATTTTTTAATTCTTTCTTTTTATTAAAATCAAAATCTTTTTTATCTTTTGCCATTTGAACATCTAAGCTTCTAATCCAAATACTACCGTTTCTTGTATAAAGAATAAATCTATATTTGTAAACAAATCCGCTTAAAGGGTCTTTTTTTAACCCTATTTTTCTATACACTTTACCTATCCCGGTAACCTCAACATAACCACGAGGTAATCTTTTATAAGTTATCTTGTTTAGCACAAAACTTTGAGTAATATAATTTTGTTTGACAAAGTTAATAAATTGTTGCAATTTTGCTTTAGAATCTATTGCAGTTATAGGGTCTAAAAACGGATATATTTGAGCTATTACCTTGTTAACATTTTTATAAGAAAAATTACCTATTTCATTAATCCAGACTTTAACCCACATTTTATAAACATTAGGACTTGCTTGTGTATTTCCGATAACATATCTTCCGCTATCCATTGTCTTTGGAACCGTAACTACTATTGTTTTATTTTGAGCAACATTTATATATGCTTTAAAAGCGAATAAAACAATTAAAAGCAAAAAAACATTGAGCCCCGCCAATATCCAAATAACTCTTTTGTTTTCCTTTTCTTTATCAAAAAAACTATCTCCAAACGCCATAATTTAATCTCCTTTTTTTAATTGTATAAAACTTTTGTAAACCCATAAGGAACAGGTTTATGCTTTTTTAAATATGGATATTTCATTAAAGCGGCTTTGTTATCTAAAGGATGAAAAATTCCTTTTCTGTAAAAATAATGAATAACAAAACCTTCAGGCTTGTTTTTTTTGAATTTTCTATACCCATAAGCAGTCAAAATTGATATTAATAATCCGACCACCATAGTAATAGTTGAATTTACCATAGGTAATGCTAAAGATGCAAATAAAACAAATATCATTGTCCCGAAAGCCATAAAAAATTCATCAATTTCAAACATACCTATCATTCTAGGTTTGTCTATATAGCGAGGGAATATCATATCTTGGTCAGGATGTGCCGCCATATTTTCTCCTTCTAATTATTCTTAATTAAAATTTTACTTGATTTTAGATTTAAAAACAATTTAAAAATATTTATTATTTTTTATTCTAATTTATTCTAATTGATTGTTTTCAATAATCAATTATCAGATTTTATCAAAAAATAAAAACAAAAAAAATATAAGTAAAAAATACTTAAAAAATAAGGTTCTTTTTGTTAGTATTTATATTTATCCAATTCCACAGCAAGAACACTCCATCCAAATCACGAAGTGATTGAGCGGAGATGAAATTAATTGAATTGATATTTAGCAAAAAATTAAAACCAATAATAATGTTGTAACAAAAACATCACCAATATTTACTAATTGTTGTTTTGTTTCATTATTTACAATATTTAAAAATGGTTGAAATTTAGATTCGCCAATAATTAAAACTTCAATTCCCTTTGAATTTCTTAAAAAATAAACCTTATCATCTTTACCCGGGATTGTTCTTTCGTTTTCCATGTAATAAAGATTATAATTAGGATTAATTAAAAAACCCGCCAATGCCGAATGATTTTTAAAATATTCAATATCTTCTTTTGTCAAAGGCTTTAAACCTGCATTATAAAAAATATAGTTATCATAAATTTTCAAAAATTTTTTTAAAGGCAAAATTTTTAATTCTTCTGATTTTGTTTCAATTGCAATGTCTATCGCTTTATTTAAACTTACAGGGGAATCCATTTTTTTTCTTATATCAGTATAAACAATTGCTTCTTCTGCTACCGGTAAAATAAATCTATAATATTCCAAATAGAACTGAACCCCAACAAACAAAACCACTAATCCAAGCAAAATAATAAAAGCTTTCCTAAAATGACATTGAGCATACCATCCTAAATGATAATGAGCTAAATACATGCTTATTGTTACTACAAAAACTGTCAAAAGCATAAAAAAATATGCATTTAAAAAAAATTTTGCATTATAATGATAATTATTTAAAAAAACCTTTACTTGACTTTTTAATACATCAGAAGAATAATAGTATTGTTTATTTTTAAGATAAATTTTTACAACTTTATCTTGATAATATTTTGTCAACAATAATAAAAATGAAGCTACAAACACATAAAAACAGCAAAACATCATTTTTTTAACTTTTTTTTATTATTTTTAACATAATTTTTTATTAGATTTCTAAGCTCTTTGCTTGCATCACTATTGTTGAGTTTTGTATAAACTTTAAATTCGTTCCATAGTGATTTATCTACAATAAGTGAAGTTTTTATAAGATTCTCACTTTGCATAACTTTAAACTCCTTTTGTTTTTAAGGAAATAATACTGAAAAATTAAAGAAAAAAAAAGTGATTATTTTATCTAAAATCAAGCAAGAAAACCTCCTCTATAATTTTTGATTTAGAGGAGGATGAATTGCTTGTGTTATATTTATAATTATATTATAGTATAATATATAATAAAAAAAAGAAAGGAAAAATGTATCTAACGACTAATAACAAAATAAAAACTAAAAACAAACTAAAACTACAAATCCTTAAGGAACTAACCAGAAATTCAAAAGACCTATACAATAAAACTCTCTACAAAGTTAGACAACATTTCTTTGAAAATAAAAAATATCTACCATACAAAAAACTCTATCCACTTATGAAAACGGAACCTGAATATACAAAACTTCCAAGTAACGCAAGTCAACAAACATTAAAAGCAGCGGATAACGCTTTTAAAAGTTTTTTCAATGCATTAAAAGCTAAACAATAAGGTAAGAATAATAACAAGGTTAGAATCCCAGGCTATTTGGATAAGAATGGTTACTACAAAGTAATTTATACGAAGATACATCTCAAACGAGAAGGTAACTATATTAGATTAAGCCTTTCAAAATATATCAAAGAAAAATACAATACCAGATATCTTTACTTTAAAATACCAAAACATATTCAAGACAAAGATATTAAGGAAATCCACATTCTACCAACCAAACCTTATTACAAAATAAGCTTCATATATGATAGTGGATTTACAATTAAGTCTACAGAAGATTTCAATATTCAAACTGATAACATAATGTCTATAGATTATTTAGGTTTAAATAACCTTGCTACAATAGTAACAAGGTTATCTAAGCCTATAATCATAGACGGCAAGTCGCTGAAATCCAGCAACAGATATTTTAATAAGCGAATATCTGTTTTGCAGTCTATGATTACTAAAGGCTTAGACACAAAATCTACAAAAGTTAAGAAAATATTAAAAAATCATAAAAAACTAAATCTCTGGTATGAAAAAAGACTAAACTATATCAAAGATTACCTACATAAAGCAGCAACTCTTATAATAAATAAAGCTCTAAAAGAGAATATCAAGCTCATAATAATCGGTTATAATAAAGGCTGGAAAAATGAAATAGACCTTGGTAAAACTACTGAAGGTTTTATGAGTATACCTCATCTAAAACTTGTGGAGTATATTGAATACAGAGCAAAACTCTATGGAATAAGAACAGTTAGACAAGAAGAAAGTTATACTTCAAAAGCAGATGCCTTAGCTTTTGATTATATTCCAAGCTATAAAAAAGATGAGGAAGACAAGTCTAATTACAAATTCTCAGGTAAAAGAATATTAAGAGGATTGTATCAGTCAAGTATTGGCAAGTTAATCAATGCAGACGTCAATGGAGCTTTGAATATTATGAAAAAGTATTTTCAAAATCTAAGCGTAGCCTGTGATTCTCTAATTCAAGAAATAACAGGTAGCAGGTTTGTGTTCCAGCCTGTAAGGGTGAGAATTCATCCTTACAAATCTTCCCATAAAGGAAGCCCCGTCCATATTACGAAGTAATTGGGCGGGGAGGTTCACGTCTTTTTAATTTTTAAAATTAAAAATGAAAATTAAGCTGTAGAGGGTTTATATAAAAAGTTTGACACTTTTGGTTATATAAAAAACAAATCAAGTTTTAATTCCCTAAAAGGGAAACATTCGGCGAAGAAAAACCTCCGCCAAATGTTGGTCTTTTTTTTCCTCTTCATTAGGTAGCAGCTCTGACGGTGGTATGACCAAACCCACCTGGCTGCATTTCGACCTGCCTCGGTACAGCAAATCCTTTTTTCTACACGTATCCAGTGAGTAACCGAGAAATCAGCTGGAATTACGACGCCAGTCCATCCCCTATTCTTTACGGAATAGGTTTAGCGAACTGGGGTTTTGATATATCCCCTTTCGGGTTGGGAGACCGTCCATCTTACTCCCGTCACAACACCTTATTTTCTTCGCGTGTTGCCTTTGTGACCGCTCACCATAGGAAAAATCCTTTAGGCTTCTTCGCAGCTTTACGCCTTTACTCCCACAACCGAGTAAGACAACCCAAATGGGAAGCTTGGTCGTCCAAGATTACTTATTCTGAGCACCTCTTGGACAAGGTACTAAATTTACCTCCTTTTTAAATATTGAGCTTTGTCGTAGAAAGTTTTGAAAAAAAATAAAATCTTACAAATATTGTAAGAATTTAATAATATTAACATGCAGTAATAAAGCCTTCATGTTTGAAAATGGAAATTTTTTTAATTGTTCCGTCATCTTGTTTAACTTCTTCAACAACTCTTTTTGTAAAAGCAAACAAAGGAGTTCCA
>Ga0256829_1002439_pt1 | contig 13847 bp, 10 predicted proteins | sample 131447metaG_FD_185979 | JGI IMG/M metagenome (GOLD analysis project Ga0256829, IMG submission 185979) | Hydrothermal vent microbial communities from Lau Basin, Pacific Ocean - 131-447 | ecosystem: Environmental > Aquatic > Marine > Hydrothermal vents | place: Pacific Ocean: Lau Basin | collected...
AGGCGGTGTTATGATGTGACAAAGCCTGAATCCCTTGTTGTTCAATAGTTTCTTCGCAGATCCATTGTAACAACAGAGATTCAGGCTTTCTTATTTATCACAAACTATGGGACAGCAGTGGCCTAATGGCTTCCTTTTCGTCGTGCACTTTATTTTCTTGTGATTTGCCGCCAGGCTTACATGGCTTCAAACAGTGCAGCAATTCCTTGACCGCCGCCGATGCACATGGTGACAACTGCGTAGCGACCATTGATGCGCTGTAGTTCATGAATGGCTTTTACTGTAATAACTGCGCCAGTAGCGCCGATAGGGTGACCCAAAGAAATACCGCTGCCGTTCGGGTTAACCTTATCCATCGGCAGGTTAAGATCCTTAGCCACTGCCAAAGCTTGCGCGGCAAAGGCCTCGTTTACTTCCCAGGTGTCAATATCGTTAACGCTCAGGTTGGCCTTCTCCAGTAGGGTTTTAACCGCTGGCACGGGACCGATTCCCATGTACTTCGGATCAACGCCAGAGAAGGAGTAGCCCACCAACTTGGCCATTGGTTTAAGACCTTTCGCCTCGGCTGCTTCGCGTTCCATCATAACAATACTTGCTGCGGCATCGTTCAGACCTGAAGCGTTACCCGCGGTGACAGATCCGTCTTTTTTGAATACAGGGCGCAGTTTGCCCATGTCTTCGGCCTTTGCACCCATACGAACGTGTTCGTCGTTGTCGAAGGTGACCATTCCCTTACGGGTTTTTACTTCTATGGGAAGAATTTGGTCTTGGAAGTAGTTGTTACTAATGGCATTCTCGGCGCGGTTGTGGCTCTCAGCGGCCAATTGGTCTTGTTCTTCACGGCTAATGCCCCACTTTTCGGCTACGTTCTCAGCGGTGATGCCCATATGAGTGTCGTTCATGGGGCAAGTCAGAGCTCCTGTCATGGCGTCGACCATCTGAGCGTCACCCATACGCGCACCCCAGCGAGCATTTGGCAGCCAGTAAGGCACGCGGCTCATGGACTCTGCACCACCAGCGACTACGGCATCGGCGTCACCCAGTAATACCAACTGAGCGGCAGAAATAACGGCTTGCAGCCCTGAACCGCAGAGTCTGTTTACGGTAAGTGCCGGAGTTGATTCAGGCAGGCCTCCTTTCAGTGTGGCAACACGGCTCATGTACATATCGCGGCGATCAGAATGGGTGACATTACCAAAAACGACGTGGTCGATATCCTCGGCATTTAGACCGGAACGCTCGACGGCGTTGGCAACCACCTTGCCGGCGAGATCGGTTGGAGGAATATCTTTCAGGCTGCCACCAAAGGTACCAATTGGGGTGCGGATACCGCTCAATACCACGACTTCACGTTTGCTCATTGCTTTACTTCCTGGGTAGTTAAAATAGAAAGGGGAGGAGCTTTTAACTGATAAAGCCCCGGAACCCCGTACCTGGAAGGTGATTATACACTTGTTTGAATTTTCTGCTGGTGTTTGGTTGCCAGTCTGAATCAACGCCTTGATGGTGCGTTGAGTGGCAATGCGGAGGTGTATTTCACTTGCTTTAATGCAAACGCGGAATTGACAGATGCGACGTTGGGAAGGTGTACAAGTGTTTGTTTCAGCAGCGCCTCATAGTGCTCAACACTTTCTACAACCACTCTTAGGAGATAGTCTTTTTCTCCGGTAGTTGAGTAGCATTCTACAATTTCCCGCACATCCTGCACGGCCGTTTCAAAGGCGTTAAGTGAGCTCTCATCGTGACTTTTTATGGTGACGTAGGCGTGTACGCAAACGCTGAGGTTTAGCAGTCTTGGATTGAGCAGAGTAACCTTGCCTTTAATATAGCCCTCTGCTTCTAGTTTTTTTATGCGTCTCCAGCAAGGGGTATGGCTCAGCCCTACAAGATCCCCCAGCTCATTCATGGAGTAATCGGCATTCTCCTGCAGTGCAATTAGGATTTTTATGTCGAATTCGTCCAGTTGGTGGGGCTCCGGCATGACTGTACCTCTGTTTCTCTGCAAATATTTCACTCTCAGTATAGTTTCACTGTTTGGGCTTACCACTATTTTGCTGTAATTAGACGCTTCTCATCATCTCGGGGGGAAAGCATAATAGCGTCGCCTTTAATGAACCGGAGTTACTCATGTTTGAAAAGCTTGAAGCTTTACCATCAGATCCTATCTTGGGCTTGTCCATTGCTTATCGTGCTGATAGCAATCCCAATAAGGTGGATTTGGGTGTTGGTGTCTACAAGAACGAGCTGGGCGATACTCCGGTTCTTACCTCCGTAACAGAAGCACAGCGTCGCCTGATTGCTGCGGAAACGACCAAGGCTTATCAAGGGCCGGCGGGCAATGAGGGGTTCAACGCTCTGGTGCAGCAATTAATTCTGTCAGATGACGTCGACTTGCAGAAGAGGGCTGCAACTCAGCAGGCCCCGGGTGGCTGCGGAGCGCTGCGTCTCGGAGCTGAACTGGTTAAGGAAATTAACGCAGACGCTACCATCTGGGTAAGCACGCCGACCTGGGCAAATCACATCCCTCTATTGGGTAGTGCCGGAGTTGCGCTAAAAGAATACCCTTATTACGATCCCAAAACCCAGGCGGTAAACTTCGACGCAATGATGGAAACATTGAAGTCCGTTCCGGCGGGTGACTTGGTGTTACTGCACGGTTGTTGCCATAACCCCTGTGGTACGGATCTGACATTGCCGCAGTGGCGAGCTATCGCTGATTTGGCCAAAACCAAAGGCTTTATTCCTTTTGTTGATTTGGCCTACCAGGGTTTTGGCGATGGTCTTGAGGAAGACTCTGCCGGTTTACGTTTGCTGGCTCGTGAGTTGCCCGAAATGCTAATAGCCAGTTCCTGTTCAAAGAACTTTGGTCTTTATCGCGAGCGAGCGGGAGCTATCACCGTTGTCAGTGAAAGCCTAGCGGCCAGCAATAATGCTAAAAGTCATTTGCAGAAAGTCGCTAGAGCGATCTACTCAATGCCCCCTGCGCATGGGGCGGGACTGGTGGAAACCATTCTATCCTCTGATCTAAAGCAACAGTGGCACGCTGATGTTGCAGAGATGCGTGAGCGCATCAAATCACTGCGTGCACTGCTTGCATCGTCGTTGGCATCCAGTGGGGATTTTTCCTTTATCACTGAGCAGAAAGGGATGTTCTCATTCCTGGGCTTATCCAAGACTCAGGTGGCTCGTCTTAAAGATGAGTTCAGTATTTATATGGTGGATTCCAGTCGCGTCAATATTGCGGGAATCAATCAGAAGAATATTGACTACCTGGCTGCATCCATCAAGGCCGTACTCTAACATCAGGGAGTATTGATACGATCAGTTGGCGGTACTGCTGTTACTGGTTGATGACAGGTCGTCGAGGCTCTGGGCTTCGTCAAAGTCGTCCAGATGCAGTTCGTCGTCATCCAGGCCGAGGCCTATAAGGCGCTCGGTCTCCAGCATCAACAGCACTTTGTGAGCGGGAATCGGCTTGCTGAAATAGTAACCCTGCATCAGGTCGCACTTGCTGGCTTTCAGAAAGTCGACCTGAGCTTTGGTTTCCACGCCTTCTGCAACCACTTTGTAATTAAGTTGGTTAGCAAGGAAGATAATCACCGAAGATATTTGCATGTCTTTCTCACTTTCGGGAATATCGCGAATAAAAGCTTGGTCGATTTTTACAGTACTGACGGGCAGGTCTTTCAGATAACTCAGAGATGAATAGCCAGTGCCAAAGTCGTCAATGGCAATGCTGATGCCCATTTCTTTAATCACTGTGAGGATTTCCATGGCTCCAGCCATATTTTCCATCAACATGGATTCAGTAATTTCCAGCTCCAGATGGGCCGGATTGATTTCATAGTCCTTGATACACTTGCGCAGAAAATCGAGAAAACTGTGCTCGGCGAAGCGCGTGGAAGAAATATTGACTGCAACGGATAGCCCGGGGTAGTGCGCCATCAAGACCTTAAGCTGACGACAGCTTGTTTCCAGAATCCAGTCGTCCAGCTGGCTGATAAAATTCATGCTCTCCATGGCGGGGATAAATTCCCCGGGTTGGATTATGCCTTTTTCGGGGTGGTCCCAGCGCACCAGTGCTTCGAAGCTGCGAATCTTGTTGCCCATATCCACCTTGGGTTGCAGGTACAGGGTGAACTCTTCCTCTTCGAAAGCGCGTCGGATTTCACTTTCCATGAGCAGGGTTTCGTGAGCTTCTGAGGCCATCTCCGGCGCAAATATACAGGACTGGTTGCCGCCGTTATCTTTGGCTTTATACATGGCGATTTCGGCGTGGCGCATCAGATCGCTGGCGGAATCCTCGCCAGTGCAGGCGGCGACACCGAGGCTGCAATTAACCACTACAGACGAATCCCCGAGATTGATTGGACGTGAAATCAGTTCCAGCAATTTCTCACACAGGCCGTCGAGCTGTTCGACCCGCTTGAGATTGCGCAGCAAAATGGCGAATTCGTCGCCGCCTGGACGGCCGACAACGCCAAGTGTTTCGGTTGCTTTTGAAAGACGCTTACCCAGTTTTTCCAGCATCAGATCGCCGATCTGGTGCCCCAGAGAGTCATTGATGCGTTTGAATTTATCCAGGTCCAGAAGAATTAACGCAATCATCCCTTCGCGTTTGCTCTCGCGAATATCCATCAGTTCATTCTGGACTTCGTAGAGAAACAGGTGCCGATTGGCCAGGCCGGTTAAACTGTCAAACAAAGACATGCGTTCGATTTCCTTGTTGTGGAAATCGATATTCTTGTCCTGATCTTCCATGGTTTGCGACAAGCTGCAGAGAGAGGCCTCCAGCTCATCCAATTCGTTGTAGCGCTTGAGTGGCTGTTCAATGCTCAGGGCGTCGTGTACTTCTTGAAAACGCCCCTCGCCAAGCATGGGGAGCAGTGTATTGAGGTTCCGCAAACGGCTGGAAAACTGCTGTGCGAGCAGGACGATACTGGCGGCGACTATACCGCCGGAAACCATAATCATACCAATACTCAGCCAGGGAGCGTTGGTACTCAAAAGCAGATAGCCGGCTAATATTACGAGCAGTAGGGTTATCAGACTAATGGGCAATACGGTCAGCTTCCAAAAGAGGCTGCTGAAGTGCTTCTTGATGTCTGGCAAAGTGCTATTCCTGAGCGTAGGGTTTATAGACTATGTCTGTGATTACAAACTCTTTGGATCCTTCCGGAGTGCGCAGATAAATTTCGTCGTCCAGAAATTTGCCGAGCAATTGCTTAGCCAAGGGCGAATCCATGCTTAAGCGTCCCTGATTAAGGTCAAATTCATCCGGGCCTACAATCTGGAAGGTTTGTTCGTCGCCGAGCTCATCTTCAACAGTCACGTATGCTCCAAAGAATATCTTGTCCTGCTCTTGTGGAATCTGATCTACCACAGTCAATTCGTCAAGGCGCTTGGTTAGAAATCTGACACGGCTGTCAATTTCCCGCAAGCGTCGCTTACCATAAATATAGTCGCCGTTTTCAGAACGATCACCATTTTTTGCCGCTTCGTGGACGGTCTGGGTGATCTCGGGACGCTCTACCTTCCACAGGTAAGTGAGCTCATCCTGCAGGCGTTTTGCTCCGGCGGGCGTGATATAGGCCGATCCTCGCTGTCTCGGTGGTCTCCAGCGCCCCACTATCGAGGGCCCCGAATAAGATCGACAGGCAAGATATCGCCAGCCGGCGCGAAGCCGAAGATTTGGGCGTAGAAGCTCAGTTCCGCTTCGAGACAGCGCTGTATGTTCTGAGCTTGTCGAAAGCCGTGCCCCTCGCCAGCAAAAGGTACGTAGGCCACGGGGATCTCTTTGTCGCGCAACAGTTCTACCATAGCCTCTGCCTGATTTGGGGGTACCACCTTGTCATCCAATCCCTGGAAGAAGATAACAGGGCAATTTAGCCCATCCGGGCGATGAATGGGGGAGCGCTCTAGATAGATGTCTCGGCACTCGGGGTAGGGCCCAACAAGGGAGTCCAGGTAGCGGGCTTCAAATTTATGGGTGTCCAGAGCCAGAGTCTCCAGGTTGCCGATGCCGTAGAGACTCGCGCCAGCCTTGAAGCTGTCGGTAAATGTCAGGGCGGCCAGCACGGTGTATCCTCCGGCACTGCTGCCGCGAATGGCGGCCTTATCGGGATCAATAAGCCCCTGTGCTGCCAGGTGTTCAACTGCGGCGCACACATCTTCCACATCGCTGATGCCCCACAGTCCCTTGAGCTGCTCACGGTAATATCGGCCATAGCCAGTGCTGCCGCGGTAGTTAATATCCGCCACCGCAAAGCCTCGACTGGTCCAGTACTGTATCTTTAAATTTAGCCCTGTCTCAGTAGCTCCGGTGGGGCCGCCATGACAGAACACCAGCAGAGGCGGCTTGTCGCCGGCGGGACCGGTGTATTCTGGATTGGCCGGGGGGTAGAAAAAGCCATGAGCCTCGCGGTCTCTCGCTACACCTGTGCTGAAGGTAAAGGCTTGAGGGCTGCTGAGTTCGCCTTCTTCAAAGTGGTTGTCGCTGGAGAAGGTAACGGCTCTGCTGTCTTGCAGCTGACTGCCGTCGAAGGTCAGTTCCAGCAGGCGGCTGGCTTTCCCTGAATTGGCGGCAAACACTACGGCCTGGTTGTTCTGGTTAGTGCGCAGATTGCTGAGGTCTGTCCATTCGCTGGCTATGGGAGTGATGTTCAGCGTCAGCAGATGAATATGATACATCTGCCATTGGCCATTCTGACTGGCGACAGCAAGGATGTTGTCATCGTCCAAAAAACCATAGCACGACATGCCAAACACCCATTGTGGCGTGGCAAATTCGGCTTCGAGGCAAGTGATGCTGCGCGTGCGGTCTTTGTCATAACAGTACAAATTCCACCAGTCGTTGCGATCACAAACGTAATAAAGGGCACCATCGGGTCCCCACTGAGGTTGAAATACGGATTCTACGGTATCTCCTGCAATGCGCTTTGGGTGTACTGCATGTCCCAGATGATCCAGATCAGCTATCCAGCACTCAGTATGATCCCAGGGCATATTGGGATGATCCCAGCACAGCCAGCAGATTTTTTCGCCATCGGCTGACAGCGTGGGGTTTGAATAGAAGTCGTGGCCACTAAGCAGCGTCGATACCTGGCCGGAATCCAAATCGATCGCGACCACGGATGTCTCCGGCTCCTGATCTTTGTTGGTGTGATCTTCACACACCCCAATCAGGCGATTGTGGCGCAAGTCCAGGCTCAAATCGGCAAATCGTCGTTGTGATTCTGGCGTGATTTGCTGCCCCGTGAGATCAATATGATCTTCGGTGGGTAATGCCATGCGATAGACAGCCTGATCAGAGGCATTGACAAAAAATACATGCCTGTCACTGAGGCAATAGCTGCCGCCGCCATACTCGTGAGCCCTGCTGAAAACACTGAAGGGTTTGTGAGTGATGTCCTGGGTGCGCCCATCGCGTTGCATTACCAGCACCGAACGGCCCTGTTCCTGAGGTCGGGACTCCAGCCAAAATATGCCCTGGGCGGTGATTTTAGGCTCGCCGAGACGCACGCTTTTCTGAGTGAGTAGACTGCTGTGGATGGGGGAGGCCCAGCTGCCGTAGGGCGCCGGTGTTTTGTTTTTCATGGTTGCGATACTGTACTTATTGTTACTGTTTTCAAACATTGTAAAGCCAACCGAGGGTGTGGCCAATATGACCAAGGGGCGGTGTGTTGAGAGGGCGTCTTCATTTTAAGTATCGACAGGCCCCTAGCCTGACATAAGCTCTCTTAACAATATTGTATTGGGTTGCACAGGATGGTGTCGTACCTGAAAATGTCCGCTTATTGAAGTTGCTTTCCCCGCTCCAGATAGAGGTCACTGTGTCTCACGCTTCCCTGAATCATTCCCTATTTCGCTTTCTAGCAGAGCACAGCACTGCTGCTCGCCTTGTTGTGGCGTACAGCGGGGGGCTTGATTCCACAGTGCTGCTGCATCTACTGACTCAGCTGCGAAATCAGAGCAGAGAGTCGCGCCCTATTCAGGCCATACACATTAATCATGGATTGTCGTCGAACTCGGGTCGATGGCAGCAGCACTGCGAAGAAGTCTGCAGTGTTCTGGGAGTTCCATTGCAAGTTTGCCGTGTTTCAGTCTCCAATCAAGGCGGTGGGCTGGAAGCGGCAGCACGGGATCAGCGCTACAAGGCCTTTGAAGAAATGATGCAGCGGGGAGATGCTTTACTTCTGGCTCACCATCTCGATGATCAGGCCGAAACCCTGTTGTTGCGCCTGATGCGTGGTGCTGGCCCCAAGGGGTTGGCTGCTATGCCCGAAGTGAGAAGTTTGGGCAATGGCGTATTGCTGCGGCCGCTTTTGGATGTCAGTCGGCTGCAGCTGCATGACTGGGCCAACACCTTCGGTCTGAGCTGGGTCGATGATGAAAGCAATGAATCTCTGGATTTTGATCGAAACTATTTACGCCACTCGGTTCTGCCTTTGTTAGAGCAGCGCTGGCCCGGTTTTGCCGAGCGTTGGCAGCAAAGTGCGCGACTCTGCGGTGAGGCAGATCAGCAGATTCAAGAGCAGGCGGAGTTGGATGTGGCGCTCGCGGCGCTGCGCCCGGAACGCTGGGGCTGGAGCCTGGATCTGGCCGCGCTGCAATCGCTGAGCGAGTTCCGCCGCGGCAATCTGATACGTGAGGTGGCTCGCCGACTGCAACTGCCGGCGCCGGATTCGGTGCACTTGCAGCAATTGGAAGCACAGCTGGTGGTGCCACGACCCGATGCCAAAGCGCAAGTGCGCTGGGGCGACATGAGTATCCGCCATTTTCAGGGGCGCCTCTACTGGCTGCCGGACACTGTCGCACTGACGCGGCCACCCGATACTAGTTGGGATTTGCAGTCGCCACTGCGTTGGCCTGGAGCTGAATTGCTGGCCTGGCAAGATGCTGGTGAAGGCCTGTGCTTGCCCTCGGGCAGCGAGGTTCAGGTGACTCTGCGTCAGCCCGGTGATCGCTGCCGACCCGCGGGCCGTGGGCACTCGCAAACGCTGAAAAAGCTGTTGCAGGAATATCGCCTGGAGCCCTGGCTGCGAGACCGAGTTCCGGTATTACGCCTTGGGGAGGAGATTGTAGCGGTAGGGGATCTGTGGGTGTGCCACGACTACTTTGGTCAATCACCGAATGCGGTGCGCCTGAGCTGGCAGCGTCCGCTGTAACCTTGTCCGATAGCACCCTAAACTTTTGGCGTAAATCCGGGAAAACTTGCCTTGGGACAATTGAGGCAAAAAACGCTTTCCGGTAAACTGGCGCCCCATCCCAAGGGTGGTCATCAATGCATGCGATTGCGTTGTTTTTCAACGAATTGATACCAACCTGCACTATACTCTGACCACATTTCAGCAAGGTTTTACATGACGCGTTATATCTTCGTAACCGGCGGTGTTGTTTCTTCTTTAGGAAAAGGCATCGCCTCGGCCTCATTGGGTGCCATTCTTGAGGCCCGTGGACTCAAAGTCACCGTGCTCAAACTGGACCCCTACATCAACGTGGATCCGGGTACCATGAGCCCGTTTCAGCATGGTGAAGTGTATGTGACCGAAGATGGTGCCGAGACCGATCTGGATCTTGGCCACTACGAGCGTTTTATCCGCACCAAGATGAGCCGTCGCAATAACTTTACCACCGGCCGAGTCTACGAGACCGTACTACGTAAAGAGCGCCGTGGTGACTACCTGGGCGGCACCGTTCAGGTGATCCCGCACATCACTGATGAAATCAAGCGCCGTGTATTGGAAGGTGGTAAGGACGCCGATATCGCCTTGGTTGAAATCGGCGGCACTGTGGGTGATATCGAATCTCAGCCATTCCTGGAAGCCGCGCGTCAGCTGAAAGTAGAACTGGGCCGTGAGCGCGCTCAGTGGATCCACCTGACCCTGGTTCCCTATATTGCCACTGCCGGTGAAACCAAAACCAAGCCGACTCAGCACTCTGTAAAAGAGCTGCGTTCCATTGGTGTGCAGCCGGAAATTCTGCTGTGTCGTTCCGAGAAAGAAGTAGACGCCGACTCCCGTCGCAAGATCGCCCTGTTTACCAACGTGGAAGAGCGCGCCGTTGTGCCTCTGCCCGATGCCAAGACTATCTATTCCATTCCTGAGCTTTTGAAGAGCTACAATCTTGATCAAATCGTTCTGGACAACTTCCGTCTGGAAGCGCCAGAGGCGGATCTGTCTGAGTGGAATTCGGTAGTCGATGGCAAGCTGAACCCGCAGAACGAGATCACTGTGGCGATGGTCGGCAAGTATATGGAACTGCTGGACGCTTATAAGTCACTGAATGAATCCCTGGTGCATGCGGGCATTCACACCCGTACCAAGGTCAACGTTAACTACATCAATGCTGAAGACGTTGAGAAAGAAGGTACCAAATTGATTGAAGACGCCGACGCTATTCTGGTGCCAGGCGGCTTTGGTGAGCGAGGCCTGGAAGGCAAGCTGACTGCCGTGCGCTATGCCCGTGAAAACAAAATTCCGTACTTGGGCATCTGTCTGGGTATGCAGTCCGTCGTCATCGAATTTGCCCGCAATGTGCTGGGCCTGAAAGACGCCAACAGCACCGAGTTTAACAAAGAGACAGCCAACCCGGTTATCGGCCTGATTACTGAATGGGTCACTTCAGAAGGTGGTGTAGAGCAGCGCGACGAGAGCTCCGATCTGGGTGGTACCATGCGTCTGGGTGGACAAGAATGCCGCCTGGTGGCCGGCAGCCGTGCTCGCGATGTCTATGGCGATGATGTGATCGTTGAGCGTCATCGTCATCGCTACGAAGTGAATAATAACTATGTTGATCAGCTGCAAAAGGCTGGTTTGAAGATCGGTGGCTGGTCCGCGGACGATACCCTGGTGGAAGTGGTTGAAATCGAAGATCACCCCTGGTTCCTGGCGTGTCAGTTCCACCCCGAATTTACTTCGACTCCTCGCGATGGCCACCCGCTGTTTACCAGCTACATTCAGGCTGCGGTGGATAACAAAGCATAAGAGCGACACGCCGTTCGCAATGGGCTTCGTCATTCCTGCGAACGCAGGAATCTCTTGATACAGACTGCGAGCTTCACGAGATCCCTGATTTTCGCAGGGATGACGGAAGTGGAGCAGGGATAACGGAAGTAGAACAGGGATGATCGAACTGGTGCAGCAATGAATGGAATTGAGTAGAGAGACTATGAGTCAGAAAAAAATTGCCGTAGGTAAAGGCGGTGTTAACAGTATCGAGGTTGCCAACGATCTGCCTTTTGCTTTATTCGGTGGTATGAACGTTCTCGAGTCCCGCGATCTGGCGATGCAGATCGCAGAGCACTATGTGCAAGTGACCGAGAAGCTGGGTATTCCCTACGTATTCAAGGCCTCCTTTGATAAGGCCAACCGTTCTTCTGTGCACTCCTATCGTGGCCCGGGTATGGAAGAGGGGCTGAAGATCTTTGAAGAAATCAAACAGACCTTCAAGGTTCCCGTTATTACCGATGTTCATGAAATCTACCAGTGTCAGCCAGTGGCTGACGTCTGTGATGTGATTCAGCTGCCTGCATTTCTTGCGCGCCAGACTGATCTGGTGGAGGCCATGGCAAAGACCGGTGCTGTAATCAACATCAAAAAGCCTCAATTTCTCAGCGCACCACAGATGAAAAATATCGTCGATAAGTTTGCTGAGTGCGGTAATGAGCAGGTAATGCTGTGTGAGCGTGGCAGCTGTTTCGGCTACGACAACCTGGTGGTTGATATGCTGGGCTTCCGCACTATGAAAGAAATCAGCGGCGGCGCGCCTTTGATTTTTGATGTCACTCACGCCTTGCAGTGTCGCGATCCTATGGGCGCAGCGTCAGGCGGACGTCGTCATCAGGTGGCTGAACTGGGTCGTGCTGGTATGGCCGTGGGCCTGGGCGGTTTGTTCCTGGAGGCGCATCCAAACCCGGATCAGGCCAAGTGTGATGGCCCCAGTGCTTTACCGCTGGATAAACTGGAGCCATTTTTGGCGGAAATGAAAGCGGTGGATGACGTCATCAAGTCGTTACCTAAACTGGAAATAAATTAACGTCATTGCGAGCACAGCGAAGCAATTTCCTCAATGAGCTACCAGGCTAGAAAGATTGCTTCATCGCTTTGCTCTTTGCAATGACGGAAACTTGAATTCAATTCAAAACTTTAACAGCGCCTCTGCAGTACTCTTATCGGAGTCTAAGCGCTGAATAGCAACTCGAAGGAGACTCTTGTCATGAGCAAGATCGTTGATGTTAAAGCCTACGAAGTCCTGGACTCTCGTGGTAATCCAACTGTAGAAGCCGACGTTATTCTTGAGTCCGGCGTAGTAGGTTCTGCCTGTGCACCATCCGGCGCTTCCACCGGTTCTCGCGAAGCACTGGAGCTGCGTGACGGCGACAAGAGCCGCTACCTGGGCAAGGGCGTTCTGAAGGCGGTTGAGAACATCAACACCACCATCAAAGATCTGTTGGTAGGTATGGACGCCAGTGAGCAGCGCGCTCTGGATCAGGCCATGATCGACGCCGACGGCACTGAGAACAAAGCTAATCTGGGCGCCAATGCTATTCTGGCGGTTTCTCTGGCCGCTGCCAAAGCCGCCGCTGCCGACAAGGGCCAGCCTCTGTATGCGCACATTGCTGAAATCAACGGCACCGCCGGTCAGTTCACCATGCCAGTACCTATGATGAACATCATCAATGGTGGTGAGCACGCGGACAACAACGTCGACATTCAAGAGTTTATGGTTCAGCCAGTGGGTGCCAAGTCTTTCACTGAAGCGCTGCAAGTCGGTGCAGAAATTTTCCACGCGCTGAAGAAAGTACTGAGCAGCAAAGGCCTGAACACCGCAGTGGGTGACGAAGGTGGTTTTGCTCCTAACCTGTCTTCCAATGCTGACGCTCTGGCTGTGATCAAAGAAGCCACCGAGCAGGCCGGCTACAAGCTGGGTGAAGATGTGACTCTGGCTCTGGATTGCGCTTCTTCCGAGTTCTACAAAGACGGCAAGTACGACCTGTCTGGCGAAGGCAAAGTCTACACCTCTGAAGGTTTCTCCGACTTCCTGGCGGAGTTGTGCGATCAGTACCCAATCATTTCCATTGAAGATGGTCAGGACGAATCCGATTGGGATGGCTGGAAATACCAGACTGAAAAGCTGGGCGAGAGAGTTCAGCTGGTGGGTGACGACCTGTTCGTAACCAACACCAAGATCCTGAAGAAAGGCATCGACATGGGTGTGGGTAACTCCATTCTGATTAAATTCAACCAGATCGGTTCTCTGACCGAAACTCTGGAAGCCATCAAAATGGCCAAGGATGCCGGTTACACCGCCGTGATTTCTCACCGCTCCGGTGAGACCGAAGATACCACCATCGCCGATCTGGCTGTGGCGACTGCTGCGGGTCAGATCAAAACCGGTTCTCTGTGTCGTTCTGATCGCGTTGCCAAGTACAACCGTCTGCTGCGCATTGAGGCTGAGCTGGGCACTGAAGCTGCGCCTTACCGCGGTCGTGCGGAATTTAAAGCGTAATAGATCGTCCGGTTTACGCAGGGGGTCGGAGTAGGTAACCTACTCCGACCCCTTTTAGTTTCTGGCCCCTATGAAATACCTGATCGCGATTCTGACTCTGTTGCTGATTGGCCTCCAATACCGCCTGTGGGTGGGGGAGGGCAGTATGGCTGATGTGGTGCGTCTGGATCGTGAAATTCAAGCTCAAACTCTGGAAAACGATCGCCTCGCGCAACGCAATGAAATTCTGGCCGCTGAAGTCAGCGCTTTAAAGGCCGGTCCCGAGGCTGTTGAAGAAAGGGCTCGCGAAGAACTGGGTATGATCAAGCGCGGCGAAACCTTCTATCTCGTGATCAAAG
>Ga0256829_1002440_pt1 | contig 13844 bp, 8 predicted proteins | sample 131447metaG_FD_185979 | JGI IMG/M metagenome (GOLD analysis project Ga0256829, IMG submission 185979) | Hydrothermal vent microbial communities from Lau Basin, Pacific Ocean - 131-447 | ecosystem: Environmental > Aquatic > Marine > Hydrothermal vents | place: Pacific Ocean: Lau Basin | collected...
ACTTTTATCCTTGGACGAAAGTGTCACCTAATGGGTGATAACAGAAAGTGACTCTTTCGTTCTTCTTTTATCCTATTATACGGTACTTCCTCTTGGTGGCTTATTTTTCTATTTCGTTATTGGGGTTACTTAAATAGTCAACCCTGTGCCTATGACCTTATAGACAATAGGCTCTTCAAACACATCCTCTAAAGTTACACCACCTATCATGCCTACAGGATGTGTAGAGTGTTTGGCTGCTTCGATGAGTGCTTTCCCGCCTACATTGGCTTCTATTTTTGTATGGGTCGCTCGGTAGGCACCTAAACCTATGTAGTTTAAGTCTAAACTATTGGCTTTAAGTATCTCCTCTTTGTTATGTGTTGAGAGTCCTAGAACTTTTCTGCCTATCTTTAGGCGTATCTGTTTCACAGCCTCTACCAAATCGTCATTATAAGCACGAATATCATCCTGTCCTATGTGCAAACCATCTGCATATGCTATGAGTTCAATGCTATCATTGATAATAAGTGTGCCATCATACTGTTCTCGGATAATCAATAAATCAGCTTTTTTCTCTTCTAATGAGCCAAATTTATTACGGTATTGAAGTATGGGAATGTTATTAAATGTTTTCAAGTGTTGAAGATGTGAAATGAGTGAGACACCTTTTTTACTCAGTGTCTCTTTGTCTACTAAAGCGTAAATCTGCGTTGTGATTAGCTTGCCTTTTTGTTAAAAAGTTTAAAGAGGTCTGCAAGTGTTTGGCGCATGTCACCACGGTCTACTATCATGTCTATGAGTCCATGATCAAGTAAAAACTCTGAACGTTGGAAACCTTCTGGAAGGTCAACCCCAACCGTTTGCTTGATAACTCTCTGTCCAGCAAACCCAATGAGTGCTCCCGGTTCTGCCATGATGATGTCACCCAGCATCGCAAATGACGCCGAAACACCACCCATCGTTGGGTCAGTTAAGATAGAGACAAAAGGAAGTCCTTTTTGGTGTAGTCTGTTGAGTGCTGCTGATGTTTTAGACATTTGAAGCAAAGAGTACGTACTCTCTTGCATTCTAGCCCCACCTGAAGCAGAAACGATAATGTATCCACATCCTTTTTCCATCGCTCTTGTGATCCCACGTACGATTTTCTCACCTTCAACTGACCCAAGGCTTCCACCCATAAATGAGAAGTCAAAAACAGCGATTTCTACTGGCTCACCACCAATAGTACAAGAACCACTCATCACAGAAGATGTTTTACCTGTTTTGGCTTTGGCTTCTTCCAAACGTTTTTTGTATGATTTTTTATCTGAAAACTTTAGTGGATCTACAGGAGTCAAATTATCATCCATCTCCACAAAGGAATCTTCATCCACGATGGACTCGATACGCTTTTGAGCAGAGATACGAAAGTGATGATTACATTTAGGACAGACATTCTGCTTTGCTTCTACTTCTTTGTAATACATAAGTGAGGTACATTTTGGACATTTTATCCATTGATTTTGTGTCTCTTTTTTTGTTGCCTCAGTTTTCATACTTCCAAAAATACTACCAAACATTTTTTTCTCCCAAATTTATGATTTTATGATTCTATAATTCTTTTATTAATTGTTCTATTTTATGTGCGACTGCTTTTTCTTTTGATACTATAACATAATCCTCTTCAACAATCACTTCAAGCCCTTCACAAAGTGCCAATCCTGCTGCAAAATCGTAAATACGAAACGACCCCATATACAACACATAATTGACAGAACGCGCATAGGCTAAAGAGAGTGCTATGGCTCCAGGTGCTCTAAATTTGAGTTTTTCCTGATCTAAGAGTGCTACCAAAGTAGGATTTGCATAGGCTTTTTCAAAGAGTCCTACTTCTGCATGGGGTGCAGTATGTGGGGTGTGAAATTTGGGAGAAAAAAGCTTACCTTGTTGTATGCCATCTGATACAGTGGTAAAAAATATATCACTATTACCAAGATTACAGACGATGGCTGCATCCAATAATCCCTCTTCATTTATCTTCGCTACAGAAGTACCATAAAAAGGAAAAAGGGAAAGTGCATTGGCAGAGCCATCTATGGGGTCAATGATGATTTTGGCTTCACCCTCGCCAATGATACCTGACTCTTCAGACTCTATCTGTCCAAAAGAGCCTAAATGCTTCACAAAGATAGCCTCAGCCATCAAGTCAAGTTTAGAACTCACATCTCCACCTGCACCAACTTCAGTTTTTTCAAACCAAGAGGCATCAAAACCATCTTTAATGGCTTCTTTTATCTCTTCGTTGGCTTTGATACAGGCATTTATAAAGTTAGTCATGACTTTCCTTTTACTACAAACAACATTTTTTATACTTTTTTCCACTACCACAAGGACATGGGTCATTACGTTTTATTTTTATTTTACTTCTTTCTTGTTCTAACATAAAACGCTCTTTACGTACCATATTAAACATAGATAGGTTCACTGTTAACAAAATAGCTGTTACATATAATGCATTATCATCATACTCTTTTTGTTCTTGTAAAGTATTACGCATATCAAGTAGGCTTATAAAGTTTAGGTACAGTGCCTCGGCTCCATCAAAAACTTCTTTTTCCACATACTCTCTAAGTTTTTCCTCTTTCAGTTCATAGAGTTCATCCATAAACCCGTATTCATCTGCCACAGCTTCCACTGCATCTATCAATATACTAAGCAATATATCATGGTTTTGTTCTGTACTTTGAAAAGACATCAAAGTCATCATAATCTCTTCTATGGCTAAAGGCTCATCTGTACTACTCTCAAACATATTATCATGTTCATAGGTCGCTATAACATCATTATAAAAATCCTGTACTTGCCGAAATTTCATATTTAGTTCTTCTACGCTGACTAATTTATGTTCTTCTTGCATGGTTTCTATGAGGTAATGTATATATTGATCCTCAGGGTACAACTCAACCAATTCAACACCTATCTCTAAAAATATCTCAAAAAGTGGTATATCTATAATATTTTTAAGTAACTTTTGGTAGTTTGCTACACTCTTTTTAGTTAATACTGTCATACTTCCAATACCTCTTTTATAATCCCTAACATCCCATCCCCTTTGAGTTGTGTTCTAAACTCTACTTTTACACTACTGTCCAAAGAAGAAAACAATGCTTGGGCATGTTTTATCTTTTGGCTCTCTTCTGCTCTTAGGTCTCTGTCTGCTTTTACATCTTTAGTTTCTACTATGAGGTTTAAACTTTTAGCCCCATCTTTACGCTCTACCACATATGCGAAGTCTGGACTGTACGTACCGCCACCTGCTACTGGTATGCGTATGGAGTTTTTAGGGATTTTGGCAAATACAGTTACCACATCTATGCTTTTAACGATGTTCTCTTTTTCCAAATCAGAATCATAAAATATCTCATCAAACAGATAACTATCGGGTGTACTACCCTCTTCAAATTTCACACCTACACTTGAAGCATTGATAGTTGCTTTTGGGCTACCGTCTTTATGGGTAAATGTAGTAGGGTGTATAGATGTTTGATTTGAAATTTTATTGTAGCCTATAGAAAAGTTATTGATAGCATTGTCCATGAGGTACTGGTTAAAGCCCATGCGTACAGTTCGTATGGTTTGCATGTTCAAGTAGTCGTTGATGCTTAACTTACCTTTGAGAGAAACAAAAACGTCATGAAGCGTAGACATATTGACACTCAACACAGAAGAGAGTTCTACTAAAAAGTCTTTGTATGTCATGGTAACAACGGGGAGTATCTCATCTTCTATACTCTCTAGTACTCTATACGTTGCCACAGAGTCTTCAAACTCTAGTTTAGCCGTTGTAGTAGAAACACCTTGAGGTTTAAAGCGTTTTATATTTGCTTCAAAATACCCAAGGACTAGTGCTTTAAACTTTTCTTCACTCTCTACCTTATACTCTAACACCACCTTTTGGTTGATGCTTTCCCACAGCTCTTTGAGCTCTACATACTTCCCTGCTCTTATGGTAGCTTTATTGTTTTCATCACCAGCATTACGTACTTTCCCACCTTGAAGTCCCGTTGTAAATGCTTTAGGGAAAAGTGCTTTAGTTATCTGGTATCCACCTTCTTTAAAGTCATTGTTTCGTTTAATGGCTTTGAGTGTATCAAGTTGCTCTAAAAGTACATCTTCCTCTATGCCGTAACTATCAACTATTTTTCTAATACTTTCTTTATCTAAGGCAGTAGGTATGACACCCTCATCTACTGTGCCAGACTTATCGTTTATCTCCTCTACCAAAGAACGTACAAAGTCTTTTTCTGTAAAGTCCACATAGTAGTGCAAGTCAAAGGTCTCTTCTTTGACCCTAGACATATATTCATTCACGGGCAATCGTAACCCACGTCCTACCTCTTGGAGTTTAGAAGTCACAGAACCTGAAGAACGTAGTTTACATATCTGAAATACATTGGGGTTATCCCACCCCTCTCTTAGTGTCCATTTAGAAAAAATGAAACGCCGTACATTGTCTAAAGAGAGTAGAGACTCTTTGTCGTGCAGTATCTCGTTTATCTCTTTTTCTATCTTGTCATCTTTTTCAGAGTTGTCTTTAGAGAAGTACCCACCATGTATGAGTGACAAGTCTTTTAGTGACTTTTGCAAGTAGGCTTTGTAAAAAGCATTGGTTTCTGTTTTAAGTAGTTTTTCTATATGCCCTTTGGCGATGGCTTCAAACTTAGACTTTAACGACCCTGCTATATTGTTTCCATCTCTATAGCCCTCTATGTCATCTATAAAAAACAAGGTCAAAGGCTTTATCTTCACTTCTCTAGTGAGTAGTTCTCGTTCTAACTCAAAGTGTTTTTTAACCGTTCTTTCTATCATCTTGTCTTGTAAAGAGCTAGCATACGAGTATGGGTTTATGGTCATGTTCTTAGTAAGTACTAGCCCATTGGAGAGTACCACCTTAGACTTATTCATCTCATCTATGCTAAGCCCTTGCATCTGTTCATGCACCTTAGAGAGTGATGCCTTTTTGATGAGTTTGTGGCTACTCTTTTTGCCGTTTACATTGAGTTCAAAGTTCGCTTCAACTGTAGAGCTAGACTTTAGAGTAAGCCCTATGTTCTTCCCATCTTCAAACTCTTCTACATGTGCTACGACACCCTTAACCAAGTTGGTATTAAACGCATCTACCGCAGAGAGTTTGTACACAAGGTTTTTTATGTCTCCATCAAAAGTCGCACCATAGCGTATGATGTACTGTGACTTGAACTTTTCTATGTTTTTCCATGTGGCATTGGCTGTTTTAAACTTATGGGGTTCATCTACTATGGTAAAGGGCTTTACTGAAGCTATGGCACCAAAAGGCGTGTTGTACTTGTCAAACAAATTTACATCAAAGGCTTTAGCCATAGTGTCTGAGTTTATCATCCCTGCATTTATGATGAGTACATGAATGCTCTTAGCCCCAAAACTGTTAGCCTCTACAAACTGACTCACCGCTTGTGGCATGTACTCTTTTTTCTTTTTAGAGCCTTTTTTACTCTCTACGACATAGGTTTTCATCTCACAGCCATACTCTTGCCTAAAGTGTTCCCTGCTGGCTTTAGACTTTAAAAAGTTTACCGTCCCCGCTTTTATGGAGAGTGTAGGCACGATGACTATAAACTTGCGTATGCCTAAGTTTCTTTCTAGTTCAAACATCATCTTGGTGTAGGTGTAGGTCTTACCAGTCCCCGTCTCCATAGCGATGTCTAAGATGTTAGAATTTGAGTTTCTGTGCATGTCATGCACTGCAAAGTTCTCTTGCACGGTACACATATTGTTACCAAAGTCAAAATAGTTTTGCTCTATTTTGGGGTTAGAAACATTTGCCATGGCTCTGTCTTCATCGACTATAGCACTAGCTTTGTTAAATACACTCAATAGTAACCGTGTAGCCTCTACTTGATGCGCTAAATGACGTTCAAACTTAAACCCTGCCATTAGTACCGTACCACCATCTCTAAGTCTATCTCTTTTTTGTTGGTGTACACGTTCAACGCTTCTTTGAGTTCTCTTTGGTATTTGCTGTCAAAGTTGTAGCCAAAGAGTACGAGTTTTGAGGGTTCAAAGGTTTTCTCCTCATCTAACTTTGCCATGAGAGATTTAAGAGCTTGCGTACTAAAACCTTTATGCATAAAGTAGAGTGTATTTGCCCCATACTGTGCCGTGTATTCTGCTAGCTTCACTTCCACCAAAGGCTCTGTAAGCTTTGACCCATCATAGGCTTTCCATGTAGTAAGAAGTGTCTCTAGTTCTTCTTCATTTAGGTTGCTACCATTAAAAAGTTTTGTGTCGTCATTTAGCTCTGCTATGTCATCTAAATAACCCTCAAAGAGTGGCGTGGTCTCGAAGATTTTAAAGCCACTTTTGTCACCCAGTTTTTCACTTGCTTTTTCTATGCGTGCCTTGGTGATGTCAAAGATTGTACGATACCCTGACTTGTAGGATTCAGATTTTATATCTATTTTTTCAGGTATTTGTACCGTGATAAAGTTACGATTACCATTATCTTCTTTATTTAACTCCATCACTGCATGGGCTGTTGTCCCACTTCCTGCGAAGAAGTCCAGTGCAATATCATCTTTTTTTGTGGATAAATGCAATATTCTCTTTAATAAGCGTATAGGCTTAGGTGTGTCAAATGCAGTTTGTGTCCCAAATAATGTTTGAATCTCCTTTTTTGACTCGTCTGTATGCCCACATTCTTCATGTGTCCACCAAGTCCAAGGAGTTAACCCTTCAACACTTTTTAAAAACTGAATCCTTTGAGGAATTGAATTTCCATCTTTACCAAAATATATTCTATTATCTGCCAAAAGTTGTTCATATGATTCTTTAACAATTTTCCAACATGAACCTTCTGGGGGAATATGAGTTTTTCCTGTAATAGGTGATACAATTTTATACATTTGATTAGGTCTATATCCCTGTGCTGACAATGAAACTGCACGCCATTTACCACGAGAATCATTATTAGGGTTTTTATAAACTTTTAACTGTTTTTCGCCAAGGGGTATTTTATTCCAAGATTTTTGAAACTGTTCATAAGACTTAGCATAAATCAACACATATTCATGTGATGTACCAATAGCAACTCTATTTTCCCTAGAATATCTTTTTTGCCACACTGAATTTGCCACAAAATTCTCCTCCCCAAAAACTTCATCACAAAGCAGTTTAAGTTGAGAGACTTCGTTGTCATCAATAGAGATAAATATAACCCCATCTTCACGCAAGAGTTCACGTGCCACATACAGCCGTGGATACATAAAAGTAAGCCACGCAGAATGAGAGTTAGACTTAGAGCTTGTAAACTCTAGTATGCGTTTGGCTTCGTCTTCATCTATGCCTGCTAGTTTGGCTAGCTCTTCCTTACTAAATTTTCTGTCATCATCATACACAAACCCATCACCACCCGTGTTGTAAGGTGGGTCTATGTATATCATTTTTATGGACTCAGCGTAAGCGTTGCTTAGGTGCTTGAGTACTTCTAGGTTGTCACCTTTTATGAGTAGGTTTTCACTCTGCTTGTTTGCCTCTTTAGTATTGTGTACTTTGTCTTCTTTGAGTAAGGTACGTGGCACTTCATTTGCAAGAAGTCTAGCGTATGACTTGCCTAGCCAGTTTAGAGAGTAACTCTCTTTACTTAGCTCTAGCCCTGCATCCCCTACCACTTCTTCCATCTTGTGAGACATAAAGTTACCCTCTTTGTCAAAACAGTTTGGAAAGTGTTGTTTTAGGAGGTTAAGTTGTTTAGAATTTTGGGTAGTGTTGCTGTTGTCGTGGATAGAGTCTTTTTTAGGCATCATAACTACTTTAAGATTATTTTATAAAGATTATTTTACCCTAAAGATGCAAAACTTTTGTTTGCATAGTACACAGAAAGTGAAGAGTTTACTCTCCACTTCCACATACGCCTACTCCCCTTTTTTATCTGCCACAAGTGTTGGTTTTGCACCACGAGGGGCAACCATCCAGAACTTACGAATCTCTGTTCTGAAGTTTTCTAAGATATGCATAGCTCTTTTAGAACCTGTTTTTTCAGCATAGTCTTTCAACAATGCTTTAAGCTCAAACATCTCTGTATCCCACTCATCTGTGTCTATGCGTAGTGCTTCAACTAGCTCAGGGTTTACTTTTTCGTAGAAGTTTCCTTCTAAGTCATAGACAAATGCTTTACCACCTGTCATACCTGCACCGAAGTTCACACCAGTACTTCCAAGAATAGCTGCAACCCCACCTGTCATATACTCACAAGGGTGATCTCCAGTTCCTTCTACCACCGTAGTAGCTCCAGAGTTACGTACACCAAAACGTTCACCTACTTGACCATGCACATACAATGTACCACCAGTCGCACCATAAAGACAGGTGTTACCACCAAGGGCAAATTCATGTCCAGCTTTCTCAGCAGTAATGACGATTTGACCACCATTCATCCCTTTACCGATGTAGTCGTTTCCTGCACCCTCAATGTTAATGTTAATACCCTTAGACATAAATGCTCCAAGTGATTGACCTGCAGTACCTTTCATGTTCAGTGTAATCGTTCCTTCAGGAAGACCAGCATTACCATGAAGTGCTGCTATCTCACCCGAGATACGTGTTGCAAAAGATCTGTTCAAGTTTGAAATCTCTTTGTTTAACACGATAGGTGTCGATGGATCTTTAATCGTTGGCATAAGCTCTTTGACTAGCTCTTGCTCATACTCATTTTGGTCGTATGGTTCGTTAGAGGCTACTTGACATGTGTTCACACCATCGAGTTTGTAAAGCATCTCTTCAAAGTTAAACTTCTTTGCAAATTCATCATCTATCACTTCAAGTAAATCATTTTTACCGACAATCTCTTCGAGTGATGTGTACCCAAGCTCTGCAAGAATTTCTCTTACTTCCGTGGCAATGAGTGTAAAGTAATTAATCACTTTTTCCACATTACCCGTAAATCTTTTACGTAAATGCTCATCTTGTGTTGCAACCCCAACCCCACACGTGTTCAAGTGACATACTCTAAGCATAATACACCCTACAAGTACAAGTGCCCCTGTACCAAAGGCATACTCTTCTGCACCAAGTATAGCTGCTTTAACCACATCTAGACCCGTTTTAAGTCCACCATCAGTCTCTACAGATACTTGACCTCTTAGGTTGTTGGCTTTGAGGGCATTATGCGCTTCTATAAGTCCAAGCTCCCAAGGGTTACCAGCAAATCTGATAGACCCGATAGGTGCTGCACCCGTACCACCATCTGCACCTGAGATAATAATCTTGTCTGCATAGGCTTTAGCCACACCTGCTGCGATGGTTCCTACACCTGCTGTAGATACCAGTTTCACTGCAATTCTAGCATTTGGATTAATCTGCTTCAGATCAAAAATCAACTGTGCCAAATCTTCGATAGAGTAAATATCGTGATGTGGTGGAGGTGAAATCAGTGTGACACCTGGCTTTGTAAATCTAAGTGATGCGATAAGTGGTGAAACTTTGCTTCCTGGAAGCTGTCCACCCTCACCTGGTTTTGCACCTTGTGCTACTTTTATCTGTATCTCAGTGGCACTTCGTAAATACTCTGGTGTCACACCAAAACGTCCAGATGCCACTTGCTTGATGCTAGAGTTCTTCTCTGTACCGTAACGTGCAGGGTCTTCTCCACCCTCACCTGAGTTTGACTTCGCACCGATTTGGTTCATAGCCACTGCCAATGTTTCATGTGCTTCTTGTGAAATAGACCCCATAGACATCGCAGCAGTTGAGAAACGCTTAAAGATAGCACTTAATGGTTCTACTTCATCAATACTGATAGGTTCTCTGTCACTTTTAAGCTGATAGAAATCACGGATAAACTTTTTATCACGTTCATTAACAAGTTTTTTAACTTCTGCATAATCTTCTGCTTTTCCAGACTCTGCCGCTTTTTGGATAGCTGAAATAGTAGGACGAGAGAAGTCATGGAATTCCTCTCCACGTCTGTACTTGTAGAATCCACCTTTATAAAGACTATTTTTCTTACCTTCAAAGGCTGTGGTAAAGGCACGTTGATGTGCAGTGTTTAGACGTACATCAATGTCTTCATAGCCTAGACCATTAAGCAGTCCTGTAGTTCCTGAAAAACAGTCATTGACTATCTCAGAACTCAAGCCTATCACATCAAAGAGTCTAGAGTTTCTGTATGACGAGATAGTTGAGATACCCATCTTAGACATAATTTTCATTAGTCCTGCACCCATTGCACGTCTAAAACGTTTGAGAAGTGCTTGCATCTCTACTGTAGTCTCAGCATTCTCTTTTTCCAACTCTTCTACAGTAAAGTAAAGAAGGTATGGGAAGATAGCCGCTGCACCAAAACCTATCATCGTAGCTGCTGAGTGTGGGTCAAAAACCTCACCTGTAGCTGCAACAATACTGCTTAAGTGTCTTAAATCTGCATCTAACAAGTCTTGACTTAAACGTCCTACTGCCATAAGCATAGGAATGGCTTTGGTGTTTTCATCTAAACTTCTGTCATCAAGGATGATAGTTCTTACGCCATTGTCTCTTACATCTACAATGATATTAGCGATAAGTGCATCAAGACTTCCTTTGAGATCAGTCGTGTAGGTAGTGTCGTATTTCCCTACTTTATAGCTTGGGTCATACTTCTCATTCTCTGGGTTACCAAACTCTTGAAGTAGGCAGAACTTTTGTGCAGACATCACAGGTAAAACTGTTTTAAGACGTTTTGCATGTGCTTCATCATCTGACAAGATATTTTGCTGTGCACCAAACCCTGTGTTTAGACTCATCACTGTTTTTTCACGGATAGGGTCTATTGGCGGGTTGGTCACTTGTGCGAACTTCTGTTTAAAGAAGTCTGTAAAGTTACGCTGTTCGGTTGAAAAAGCTGCAATTGGTGTATCATCACCCATAGCACCTGTGGTCTCTTTACCTTCAGCTATCATAGGTCTAATGATTTCTCTTAGTACTTCCGTAGTATAGTTAAAGTAACGTTGTTTTGCCTGCATATCACCATACACAGTATCACAAGACTCCACCTTAGTGTCTGGTACAAACTCTTGGAGGTAAGACATGTTTTTACCTAGCCATTTGTCATAAGGGTGTGTTACTTTAATATGGTCATCAATATCCGATGTTTTAAGTACTTTTCCTTCTTGAAGGTCAATCCCCATCATCTCACCAGACTGCAAACGTCCACGCTCAACAATCTCATCTTCAGGTACTTCAAGTACCCCATACTCAGAGGAGATAAGCAGTCTATTATCTGTCGTTCTAATGTATTTAGAAGGTCTGAGTCCATTTCTGTCTATCACACAACCAATGTAACGACCATCGGTCATACTTACAGCTGCTGGTCCGTCCCATGGCTCAAAACAGGTACTTGCATACTCATAAAAAGCTCTAAGGTCAGAGTCCATATGTGGAGCATTATGCCATGGAGCAGGAATGAGTGAACGTGCAGCCTTGAAGAAGTCTACACCATTGACACGTAAGAACTCCATAAAGTTATCTAAACTCGCTGAGTCAGACATCCCTTTTTGAATGACATTTTTAAGTCTGTTCATCTCTTCGTCCGTAAAGACATCAGATTTTGCTGCTGCCATTTTGGCTGCCACATTAAAACGGTTGGCTGTGACTGAGTTTATCTCACCATTGTGCGCTATCATTCTAAAGGGTTGTGCAAGTTTCCATTGTGGCAGAGTGTTGGTAGAAAAACGTTGGTGGAACAAACAAAAAGAGATCTCAAAGTCTGGGTTTGCCAAATCCTTGTAAAACTCTTTAATGTGCGTAGGCATCACAAGCCCTTTGTATGAGACCACTGAAGTTGAGAATGAAGGAATATAAAAAGTCTCATCTTCCATAAGCTCTGCTTCTATCTCTTTACGTGAAAGATAGACGAGTGCTTCAAATCGCTTTGTAGCATCTTCATTAGCAGGGGCAACGAACACTTGTTTCATGGTTGGAAGTGATGCAAGTGCCTGCTCACCAAGTGCGTTGGTATCGACAGGTACGGTACGTGTATAAAGTACATTCAAGCCATTGTTCTCACACACTTTATTGATAACATCAAAATCTGTAGCATTGTTAGAAAACACCATCGCTACTGCGTATGTTTCAGGAAGTTCTATGCCCTGTGCTGAAGCATCTTTAGCAAAAAATGATTTAGGCAATGAAAGAAGTAACCCTGCACCATCTCCTGTTTTTCCATCTGCAGCAACTGCCCCTCTGTGCATCATACGAGAGAGTGAAGTAACAGCATCTTCTAAATTTCTATGTGAAGGTGTATTGTCGATAGAAGCCAAAAGCCCAAATCCACAGTTGTCCTTAAATGAAGTAAATAAATCTTGCATATTCCAACCTTAAATAATAATACGAAACATCATATAGTGTCTCTAAATGGGGTGGATTATAGCTAAAATGATGTTAAGAATTGTTTAAGCGATGTACGCCCACGTAGAGCGTGCATGCATCAAGACACATAAAACAGATACAAATATATATTTAAAAATTTAAGAGTACAAATATTTTTTATTCAGCCTTTTTTTAGCTCCAAAAACCGTACTTTTGGGGGAGTAAACTCTACACTTCCGTAGGTTCTTGAACAACCTCAAAACGGATACAAGCGAGCTAAGAGATTATACTATATTTTCACTGCCCTACCCCTCAACCGTTTATAGTCCAACATCCAGCCCTCTTCTTCACTATAAATAGTCTCTTTCAATATCTCTCGACATTCTGCTTTAAAAACTCGTGACTGTTCACTTGTTAAGTTTTTAGTCATCCCATTGGCAAATATATCAAGCCAATAGCTAACATCATCCATCGGTGTAGGTCTAGGGGTAATCTCCATATACTCGACACTAAACCCTTCAGCTTCCAAAAGTGTTGTGTACTCTTTCACGCTTGGGAAATACCAAGGATTATCAAACTTTCCAAACTCTGGATTCTTATCAAACACCTCCTCCATGGCAGATACTAAATGATAGGCATTGCCCTCACCTCCAAATTCGCACACAAAACGCCCACCAATTTTAAGTGATTTGGCTATGTTTTGCACAGCAGCTCTTGCATCTTTTACCCAATGCAATGTGGCATTAGAAAAGACAGAGTTAAACTCTTCATTATATGGTAAGTCAGTCACTGAACCGACATAGGATTCTATGCCTTTGGCTTTACACTGTTCTATCATTTCAGCACTCATATCTACACCAATAACTTTTGCACCTCTTCGCTCTATCTCTACAGCCAAAGTTCCTTCACCACAGCCTACATCTAAGATTTTCTCTCCCTCTTTAGGGTCAAGTAAATTTACCACAGGCAATGCTAACTGCGAGACAAAGGCAGTGTGTTTGTTGTAGGTATTTGGGTTCCAATTATTAGTTTCATTTATTTTTTTCATTATTTCTCTTTTTACGTAAGGGTGCGGTTACCACCGCACCAATAATCCAATATGAAAATATATTTTGTATCTAAAGTAAAAGGTGTTGTAATGGTACAACACCCTACAAATATATCGCATACACAGCCAATCTTAGCTGGTCATCCAATCAAGGAATCTATAAAATTTAAGGTAAGTGCTTAGAGGCCAAGCAGAAGAAAAGAGAGAAGGAGAGCAGAAAATCTTTGAGTGATTTGTGTAGTGTATGAAAATGCTTGCATGATGCTCTCCTTTTATTTTGTTTGTGAAAGTGTAGTGTTTTTTTAGTGATTTGTCAAATCTATTACACTCCCCCAATAACGAAATAGAAAAATAAGCCACCAAGAGGAAGTACCGTATAATAGGATAAAAGAAGAACGAAAGAGTCACTTTCTGTTATCACCCATTAGGTGACACTTTCGTCCAAGGATAAAAGTAT
>Ga0256829_1002441_pt1 | contig 13838 bp, 10 predicted proteins | sample 131447metaG_FD_185979 | JGI IMG/M metagenome (GOLD analysis project Ga0256829, IMG submission 185979) | Hydrothermal vent microbial communities from Lau Basin, Pacific Ocean - 131-447 | ecosystem: Environmental > Aquatic > Marine > Hydrothermal vents | place: Pacific Ocean: Lau Basin | collected...
ATACGCTCATACTCAATCCCAACCCAGACGGCCTGCGTGCTTTCATTCAGCCTGAAACTGTGCCGCCTGATCTGCTGAACAGTGAGCGTGAAACCAGCCAGAAATAATACCATATCAAGTATCAAACCGGTCATCCAACTGTATTTGAATGATTTGACATGGCTGACTAACAGTCCCGATATCACCGTCATCAGTAAAAATAATAACAGATATCTTGTTATTGGTAACGGATGGCCCCTGCTCCGGAAATGTGCCAATAAAATACCGGTAGTAAAAAACAAAAGGATTCTCAGAAATGGGCGGTTACGCCAAAACATGGGTTTTCTTGTTAGTCAGTGCAATAGTACAAAGATTTTGGGAAAAAGGCAAGGAACAGGAAGTATACACTATACTTAAAAAACAACAGGACACACCCCCGGCCAGACCTTGCAATCCCGGTTTGGTATTCTTAACATTCAGATTTTTTCTCTTTTATCATGAACGGTGTACCAAAATATAGCAGCGGAGAGTTTTAAAACAAAAAGGGTTACAAATACCTGAAAGAAAGTAGTAAATTTGAAGACCTATTTAAAAAACACAAGATTATGTTTTCTTATGTTTTTATGAAAATACTGGAAAGTCGCCCCCAAAGGTATGATTTGGGAATTGATTTTCTGTCGGGCGGTCATGCTGCCAAAATCCGAAAACGAATAGTGAAAAAATACGTTGGTACCGGCATGCAAATACTTGATATTGGCTGTGGTACCGGCTTGTTAATGGAAGATGCAGTGAAAGCAGGTGCCAAAGTAAAAGGGATTGATATTTCGAAAGGGATGTTGAAAATGGCAAAAAAAAGAATTGAAAAAAACGGATGGTCAAATATAACATCCATTTATAATGCTGGAGCCGTTGAGATAGAAAACCTGTTTAGTGAAAACAGTTTTGATTTAATTGTTTCCACATTGGTTTTCAGTGAGCTTTATTCTGAAGAAAGGGCACTGGCCCTGTTTCAAATAAGAAAACTGTTAAAACCAAATGGAAAATTGGTAATTGCTGTTGAGGTAAAGCCGCAAAAATTTTTTAAGCGGCTAGTCTATGCTTTTATCAGATTGCCACTGGCTGTATTAACCTATTTGATTGCGCAGACGGGAACAAAACCGCTTACTAATATTACAAAAGAAATTACGAAAGCCGGGTTTAAAATTGTGGAAGAGGAACGATCCTTTTTCGATAGTTTTATGTTGTTAGCGGCCAATAATTCCAAAGTGGCGGATTTCGATAGAAATTATTTACCTGAGGCGAAACATCCCGCTGATGACTATTCGGTTTTCAAATCTGTTTGGGATTATTTGGGCAGATGGTTCCCCAATCCGGTTGAACCGGGAATCAGGATAATTGGAAACCCGGGCAGAAATTCACCTGTGATACTTACCTCCAATTTTCATTTGACTGTCAGGCGTGTCGAACGGTCATTAAAAGGGGAAAATCTTTTTTTACTGGTGGCCCCGGCAAATGGCATTAATGTCTGGTGTGCCGCCGAAGGAGGCGATTTAAATACACATTCGGTGATAACTGTTATTAAAACAAGCCGGATAAATGAGCTGGTAGACCATGATAAAATTATTCTTCCTCAATTTTCTGCTTCAGGAATTGATTTGATACACCTGCAAAAGGAAACCGGGCGAAAAGGACTCTTCGGGCCGGCTTATTCGAAAAATATTCCGCGATTTCTGAAAGATAAAAGCACTATTTTCCAATATAATAAAGCTGAATTTTCACTTCCTTTCAGGCTTGAGATGTTACTTTCAATGAATTTTGTTGTTTGGTTTGTTTTGGGAGTGATAACATCGCTTTTGTCTACCGGGTTGCTTTTCCCGGTGAGTGCATATTTTTGGTTTGCAGGTCTTTTTCTTTATTCCGGTTATCCTGTTATCCCCGGAAAAAGTGGTTGGTTCAAAGCTGGCATGCTCTCGGTAATAGAAATGGTTTCCATCGGTTTGTTTTCATTGTTTATAGCAAAAATTCCTTTTTTTAACTATTGGAAAATCATGGTAGGAATGACCGCCATAAATTTGTGGCTTGGTTTTGACCTAAAAGGAATTGTTGCCGGATATCCGTCTGAAGCTGAATGGTTGATGAGAAAACTCGGGATGGCATCTTTCGGCCATATTTTTTCTGCAGAAAAACAAAATGAAGGAAAGATTCATCAAGATATTAACCGTTGTACCAATTGCCGTATTTGTTTGTTAGTATGCCCTAAAGGGGTTTTTAATATATTGGAAAACAAGAAAATAAGGATTAGAAATCAATCCGAATGTTTTGCCTGTAATGCTTGTGCAACACAGTGTCCCGAAGAAGCCCTGCAATTAAAAAAATAAATGATTCCCGTCTGTTTCCGGGACTTTGAAAAGGTGTTGTCATCCCCATTCTGAATAAAATTCTTCCAGAAACTGTTCCATGAACCGGTGCCGTTTTGCTGCCAGTCGTTTTCCTGTTTTGGTATGCATCATCTCTTTTAATAACAATAACTTTTCATAAAAATGATTAATTGTTGTAGAGGTTGATTTTTTATACTCAGCTTTGCTCATGTCAGGACGGGGAGGAATGTCCGGATTGTACATTTCCCTTTTCTGAAATCCCCCGTAACTGAAAGCACGGGCAATACCTATGGCCCCCATAGCGTCCAGACGGTCGGCATCCTGAATGATTTGTAGTTCCAAAGAATTGTCGTCCGGTTTTTCATGGCGGTTTTTAAAAGAAACAAAACGAATAATATTCAATACTTTGTTGATGGTTTCTTCGGGAAGGTTTTGTGTTTGAAGGAATATTTTCGCTTTTTTCGGTCCGACAGTCTCATCACCATCATAAAATTTGGCATCTGCAATGTCGTGCAAAAGTGCCCCCAGGCTGACAATGAAAATATCGGCTTTTTCTTCCTCTGCAATGCGTTCCGACAATTTCCATACACGGAAAACATGCCACCAGTCGTGGCCGCTTTCGGCACCTTTCAGTTCCTGTTTTACAAAAGTTGCGGCAGAAGCAACAATTTGTTGCTGGTATTTATCCATAAAATATCCTAATAATATTTAATAGCCGCATAACCTACCCAATGGTGTTCGTTGGCCGGGGCAGTAACTCCCATGCGTAAGTCGCTGACGGGAATAGGTTTCCGCTCAATGCTGGTGGAATAGCCGATAATTTGTCCGGTTAAGGGTTTGTGATACAGTAGTTCACTTAACTTGTTGGCGGTCAGTAGTCCCATCGGAACCGAATAACGCCCGCACCATGTCCATTTATATTTATGGTAATCATTTTTTTCCACTGTCATATCGCAAAACCGATGGATTTTTTCCGGACTGATGGTATCGCTGATGGTTTGCATAATTTCCCTTTCGTGCGCTTTGGTTTTTTTGTAACTTTCTTCTCCTATACCGTAAAATGCAAAATTTTCACCACCCCATCCCTGGTCACCGTAATGAACGGCATCTGTGGAAAAAACAAAAGCGAAATCTTTTCCCCATTGCATGTGTTCTGAGGAGGTGGCTTTTTTAATGGCTTCTGCCAACGGGCCGGCAATAGCTTCCATTCTGTCAAACGACATATACGGAACCAGAATGGAAACAATTTGAACTTTCCGGTCAAAATATTGCAGCCAGGGAATTTCAGCTTCTACAGAATGTTCTATGGCTTGCATGGTATCGTTAACCTGATAAATTCCTTTTGGCAGGTCCTTGATGATCTTATTTCGTAAATCAGATACTTTTACATTGCCAAAAGGCCCTTTCCAGTAATCGTAAGAGTCAAAAATGATTTGGTTTTGCAAATGCAATTTGCTGGCTTTGTGTGCTACACCAAAAATAATAACTGTTTTGGCTTTGATCTGTTCCAGGGTTGCCGGATACAAATAACCCACATAAGTGTAATCATCATGAGGGCATAGTACTGCTTTAGCAGTATCTTTGCTAAGCTGTTGAGTGCTTTGTTGTAACAAATTTCCCTGGTACTTTTTGATGCGGTTCATCAGGCTGTCCATTTGCCAGGGCAGATGAGCAAAGCCGACTGTGTCCACCAAATGTGAACGGATTTTTGTTTTTTGTTCCATGTTTTTACAGGATTGGAAAGCCGACAGTGTTATGGCCACTGCCGATATAAAAAGTATCAATTTTTTCATTTGAACGATATTTTTTGACAAATATAAACTTTTCAAAAAGGAAAATCAATAATAATTTTTCTTTTCAGATTTTACCTTATCTTATGTTTCCGGGTGATCTATGAAAAAAAAACCTTTTCCTTTTCTTTCGTTTTACTATCTTCGCATTTTTAAATAAACTCCGGAAACCGGTTGCCTTGGGCAACAACCTTGGTGTTAAGGAGATATTCGAAATATTTTTAGTGTGTGAACCCATGGATGATTTGGAAGATCAGAAATTACCTGAAAACGGAGAAACGAACCACAACCCTGAAGAGCGGGAGCAAAATAATGAATACCGGCTCATGCATTTGAGTGGCATGTATGAAAATTGGTTTCTTGATTATGCATCTTATGTTATTTTGGAAAGGGCAGTGCCGGAAGCTGCCGATGGGTTAAAACCGGTGCAGCGTCGTATTTTGCACGCCATGAGCCGGTTGGATGACGGACGCTATAATAAAGTGGCCAATATTATTGGACATACTATGCAGTATCATCCCCATGGCGATGCTTCCATTGGTGATGCCCTCGTGCAACTCGGGCAAAAAGAACTGCTCATCGATATGCAGGGAAACTGGGGGAATACACTCACCGGCGATAGTGCAGCTGCACCGAGATATATTGAAGCCCGGCTTTCGGCTTTTGCCAAAGAAGTGGTCTTTAATCCCAAAACCACACAATGGAAACTTTCCTATGATGGGCGGAATAAGGAACCGGTGACCCTTCCGGTAAAATTTCCTTTGCTGCTGGCACAGGGAGTGGAAGGTATTGCCGTGGGGCTGGCATCCAAAATCCTTCCCCATAATTTTAATGAACTGATTGATGCTTCTATACGTCATTTGCAGGGAAAAGATTTTGAGCTTTATCCCGACTTCCTGACGGGCGGATTGATAGATGTTTCCCGATATAATGAAGGACTCCGTGGTGGTAAAGTCAGGGTACGTGCCAGGATCTCCCAACGCGACAAAAAGACATTGGTTATTACCGAAATACCTTATTATACAACTACTTCCTCGCTGATTGATTCCATTGTGGCTGCCAATGACAAGGGGAAAATCAAGATAAAAAAAATTGATGACAACACGGCGGAAAAGGTGGAAATAGTGATTTATCTTGCCCCCAATGTTTCGCCCGACCAAACCATTGATGCCCTGTATGCTTTCACCAATTGCGAAATGAGCATCTCCCCCAACGCTTGTGTTATTCTCGATGGAAGGCCCCGGTTTATTTCTGTAAAACAAATTCTGCGTGCTAATACCGACCGTACGCTCAGTCTGTTAAAAAAAGAACTGGAAATTCGTATGGGCGAACTGGAAGACCAGTGGCACAGTGCTTCCCTGGAAAAAATATTTATTGAAAACAGGATTTATTTACTGATCGAAGATTGCGAAACATGGGATTGTGTGCTGTCGACCATTGACAAAGGACTGGAACCTTATAAAAAGAAATTGCGCCGTGAAATTACCCAAGATGATTTGGTGCATTTGACCGAAATAAAAATTAAAAGGATTTCCAAGTACAACACCTTTAAAGCGGAAGAACAGATCAAAAAGGTGGAAGCGGAAATGGAAGAGGTAAACAACCACCTGGCCCACCTGGTGGAATATGCCATAAATTATTTCAGGCAAATTAAGAAGAAATATGGCAAAGGGCGTGAACGTAAAACAGAAATCCGGAGTTTTGATACCATACAGGCCAACCGGGTAGCCGTTGCCAACCAAAAATTGTACGTAAACCGTGAAGAGGGATTTGCCGGCACCGGTTTGAAAAAAGATGAGTATGTTACCGACTGTTCCGACATAGATGATATGATTGTCTTCCGGGAAAACGGAAGTTTTATCGTGACCAAAGTCTCCCCCAAAGTTTTTGTGGGAAAAAAGGTGCTGCACATCGATGTTTTTAAGAAAAATGACGACCGTACCATTTATAATATGGTTTACCGCGATGGCCGACAGGGGAAATATTATGTGAAACGGTTTGCCATAAGAGGGGTTACACGTGATAAAGAATATGTGCTTACCCGTGGGACCAAAGATTCGAAAGTGGTTTATTTTTCGGCCAATCCTAACGGGGAAGCTGAGGTTATCCGTATAAACCTGCGCCCGAAACCGAAGATGAAAAAAACCCATTTCGATTTTGATTTTAAAGAGCTTGCCATAAAAGGACGTTCGTCACAGGGAAATATCCTGAGCAAAACTCCTGTGCGCAATATTGTGAAGCGGGAAGAAGGGGTTTCCACACTGGGGGCCCTTGATATCTGGTATGATGAAACAGTTCGCAGGCTCAACACCGACGACAGGGGACTTTACCTTGGTGCTTTTAAAGGCGATGACAGACTGCTTACCATTATGTCAACAGGGGTGTTTAAGCTAACCGGTTTTGATCTTGCTACCCATTTTGATGATGAAATGGTATTCATAGGAAAATTTGATCCGAAAAAGATTATTACGGCGGTATATCTGGATGGACAACAGGGCAAATATTATGTCAAACGTTTTCAGATTGACCCCGGTTTGCCCTTGGATAAAAAATACTTCTTTGTTCCTGAAAGCAAAGGTTCCCAAATGATTGCTTTTTCACTGGACCGCCTTCCCCGTCTGGAAATGGAACTAAAGTCCAAATCAAATACTGAAATAATTTCCGAAATCATCCCCCTCGCTGACTTTATCGGGGTGAAGAGTTTCCGTGCCAAAGGGAAAAGGTTGACCAATAAAGAAGTAAAAAAATTAAAATTGATTTCCCCTTTGCCTTACGACCCGCCGGAAGAGGAACAGGATGGTGAAGATACTGTGGAAAAGGTTAATTTGGAAAATGATTCCACAGAGGAAGATAACGGTAAAAACGGACCGGTTAAAATGCAGGATCAAATTGTTCCTTCCCGGGAAGAGAAAAAAAATCCCAAAGAAAAGGATAAACCTGTAGAAAACACGGGAGATGACGAGATTCAACTGGAACTGTTTTAATAACCGTAAGCAAGTCTTATCTCGAACTCAGGTTAATATATCTGTAACATTACCCAATATTTATTAAATTTTTTTGAAACTGCCTGTATAACTGCAGCAGTTGACTATCTTTGCAACAGCACAAAAAAGATAAATAAATTATGTCAAAAAATAAAGAATTGGATGTTGTTTCCGGTGTAAAGTGGATAGGCATTCTGGATTATGATTTGGTTACTTTTGATGTGGTGATGACCACGGAATATGGTTCCACCTACAATTCTTATTTCATTGATGCGGAGAGAAAAGCGGTCATTGATACTTCCAAGGCAACTTTCTGGAAGGATTATGAACAAAAAGTCAGGGCAGTGACAAACCCGGCAGATATCGAGTACATCATAATGAGCCATACAGAACCTGATCATTCGGGAAATTTGCAAAGGTTACTGGAAATTGCCCCGAAGGCAAAGGTAGTGGCGACTCCTGTTGCAATAAGGTATTTGAAAGACATGCTGGATGTAGATTTTGAATCCATTGCAGTAAAAGATGGCGACAGATTGGATCTGGGAAATAAGCATTTGCGGTTTATCTCGGCACCGAACCTGCATTGGCCCGATACCATGTATACATATCTTGAAGAAGATAAATTATTGTTTACCTGCGATTCATTTGGCTGCCATTTTGCCGATGAAAGGATGTTTGATGATGAAGTGGATGATTTTGACCAGGCTTTTCGCTACTATTTTGATGTAATCATCAAACCATTTAGCAAATTCATGCTCAAGGCTATCCATAAAATTGAACCTCTCGAGATAGAAGCCATTTGTCCGGGGCACGGGCCGATCTTGCGAAGAAACTGGAAGTATTACGTCGCCATGACACGACTTTGGTCGGAAAAATTTTTGCTGCAACCTGATAAAAAAAAGGTCTTTATTCCGTATGTCTCGGCTTATTCAAATACAAAAGCCATTGCGGAATCCATCGCTGAAGGGATTCATGCATCGGGAGATTTTGAAGTGGATATCATGGATATTGAACACTCACTGCTCGGTAAATTGGAAATGAAAATGACTCAATGCAATGCAGTGATCGTGGGAAGTCCGACCATTAACCAGAACATATTGTTGCCTGTCTACCGGTTGTTTTCCATTATGAACCCTTACCGGGACCATGGGAAGCTGGCCGGGAGTTTTGGCTCTTACGGCTGGAGCGGTGAGAACAGGAAAATGTTGGAAATGAATCTTACTTTCCTGAAATTCAGGTATTTCGGGGAAGGTGTTTTTATTAAATTCACTCCTTCACAGGATGAATTAAAAACTGCCTATGATTATGGCCTCGCCTTTGGACGGGAACTGCAGCATGGTTGATTGCGGCATAAATATTGTTAGTTTTGTGAAAAACTTTAGCTGGATGGCATGACAACAAAACGGTTTTTGGGGAGGATCTTTTTTACAACGGCCTTGCTGTTGATAACTGTATTTGCCATTGGACAGTCCGAGCGGAAAATGGCTAAAATTTTTGTGGAAAAAGCAACCGGTATTTCGGTTTATGTCACACCCCCTCCGTTTTTGTACAAATATAATCTGAAAACCGGTATTCTGGATACCATTCCTTATTATACCCGGCGTCAAAAGGATTCTATCTTATGGGTGCATTCCGATTATATTCAGCATATTCGTGATTCCGTATTCATTCATCGCTTTATGCAGGGCTATATTAACGAATTGAAGGTATATGGTTTTCATGTTGTCCCCCACATCGGTGATAGCAATACTTATCAGGTACATGTGGCGCAAATAGAGCTGGAAGAGCAATATTATTTTTATTCCGATACTGCTTATTACAATTACAATGTTTACGTTCATCATCAGTATCTCAACGCCCTTGACGTGAGTTCGTGGTTCGCTTTGCGCGGTCCGCTTGTAAAATCAAAATCGGGAAAACCTAAAATATTATTTGCCGAAAATTTGCTTACCGACGATATAAACGGTCATTTCGAAATTGATCCCTATTCGGGAAAAATAAAATATTTATATACGCTGGACAGTCTGACAGTAAAAAAGATATACGATTATGCGGAAAATTTGGGGAGGACTTATGCAGGTTATACATTTGATTACCTGATGAACAGGTTCCTGAAAAAGTATGTCCCCCCATCGCGTCGCACTAAACGCTATTGGCGTTATGATCCTTATCGTAAAAAATTCTTCTTTGCTTTAAACGACCGTTTCATACCATTACGGAATAACCCATAGCGGTTTATGTCCCTGAATTTTCCTAATTTTACACGGTATGAATGAGATACTGATATATGTTCCTAAAATTACCAATCGGGTACGTTATGTTTTTCGATTGGTGTTCAGAGACTTACTAAAAGTAGACTATGAGCTCACCCGTGATTTGGATGCTTTTCAAAGTGCTGACAAACCAAAAATGATGTACGGCATGAAAGCACATACCGATGATATCTTTTTTAAGGCATCCGGATTGCTTTTTGAAAGGGGTGTGCATAGCTTGGAATACAATGTTTTTGAATACAAAGGGAACAAAGCTTTTTTTCAGGTTTTTGATGAAGATGCAGCTCTGCCATTCGATGTGTTTTCAGCCATTTTTTTCCTTGTTTCACGTTATGAAGAATATCTGCCTTTTGTACGTGATCAGCACGGCCGTTTTGCCGCTTCGCTGAGCGTAAGCAGCCAGTGGGGAATACTTGAAAAACCTATGGTCAATATATGGGTGTTGGAAATAAAACAAATTATACAGAAGAGGTATCCGGGGTTTGTTTTTCCCATGAAAAAATTCAGGTTTTTGCCTACCTACGATATAGATTCGGCCTGGGCATACTCGCAGAAAGGATGGATGCGCAATATTGGCGGGTTTTATAAATCCCTCGAAATGTTCGATTTCAAGGATATAAAAACCCGTGCCAGGGTATTAATGGGAAAGGAAAAAGACCCTTTCGATACCTTTGATATTCAAAGGGAATATCAAAAAAAATATAATCTGCACCCCGTTTATTTTATCCTTTTCGGGATGTATGGCCGCTTTGATAAAAATATTAATTTCCGCAATGGAAAATTTCGCCGTCTTGTGAAATGGCTGGCCGATTATGCCGAAGTAGGGCTGCATCCCAGTTATAATACAGTGGAAAACCCGCAACTGTTAAAAGAAGAGCTGGAAAACCTGGAAGATTTACTGAAAACCGACATTACACGCAGCCGGCAGCATTTTTTAAGACTCAATCTCCCCGATACTTATCAAAATCTTATCGAAAATGATATCCTCGATGATTACACCATGGGCTTTGCGGCATTGCCGGGGTTCAGGGCAGGTATTTGTGATACATATCATTTTTATGACCTTGAACTGGATGTGGAAACCAAACTGCGTTTGCACCCCTTTGCCGTGATGGATGGAACTTTGCGCGATTATTTGAAATTAACGCCCGAAGATGCTGTTCGTAAAATTCAAAAACTTATGGATGAAGTGAAAAAGGTAAACGGGACTTTTATTTCCCTGTGGCACAACGAATCCCTGAGTGATCAAAACCGATGGACCGGTTGGCGCCGGGTTTATGAAGCACTGCTCGAAGAAACTACCAAAAACTAAAACATTGATAGTTTATCTTATAAATAATGAAATCGACAAAGATAAATGGGATCAGGCTGTTCACCGGTCATTCAACGGTAATGTGTACGCTTTAAGCTGGTATCTCGACATAGTACATAAAGGATGGGATGCACTGGTAGAAGATGATTATGTGAGAATAATGCCGCTGACGGGTAACCGAAAATTCGGAATTGATTATTTGTTTCAGCCGTTTTTTGCCCAACAACTTGGGATCTTTTCGACAGAGATACTAAACCAGGATATTATAAATGAGTTTATTGCTGCTATTCCGTCGAAATACCGCTTTGTGCAGATAAACCTGAACATCCACAATCAACTACAGCCTGGCAATTGGGTGTTGATTCCCAATAAAAATTATCTTCTGGATTTAATTGCGAGATATCCCAAATTGTATTCCCGTTATTCAACCAATACAAAACGGAACCTGAAAAAGGCCCGTAATTCTGCATTGACGGTAACGAAAAACCTAAAACCGGATGTATTGACAGATATGTTCCGGCAGAACAAGGGGAAGGAGATAAAGCATTGGAAAGAAGAACATTATAAGCGACTGCAACGTATTATGTATCAGGCAGTGTATAAAGGCATGGGGGAAGCGTACGGGGCATATACCGAACACAACGAACTTTGTGCCGGTGCATTTTTTCTGAAAGATCACCAGCATCTGATCTTCCTTTTTTCTGCTTCTACATCCACGGCCCGGGAAAACGGCGCCATGACCCTTTTGTTTGATACTGTAATACAGGAATTTTCCGAATCAACATTGGTGCTTGATTTTGAAGGATCTAACGAGCCCGGTCTGGCACGGTTTTATCAGGGTTTCGGCTCACAAGAAGTAATTTATTACCGCCTCGAAATAAACCGCCTTGTCTTTCCCTTAAATAAACTGGTGCAATGGATAAAAAAATAAATATGGGAAGGTTAAGCCCTGTTTTTATGTGTTTATTGAAGTTGTATAAAGTTAACCTTGTGAAATTAAATGTATTAAGTTGTAAAATCAGCAAATAAATCCCTTCATTCTCCTCTTGGGAGGAGTGTAGAGGTGAGTTAATAATAAAATATATTTATTTGCTGATTTACAAATCTTTATAATTGATTTTTATTTTAAACTTTAAACAGCTTCATTGTGAATTGGCAAAAGCAGGGTAATAAAGGAAAAATAATTTTTCTTGCAACGATTACCAAAATAATGTGCTTCTGCTAAAAAATTTTCCCTTACCTTTGTATCAAACTAATATCTATGATTCGGGAATTAGGTAAAACCAACTCTGTCTTCAACCAGTTCCTTTCTGAAGTACGGGATGCACAAATCCAGCAAGACCGTTTTCGTTTTCGGCGTAATATGGAACGAATGGGCGAAATTTTTGCATATGAAATAAGCAAAGAATTGATATACAACGATAAAGAAGTTGTTACTTCACTTGGTACCGCCCACATGAAAGTACTTCGGGAACAACCTTTGCTGGCAACCATTTTGCGGGCAGGTATTCCTTTGCACCAGGGAATGCTCAACTTTTTCGACCAGGCAGACAATGCTTTTATTTCAGCTTATCGCAAATATGATGCAGATGAAGAATTTGTTATTAAACTGGAATACATCTCTTCCCCTTCTCCCGAATCAAAAGTATTGATCATTAGTGACCCCATGCTGGCAACGGGAGGCTCTCTGGTGGCTTCCATCAAAGGATTGCTTGAAAAGGGAAAACCAAGAGAAATTCATGTTGTCTCGGTGCTCTCCTGCCATGAGGGAATTGAAGTTTTAAAAAAGAAATTTTCCAGATATAAACTTACAATCTGGACCGGGTGTATCGATGAAGAACTTACGGCAAAAGCTTATATCGTTCCCGGGCTGGGCGATGCGGGTGATCTGGCTTATGGTAAAAAGGAAGATTGAATTGAAAAATTATAAACTCATACGGGAAAATATTCGTATTTCGCTCAATTCCATTAAGAGCCATTGGATAAGAACTGTCCTGACGGTTTCTATTATTGCGTTTGGGATTATGGCACTCGTAGGTATCCTGACGGCCATTGATGCGGTGCAATATTATCTGACAGAGAACTTTGCCATGATGGGATCCAACACCTTTAATATCAGGAACCGTTCCCTGCGGGTACATATCGGCAGGAGACGTTCCCGTGCGGAAGTCTATTCCATTATTACCTATCAGCAGGCAATGAAATTTAAAAAGCGCTATGATTTCCCCGCCGTTACTTCGGTAAGTATTGTGGGAACAGGCACTGCAACAATAAAATATAAATCACAAAAGACCGATCCCAATGTAAGGGTTACGGGTATTGACAATAATTATTTTTCTACTGCCGGACTGGAGTTGGAAAGGGGAAGGAATTTTTTGCCTTCAGAGGTGGTGGATGGAAACCATGTAGCTATTCTGGGCAGTGAAGTGGTAAAAACGCTTTTTAAACACAATGAAAATCCTATTGGAAAGATCATCTCTATTGGCCCGGGATTGTACCGGGTCGTCGGTACGTTACGCGAAAAAGGTTCCAGCCTGGGATTTACCGGCGACAGGGCCTGTTTTTTGCCATTGAATAACGTAAGACAATATTTTTCCCGTCCTAATATGAATTATACCATAAGCGTCATGGTTACACATCCTGACCAGATGGATGCTGCTATTGGTGAAGCTACAGGCATATTCCGGCAAATTCGTAAAGACCGTCTGGGCGAAGAAAACTCTTTTTCTATCGTTCGAAGTAATACGGTGGCCAATATGCTGATCGGTCTTACCGGTAACATTACCATTGGTGCCACCTTTATCGGTTTGATTACACTTTTTGGTGCTGCCATTGGCCTGATGAATATTATGTTGGTTTCTGTTACAGAACGAACGCGTGAAATCGGCATTAGAAAAGCCATAGGGGCACGACGGCGTACTATTCGTAACCAGTTTTTGTTCGAAGCCATTGTAATTGCTCAAATGGGTGGTGTTTTGGGGATCATAGCAGGCGTTATCATGGGGAATATTGTGTCCATGATCACCGGAAGTGCTTTTGTGATACCCTGGGGATGGGTTTTGGGCGGTATTTTCCTCACTTTTATCGTGGCGCTGGCTTCAGGGATTATCCCTGCCAATAAA
>Ga0256829_1002442_pt1 | contig 13837 bp, 12 predicted proteins | sample 131447metaG_FD_185979 | JGI IMG/M metagenome (GOLD analysis project Ga0256829, IMG submission 185979) | Hydrothermal vent microbial communities from Lau Basin, Pacific Ocean - 131-447 | ecosystem: Environmental > Aquatic > Marine > Hydrothermal vents | place: Pacific Ocean: Lau Basin | collected...
GGTGAACTCCAAAATCGTATCGTTTTTCATGTGGCATATCCTTTTCTCTCTGAGAATCGCGGCGCGTCAACACCGCCATGATATGCCACCCAATCACCCCATCACCAACTTTCGGGCATTGCTCTGGTGCCGCAGCCCGAGCCACTTCAGCTCAGACAATGGTTCTCTGAAGAACTCCATCAGATTGCCTCTGTAAAGAATGAAGACGAACTGTCACGGTTGCAGCTAGTGATAGATCATGAAGGCGGCAGGCAACTACAAACCCCACGCGCCGTGATACGCGCCCTTGATGCGATCCGCTTCTTTTGGCCGCCGCTGCGTGAAATCCAGGCCGACCTTGCCGACCTGGTGTGGCTCCAACTGATCAAAGATGGAAATTCGGCTTTGTATCGCTGGATTGAAGCTTATTGCGCAACCTTTTCTGCAGTTTCGGTGGGAGTTGCTCGTGTGGAAGACGCGGAGAAAGCCCGGGAACTTTCGGCGATGCTCAAGACCGTGCCAGATGGCCATTTTGACGACATGATGTATCGATATCATTTTTCCGAGCAGCTTCCGGGAGTTGATGTAGACTACGCCGAAGAAGGCGGCAGATTTAGCATTTTCCAGCAGGTGTCGGAGCAAGAACGCGACCTTGCAATAAGTGGAAGAAGGCTCAGCAGCCCAGATCACTACCGCCTCTACTTTGCCTTGGCGGCTCCATCTCACGCGCTTAGCAATGATGAGTTCGCGGCCATCTGGGAGGCATCCAAAACCGGCGCGCAGCAAACTGGGGATGCTTTGTTGGAACTACACCGTACGGTCCAATCGGGCTCACTGACAAAAGCGGATATACTTCTTGAGCGGATTAAAGGTCAGGTATACGAAGAGCTTTCCGCGGTCCAATGTGAGAATTTCCTGATTGCATTCTCGAGTATAATGGATGACGCATACCGCATTCGTCCATTTGATCACTTTTGGGTGAATTCATTTTGGGACCGGGCAGTAAGACTGGTGCCAATTTTCACTTCCAGGCTGCAAGCAGACCGCCGACACCTCGTGCTCGATTCCATGTTCCGACGTGGGTCTGCGATCGGTTGGCTGACGTCGATGTTTCGGCGGGAGACCTTTTCACACGGTCGTTTTGGAGATCGCCCTCGTCCGCAGGAGGAATGGCTGTTCAGCGAAGCAGAGCTCGACAAAGTCACGGAAATTCTTCTGGAGCGCTATAGGTCAATGAGCTTTCAGGACATTATCTCTAGTCCAGATCCGATAAGTCTTCTCTTTGCCTGGATGCAGGGTGGAGATGAAAATGGGCCACGTGATCTATTAATGCACCACGCTGAGTCAGATGAAGGTTTTCTGGATGCCCTAGAATGCCTCATGAGTTGGATCAACAGCAGCGATAGAGGCCGCTTTAAAGTTTTGAAAAAGGAAAACCTTGAGGGCTTCATGGACCTAGATTCTGCAACGGCAAGGCTGCATGGTCTGGTTGACGATCCTCATATGGGCGAGCGTGCTAGCCGCATCGAAGAGGCTCTGAAATTGGGGCGGGAGTACTGATGTAGCTTTGAGCCGATAGAAATCCGCGAACTTTCAGCGTCGGTTACTCTACTCGAAGGAACCCAAAGATGCGCTGTCGATGTCTTTGTGTCCGCTGGTCTTCGCATGGTTTCGCGCCGCTGCGACAACCCTCTGATTTCCCTTGAAATCCTCCCCCTCGCGCGGCGAACACGGAGCAAACTGCCTCAGGAGGTTCGCTCCCCATGCCCGACGATTTGTCTTTCGCGCCGCACGCCGACACGCTCACAACCAGCCAGCGGCTCGCCGAGTTGGCCGAGATTCTCGCCGGCGCCATTTCACGCTCCAACCCGCCGAAAACGCACGATAATTCTCCGACCGAGCCAGACAGTTCGCTGGACATTCTCGCCCTCAGGCGCCGTCGTCGGAGGCAGTTGCGAAACCGAGTTGGAGGCGAGGAATGAGACACACTCGATCGAATGAAAGCGCGGCAGGACGGCCAGACGTCCTGGCCGAGCTGATGGCCCTGCGGGCGATGAGCGTGGCGCAGCTGCGCGAGAAATGGGAGGCGCTGTTCGATGCGCCCGCGCCGAATGGCAGCCGCGGCAATCTCGAGCTTCGGCTGGGCTACCGCATCCAGGAACTTGCCCTTGGCGGGCTGGGGCGCGAGACCCGGCGCACGCTCGACGTGCTGGCCGAGGAGGTCGCCGCCGGCAAGCTGGGCGGCATGGTCTCGGACCCGCGCAAACCCGCCCCGGGCACCAAGCTGGTGCGCGAATGGGAGGGCGAGGAGCATGTCGTCACTGTGCTGGCGGACGGGTTCGAATGGCAGGGGCGGCGCTTCAAGTCGCTCTCGGTCGCGGTGCGCGCCATCACCGGCGTGAACTGGAACGGCTGGCGCTTCTTCGGCCTCGACCGGACGGGAGGGGTGAAATGACCGCGCGACAAACGCCTGCGCGCCGCCTGCGCTGCGCCATCTACACCCGCAAGTCGAGCGAGGAAGGGCTCGACATGGAGTTCAACAGCCTCGATGCGCAGCGGGAGGCTTGCGAGGCCTACATCGCCAGCCAGCGCGCCGAGGGCTGGGCCTGCCTGCGGGAACGCTACGATGACGGCGGCTTTTCCGGCGGCACGCTCGACCGCCCGGCGCTGAAGCAGCTGATCGCTGATATCGAGGACGGGTTGGTGGACGTGGTGGTGGTTTACAAGATCGACCGGCTCAGCCGCGCGCTGATGGATTTTTCCAAGCTGGTGGAAATCTTCGACCGCCACGGCGTGACCTTTGTGTCCGTCACGCAGTCCTTCAACACGACCACCTCGATGGGGCGCCTGACGCTGAACATCCTGCTCAGCTTCGCCCAGTTCGAGCGCGAGGTGATCGGCGAGCGCATCCGCGACAAGGTCGCCGCCTCGAAGAAGAAAGGCATGTGGATGGGCGGTTTCGTCCCGCTCGGCTATGATGCCGTCGACCGCAAGCTGGTGATCAATAGGTCCGAGGCCGAGAACGTCCGCACCATCTTCGAACTCTTCGCGCGGTCCGAGACCACCGCTTCGGTCGTCCGCGAACTGGACGCGCGCGGCATCCGTTCCAAGCGCGGCCGGCCCATTGATCGCGGGGCGCTCTACAAGCTCCTGCACAACCGCATCTATCGCGGCGAGATTACCCACAAGGGCGATGTCTATCCCGGCGCGCACGAGGCAATCATCAGCAACGAACTGTGGGACGCCGTTCATGCCGTTCTCAAGGGCAACACGCACGCCCGCGCCGGGCGAACCCGGGCAGCGGCGCCAGCCCTGCTGCGCGGGTTGATCTTCACCCAGACCGGCGCCGCCATGACCCCGCACCATACCAAGCGCAAGGGCAAGCGCTACTGCTACTACACCTCGATGGACGTGATCCGCGGTCGCCCAAGGGCTGAGTTGCGCGGGCCGCAACGGCTGCCGGCGGCGATGGTCGAGGACGCGGTGATCGGCGAGGTGCGCCGCATGTTGCGCACGCCCGAGATCGTTGCGCGCACGGCGCGGGCGCTGAAAAAGGAGCGTCCGGATCTCGACGAAAACACCGTCGTCGCCACGCTCGCGAAGTTCGATGACATGTGGGCCGCGCTGATCCCGGCCGAACAGGCGCGCGTCGTGCAGCTCTTGGTGGCGCGGGTCACGGTGGGCGAGGACGGCATGGACATCGACCTGCGCCACGACGGGCTCGGCGCCTTGGCCAGCCTGCTGACGCCGAAAACGGAGGACGCCGCCTGATGCCCGCGCAAGACACGATCCGCGTCCACGTGCCCCTGACCTTGCGCAAACGCGGCGGCCGCCCGCGCATCCTGCCACCGAAGGAGAGCGAGGCCGCATCTCAAGCCGGTCAGGATCCCCGCCTCCTGCGCGCCATTGGCCGAGCCTGGCGCTGGCGGAAGATGCTGGAGAGCGGCGAGGTCGCCACGCTCGCCGATCTCGCCGCCGACGAGGGCCTCTCCGACCGCTACCTCAGCCGCCTCACACGCCTCGCCTGGCTCGCGCCCGAAGTACTGGAACGCCTCGTGGTCCACCGCGAACCCTGCGCGATCACCATCTACGAGCTGTGCCTCATCGCCTCGCTGCCGTGGGAGGAACAGGTGGAGAGGGTGTTTGAGTGATCGTCAATGAAAGCTCGCCTGAAAGGTCGTCGGCGTCAGCGAGACATGGGCGTCGAGCGGCGGGTGCAGTTCGAAGGCCTTCGCGTCGCGTGAAAACCGGTAGAGCCGGAACAGGTACCATTCCTTGCGCCGCTCCTCGGCCACGACCAGTTCGTTCCGGCTGATGTAGAACGGCGTGCGCTCCCAGCCATTGGTCGTCTTTACCTCGATCAGCCGCGACCGGCCATCCGGCGCGAAGCTGGCGATGTCATAGCCCGCGCCGTCGCCGTCTTCCTCCGAGACCCAGCGGACCTTGCGCGCTAAGTCTTCGCGCCCGACCTTCTTGAGGTTGGCCCGCTCATGCGCCATCACGCGCTCCTCGCCGGCACGGCCCAACGCGCGGTTGCGCTCGTCCCGACCCGCGACGTCGAACTTCGCGGCCACATGCAGCATCTGCTCCAGCTCCTGCGGTGGCGGCTGGTTCGAAAGCGTGGGCGGCGGGCCGACAAAGAGGGGCGCGGCCTCTTGCAATCCGGGGGCGGTTTTTGGCATCCGGCCCAGCCATTCAGGATTGTACGCCAGCCATCGCGCCACGGCGTCGATCAGCGAGGTCTGGAATTTGAAGGCAGGCTTGTAGCCGGGGATCCAGTCCTCGCCGAGCCCCTTCAGTACCGCGCTGATGTTCTGGTGCTTGAACTCGACCGATCCCTGGGACCGGCCATTCAGGAGCGGCAGCAGCGCGCGGCGATGTTCGGCCTTGTTGTAGGGGCGCCCGGTCAGATCATCGGCCAGCATCGCGAAGTAATCCGCGACGATCAGGTCGTTTTCTTCATCGGTCCAGGGCACTTTCGACATCGCGGCCAGGCTAGAGACGGATTGCGCTTTTGTCATCAAGGCTTTCGCGGTCGCACGGGTGACATGTGCCGCCACCGCTACGCGCCAACCAGCCACCAGCCCCACCCACTACGCCTCCTGTTGGCTCGCGCCACGTTCCCCTTGCAGGCATTGGAAACAGGGGGCGAAGTTTTGGCGGGGTTGAAAGTCATGCCATTGAAAAAGCTTGAAAAAATCACACCGAACCGAATTGTGCGAGGTTCGCTCAACCAGAGACCAAGGGCAGTTCAGAGACCGAAATCGGGGGTGCGGCCCGTCTCAGGGGTTCGCACCCCTCCCGCAAACCCCTTTGAAAACAGGGAAAATTCCGGCACCTGCCGGGGGCATGTTGAGTTTCGCAATGGTGATGGTGGCGGAGGGGACGGGACCGGGAGCGAAGGTTCTCTGGCGCCCTATCCATCATGCCTTGGGGCTAAACAACTACTCGCGTTTCAGGGCTGTTGATATCCTCTGAATCACTGGTTTCAAACGTGTTTCGTTCTCGTTCTCATTATCTCCCCAAACCGCCTCAATGTCGCGCATATCAAACCCCTCAACAAGCCTAAGGGTATCACCACCGTTCCGCCCCCCCTGCAAGTTTTGAGAACTAAACAGCAGTGCCGCGGGCATTTTTTCTTGGCCAATTGTATTCTGGTTCAGGCTGTGTTGATCAACCTGAAGGCCGATTTTTGGTGCATAGGCGACGATGTATTTCATCACCGCGTCAAAACCTGTTCTCGCGTAGTTGCCATCTTCGTTGGAACTATATTTAGCATCCCCGACGATCCAGAAATTATTGCCATCAGGGCCATGGAAGCGCATCATGATATCCGGCTGAATACGCGATCTGTTCGTGTCATAATTCTTGCCGAACATCGCAACTTTGCTGGGGCGTGTGGTGTCGTCGCTTAATTCCGGAGCTTCTTTTGAAATCGAAACTTTCCAGCCATTTTTCTCGAGGTGGAATCCATATTTCACCTTGATATTCTTCTTTTTCTCTGAAGATACGGAAAACGCCGATGCCGCCTCTTTCCGGTCCACGGTCCAACCCAGGTTCGAAAGACAGCGGACAACGGCCAGGGCCGATACGATTTCAAAGACATAGTATGTATTATCTGCGCATTCCTTGTTGCAAACGTCGAATAGAATTTGGGCATCATCGTCATCCAGCGGCTGATCCTTGTAGCGGTCACACTGAAAAATCAGCGACTTGAGGTGCGTACCCCCCTCGATATGGTCAAGCTTGTGCAATACGGAATCGGTCAGCGGCGCGGGATGATATTGGACACGCGATCCCAATTTTTCCAGCGAATCCGACAGCGCCTTTCGTCGGTTTTGAAACTTGTCGACGCCTATGAGCCCGCCTACAAGGTCGAGCTCTGCCTCCCACTCAACGGCCCGGGTCGCAAGCGCGGAAATCGTTTCCAGATCGGGGGTGGGAGAATGCTCGATATTCCGGTACTGGCCCCGCCTGCCGGATAACTGCCCAACCGTTGTTGCCCCCCAGTCGGTATGGCGCCCTATCCTGCCTTGCCATTTGCGCACGGCGCGCGGTTTGTCGATGCTCTGGGCGAGGATGTGGCAAAGAAGTTCCTCAGCCTCAATCCTGTTGGGATCGTTCACATTCAGCAGTGAAAGTATTTTCTCGCTGTCGAATTGCGCATCATTTTCGGCGTCCTTCAGCCAAACCAGAACATCCATGACGACCCGCCTGCGTGAAAAGCCGAAACTTTGCGACAGCCAAAGAACCCCGCCGGTGAACAGGTCCTGCATCATGTGACTCACGCGTCCTGCGGTGGGGTCGGATCAAACATTGTGTCCTGGAAGAGCAAGTCAAGTTCGGCGTTCAGAACATCGAGCATGCTGCCTCGATCGCCTGCCCAAGTGCCCGTATGGGCATCGAATACGAGAAAATCTTGATAGTTGTCGTGACCATTCGAAAAGAACTGTCTCAAACCCTTCAAAATCTGTGCCAACTGTTCCGGCTGCCTCTGCGTTCCAGCCCCCAGCAACGAACGCAGCTGCGGCAAGAGGGTCATGTTCAGCGCGGCAAGAAGGCAACTTCTGATAAGCTGTGTGCGCCTTAAATTTGCTCCGATACCACCTCCTAAGCCATTAATATTATCTCCGTTTTCTGACGCCAGCATGGAAAGCATCAAATCAATCGTCGTCTTGACAACCGAAGGGCTGAGCACGCCAGACTTCGCCATGATTTCTGAAGAAATATTGATATTATTGTTGGCTTCGTCTTGAACGGTTGTACCACGAAAACTGGATATTCCACCCCATACCGAAAATTGGCCACCTTCCATATTCCCGGGAAGTGAAAGCCCGTGATTTTCGCCATACCAAGTAATCTTATTCCTCAAATGCTTTATCGCAATCTTAACCAACTTACTTGCCGAAAGCGGCGCCATCCGAATGGTGCAGAACCGCCGCTGAAGCGCGTAGGAAAGCTTGGCCAGCCGCGCAGCATCCTTGTCATTCATTGTGGCAATCAGGCGAAAGCTGGATGGGACAACGTAATTTGAAAACTTGTTGTCTGTTGCAGCAGCATCCTTACTGCTTGGAAGTATTCGGATTGGTTTCCACTTCTTCTTCCTGTTCTCCTCGCCGCCCTCTTCGTCGGATATCTCTTCCTCGAATGACAGGGTTGCGCGTTGCCCGGATAGCACGGTGAACAGTTCGCCAAAGCAGTCGTCGATTTCGGCGCGGTTTATCTCGTCAACGATAAGCCATTTCCCCGAATTGATCGCGTTCAGGAAATGACCATGCGAAAACTTGGGGGATTATATATCTAATTAGACGCGCATCATAACGATCATACTGGAATGGTTCCTGACAATATTTTTGAAAAGTTCGCATCAAAAATTTTGGGGCTTATATATTCCATTCCCCTAAATACCTTTTCAGTATCATCACATTGATTCATTAATCAAACAACCCATAGATTATTTTTGAATTCCATTTTGAGACTGAATTTCTTTGTTGTATCAAGTGCCGACTTTGAAACTATAAGCTGTTCATCTTTGAAACCCTTCAAACCTTCAATTGTTTCATTATCCAATTCGTTATCGAGGCATAGTAAGGAGCTTTTATCGTTTCCTATAAGGCGATAGACTTTGTTCTTTGAAATCTCGTTCACTGGTTCTAATTTATAGAATAGGCCAAATCCATTTTTCAGCGAAATTTCGGTTACGATATTGCTGAATTCATCTTCGTTAAACAGACGCATTTGGGCCGCTTCGGCAAGATGTGCCTTGAGGGCGTTCATGTTTTCTTCTTCTGATTTTGTTGGGTCAGGGGAGAATAGGTTTTCGTGGAAACTACTGTCGGTTAGTTTGAAAACACGGAAACCAGTATCAATGGTAGTTTTAGGGTGTTCTTTTCTGATTTTTGCACCTGCACGTTTGACCCGTTCAATGGTTAGGTCGGAAATCATCTCATAACCACCTTTGAAGGCGTTGGATTCCTTCTCTGTTAACTCGGGAACCTGAACAAGAATTGAGCGCACATTGTGGTTTTCAATTTGATTGTGGAGAAAGGCTCCGTGGGCAGATGTTCCTGACCCTGCAAAAAAGTCTAGGAATATGTCATTGCCCTCACAGGTTAAATTTAGCACCCGTTGCAGTAAGCCAAGGGGTTTTGGGTGTTCAAAGTATTCAGCAAGTTCAAGTTTTCCAAGTTCAACTGTTCCTTTTTCGCTAATTACATCAGTTTCATACCAAATAGATTTTGCTTTGGTTGTATCTCGGCGTGATTTTTGGTAAATGTTCCAGTTGCCGTCCTTTTTTTGGCGAGCAACAACAGTGGGAAAATCGCCACCAATGTTGTCTTTAACCTTATTGCGCCCCCATCTCCACACACTTTCATTTCCATCAGAGTTGAGTGGTAGGATTTCAACACAATCGCCCACTGGTTTTTCTATGGATACTCGGCAAAACCCATCTTTGTCCTTTTCGGTTATAGAGACCCAAATTGGAAAAAAGAGATTAGGGCGATTTGCGGAGTTAAACTTTGGATTCCGGTTCCTGAGTTCCCAAAGATCATAGTTTCCTTTTTCGTCTTTGAACGGCAGACTGCCCTCAGCTTTCTGAAATTCAAAAATTTCGAAATCATCGGATTTGGCGTAAACCACTATATACTCATGCGTTTTGGCGATGTCTTTGTATGTTTGCCCACGTTTATTGGACTGAACAGTTATTTGAGCCAAGAAATTAGTTGCTCCAAACACTTCGTCCATTACGCGACGCAAGTTTGCTACCTCGTTGTCGTCGATTGAAACCAAAATGAGACCATCATCGCTTAGCAATTGTCTTGATGCCAATAGGCGCGGGTAAATCATATTCAGCCAATTCGAATGTTTGCGCCCGCTGCTTTCAGGCACGGCAACAAGTTTCACTCCATTCTTTTTGCTCCCATTTTTCTCCCAATAAGACGACTTGCTCTCACTAAAATCGTCTGGATAAATAAAATCGTTTCCGGTGTTATATGGCGGGTCAATATAAATGCACTTCACTTGCTCAAAGTAGGTGGCTTGCAGAAGCTTCAACACTTCCAGATTGTCGCCTTCAATGATCAGATTTTCACTATTGTTGTTCTCGGGGGTATCTCCAATTTTGTTTGGTGAACCATCACGGTTCAAACTACGTTCTGGATCAAACTGCAAAGTTGCCTTACTTGGCGTGAAGGCGAACCGCTTGGATTTTTGTTTTCCTGCCCATTCGAACGTAAACCTTTCCGCCACCGCACTATCTTCATCTGAAACAAGCGCCTTGAGCGCCTTAACATTCAACTGACCCTCTCCATCGAAAAGGTCTGGAAACAGTTCCCTGAGTTTCCCTAGGCGCTCTTGGCGTCCGTCAGGGGATGTGATGGCGATTTTGTTTATATCGGTCATGTCGTTTTCATGGCTTATTGGTTAAAGAATGTTTCATTGACTCTGTCGCGGGCTTTAGCATCAAAGGTTTCTAGGTTTTCGACTGGAGCAAGATAGCCTTTTAAGCCGATAGCCTCGAAGTGCCTTATAGCACATCTGATTTTCAGTTTTTCTTCTTCTTTAAGATTCTCAAACTCGGATGCCCCTTTGGTTTCCACGGTGAAGTAAAATTCACTTTTTGCGCTCGGATCATCCAGATTGTTTTTCTGAATCATCAGAGCAAAATCTGGATTGTAGGTTCCGCCAAAAGGCATTGGTATTTTGTATTCCGGTGGTAACTTTACAAAAACCCGCACAATATTTTCAGAATCAAGGCTTGCCGCAAAATTCATTTCCACATTTGAATCACAAATTGCATGGTCATAAAGACCCCGATTAGGTGTTTCTATCAGGTCTCGATTAGTTGGAATTTCAGGTTTAATCAAATCTATCGGATACGTTTCGCCAGTAGGATTATATTCTACAACACGAACCATTTCGTCATTCATTATATTGCGGATATGCTTACTGGCTTCTGAAAGAAACTGCATGGGATTTGTTGCAAGCTGCCGTTTTGCGGCATCGCTCATACCAGATAGGATTTTCACGGATGTCCTTTCAGATATAGCCGTATTACTAGATAGTTCGGAAACAGTATCAATCTGCGTTAAAATACCTTGAACTGAGGTAGTTGTGACCCCAATATTTTGGTCATCAATTTCGTTTTCGTCATCAAATCGGTTTATGTGATTTAGGCCAATCACTAGCCTGTTTTCGCCAACCGTAATGGAATTCATCATTGCAATGCACTTATCAATCAGGTGGTTTTCATTAAAATACACACGACATTTAGTCTTTTTTGCAATTAGCGCCCAAAGTTTTTTGAAGTCATCGGATTTGAATTGCCTATCATTCCGGCGAACGATCTTTGGCTTTTTCCTACCATTGCGGGGTTTTGGTGCTTTGGTGTTGATACCGAGTTCTTCACAAATCTCCAGTTGATACGTGGAAACAAAATTGTGGTAACTATCATTCGCTACAACGGTAAGCAGATTTACCTCTTTTCCTTCTGTGACATTTTCGGGATCACGATAACGCTTTCCGCTTTGGTCCACGCAAAGCCGCAATCCGCGTCCAATTTCTTGTCGCTTTTTTATAGTGCTGTGGCTGTCATTCAATGTGCAAATGGTGAACACATTTGGATTGTCCCAACCCACCCCAAGCGCGGTGTGTGAGAAAATGAATTCCAGTTTGTCATCAAAGGAAATCATTTCCTTTTTCTTACGAAGGATACGCTCGTATATTTCCTTGTTTTTTGCCATTGACGTTTTGTCATCAGTCCAAACGCCTTTACTGGTCTTTGCAAAATATCCGGCATGGATGTCTGAAATGTTGTCAGGCTCGCAGTTGAACTTTTCCTTGTGATATGCGGTATATTCTTCTTCAAAGAGGCGGCGAATAAGCCCATCCTCGGTGACGTAGTTTGCTACCCGATCAATAAAGAAAAGCGTAAGGGGTTTAATACCGAGGTTCTCAACCCGTTCTTTTTGATCGAAGTGGGATTGTATGGCTCTGCGGATTTGTTCACGGAAAATAGCTTCTTTATCGCTGCCGTGCGTCTGTCCCTCACTAATCGTTTTGCCGTTCGAGAATTTGATATAGCCATGACCGTTGAAAATATCGGTACTACCGATATTCTCAACTACCCATCCATGATATGCTGGATTGTTAGTTTTTTCCTCTAAGTTGTCGCGGTGCTTAATGGTTAGCTTCTTGGATTTATATTCTCCACCTGCAAGCCGACAGTTTAGCTGCAATTTGGCGGTAGGCTTACTGCTAGAAAGATTGATTCCATCGCATCTAATGGAGACATTACTTTGTGTGTCGGTCTCGTGAATTGATAGAACCGAAATCTTTTTAACTAAGCCTGCATTATAAGCCTCGTATGGCGTGAGCCTATATACAATGTTCTTTGGATGGCGGTGCGTTGCCGAATAACGGAGTTTGAAAAGGGGGTTGAATGCGGCTAGACGCCCTTGCATGTTTTCAGTATCCATGCCTTGCTGGGGTTCATCTAGAATGATAATCGGTCGAACATTCCGTAGCATTTCAAGCAAATTACCGTCGTCGCGCTGATCGTCATTAATAACATTATTATCAGAGTCAAATGCCTGTTTGTTCATCACCATGATCGACAGGTGATTGGACAAACAGAAGCTATGAACGGCTGGAAGGTTATTGCTGTTATACTGAATTACCTCTGCAACACCGCCATACATCTCAGCAAAATGCTGCTTTGTATCGTGAAGTTGAGTAAGCGTTCCCTCACGAATGGCAACACTTGGCACCACAATTATGAATTTATGAAGCCCATAGCGGCGATTTAATTCAAAAATAGTCCGAAGATAAACGTAGGTTTTACCCGTCCCTGTTTCCATTTCTATAGAAAAGTCAGGCTCATCTATAGACGCTGGGTGATCAATACCATTTTCCCTAGCAATCCGTCTTGCATTATTAAACCAAGATTCTCGTGGCAGTTTAATTACATTACTGGAAACATCTCCATGCAATAATCGTTCTTCCTGACGCACACGTGGCGCACCTTGAAAAATACCACCAACTCCAGCAACGGCAGAAATGGCGTCAAGTTGATGTTGTTGATTCGGCTCAAAATGAAATTTCATGTTGCGTTTTCATAGATGATTGGGGAGAAACGCTGCCCAATCATTCCTTTTCACTATCATCAGTATTTAGATTTTTCTCATTCAAATCCAACGACATTTGCCTTGGCTCTGACTTCTTATGGGGTTTCCTAAACAACGCTTCTGCAATCTGCTCAGGAGTAGCATCAATCGGTTTCAAAATCACTTCACGACTCATTCAATCAAATCCTCATATGTCAGACGTTTGCCAATGAAACCATTGAAGATCATAGACATTTGGTCAAGCGTATCCAAACAACGAATGTTATGACGATACGCAAATTCATTCACATAGCGTTGTAAATGCTTCTTGCTCATATGATGAAAAGTGCCTTGATATCCCCGCTTCAAGACTGACCAGAACGATTCAATTCCATTCGTATGGGCTTGAATATGAACATACTCACCAACGCTATGATTGACAGATTCATGGTTTGCCATGCCCCAATACGAACGGCTTTCGTCCGTATAAAGTCTGGTTTCAGCATCACGAAATTGGTTCACATAATCCTGCAACGTAATAGATGTCGTATCTTCAACAACTTTTGCATGAATGCGTTTCGTTTCACGGTCCTTGACACCAGCTACAATAGCCTTACCGACGCCACCACGACCTTGACGCAATTTCTTGGATGCATGTTTGTTCTTTTCCTTGCCGCCAATGTAGGTTTCATCAGCTTCAATTGGGCCACTGAAAATATTGTCGTTGTTTTCCCATGCTTCACGAAGCCTATGTGCCATAAACCATGCTGATTTTTGGGTGATTTTGAGGTCACGATGAAGTTTCATAGACGAAACGCCTTTTAGCGACGTTGCCCAAAGGTAGATTGCAATAACCCATTTACGAAGTGGGATACGTGATTCAGCCATTACGGTGTCAGTGCGAACGGAAAAATACTTACGACAATCGGTGCAATGAAATGGCATTGGCTTTTGAGATTTAACGGAAGATGTATTCAAGCTTCCGCAATGGGGACAGAAACGCTTGTCACCCCAACGCTGTTGTGCCAGCCAATTTTGTGCGGATTGTTCATCGGGGAACATCTCAAACAATTCGATAAGGCTGATACCTTTACGGAATGATTTACCTGGCGCTTTGTGTTTAATATCCATGCATGATTTATAACAGGTATGGAGTGTCTAGTCAAGTATATAATTCCCAAAACTTGATTCCCGCTTTTTCACTTTCGGGATCCGGCATATATCGGCCGATCACCTCGTCTGTGCTCCAATGG
>Ga0256829_1002443_pt1 | contig 13830 bp, 14 predicted proteins | sample 131447metaG_FD_185979 | JGI IMG/M metagenome (GOLD analysis project Ga0256829, IMG submission 185979) | Hydrothermal vent microbial communities from Lau Basin, Pacific Ocean - 131-447 | ecosystem: Environmental > Aquatic > Marine > Hydrothermal vents | place: Pacific Ocean: Lau Basin | collected...
TCCATCATACATACTCTAAAATAGTTCAATGAGCTTTTTAACTGTAAATTTTTAATATTTTTTACGGATATTCCGTTCTAATACCTAGTTTAGTGTGTTGAAAAACTGTTTCATCGGATTTACCTAGGATTTATCTATTATATCTAATTATGAAATGTTGTTCAAGTAAAAAACTTATATAATTAAGATTATATTAATATTTATACTTCTCTTTTGCCTGTATTTTTGCCATATTTTTGTGTATTGTAAGAAGTTTCAGATTTCTATCAAATTCATAGAGTTTTCCATCATAATTAACAAAAAGATTTTTATTGTAAAAACTCTCTTTTAGTGATCTATTACAACTATAGAATTTTTTGAGTTGTAAATTTTTATTATATATTACAAGGTAATTTATATCGTTGAGTAAAGCATAATTTTTATCTCCTTTTGTAAAAGTTGCATAAATGTTCTTTTCATCCATATAAATAGTATGAAAATAGGGAGCATAATAAGGTGCTATCTGCACTTTTAAAGTTTTAAGATTAAGTTTATGCAATTTTACATCTGTGTAGTAAAGTGTAGTACCATCTATCAGAAAATTTGCTTTATAGTCCTTGTATTTTATATGAAGGTTGATTACTTTTAAAAGTTTCTTATCTTTAACAATAAAAGCCTTATCATCTGAATCTTTTAAAATAGTAAAATGAGATTTAGTATAGACTACATTGCGACTTTGAAAAATATCTTTTGAGATGGAGTTTTTAGTTGACTTTATTTTTCTTTTTTTATGTATATTTATTTTAGGGATAAATGGATTTAATGTAATATCGTATTGCTTGTTTATATTGTCTAAGAATGAAGTATCTAATGTATTGCATATTTTTTTATTAAGCACTATTTTTTTTGTATAGAGGTCATTCTTTATATACAAGTTTATTGTAGTTATTGATGCGTCCATTAAATCTTTTTTGTATCTTCTGCAAGTCTCAAAAGTGATAGCATCAGACGAGATTTGAAAAAATACTTTATCTTTAAAATAGGGGTTATGTCTGTTTGTATGTACTAAAAGTTTAAGTTTATGACTTTTTTTGTTGAGTGTTTTTTGTCTGAGAACCATGCTTATTGGAAGTTTTGTTTTGTTTGAGTCTAAGAGTTCTTTTGCTCTTTGTAGTGATAAAGGTGTAAAATGTGGTTGTAAAAAGGAATCATCTAATACTTCATATTGTTTTCTATCAATTTTATTATGCAAAGTTTCTACAATTATATCGAATAGAGAAGTATGCTCTATATTGTTTTTATTAAATAATGCTATAAAAAATGCAACTAAAAATAATACTAATCCTGTTCTTAGTATTTTCATAATGATTCACATCCTGTTTTTTCTAATTCTTCTAAAATTTTATTAAAAGGACAGATGATTTTTTTATATCCTGTTGCATTAGCAATTTCCTCATTACGAATATGCATCCAAATATAAAAAATTCTAGCATTGGTAAGTCCATCTATATTACGATAAGTTTCTATCACTTTTTCATCGTTTTTCAAATAGATATATATTATAGCCCTTTCAAACTTTGCTGTTCTTTGGTAGTAAATTTCTGTTCCCCACTCGAACTTTTCAACTTCATGATAAAAAAACTCTCTGCCACAAACTATAAATCCATCTTTACAAATATAGAGACTTCCATAGGTAATATTTTTCTTCCATGGAAAAACATCAAATTTTCTATAAAGTTTGATGAGCATTAAAAATTTTTCAAACTCTAATGGGTTGAAGATAATCTTTTGAAAAATTGTGATGATTTTAGCATCTTTTTCTTGATGGAGGGAGACAACTGCATTTTTATCACATGCTTGTAGCTTAAAAAAGAGATAAGAATCTTGCAAGGGAAATGCTTTCGTATCAAGATAGAAGATATTATCCTCTATTTTTATATTGTAAATTTTTTTTTGTTTACAATACTTTATTTCTAAACTATGAAAAAGACCTTTAATTATAAGAAAGATAAAAAAAATAATGACTAAAAAACTAATCATATTTATAGTGTAAAGATTATAAACAAGGACAGAACCAATAGTACCTGTGCTCATATAGAGAAGCATTTTATATAAAAATATTTCAGTATTTTTTTTATTTATTTTCATATTACTGTTCTTTTTCATGAATTTTTTGCACCTCTTGACAGAGTGCTATATCAAAACTTGAACTAAATGAAATATACACTGTTGTAACAAGTAATATAACAGCAATACCAATTTCAATAAATTGATGATTATAAGTGATAACTCCAACGACAGCGAGATTAAAACACAGAACAATAATCCACCAAATACTTTCTTTTGGACAATCCAAGTCAAACGCTAAGAATCCATCATGCTCAAAAAGCATATGAGCGTAGATTGCTTTAGCATATTCCTGTATGCCATCTATCAATCTCTCTTCTATCTTGTCCCTATTTTTTAAAATAAGTTTTATATCAAGGAAATCTCTGCCATCTGCTTTTATAACTGTTATGTCAAACTTTTCAATCTCATTGTAAAGAATTTCTCTCTTTTGAAATGCAAAGCCACCATAAAAAAGTGTAATTTTACCTATATCTTTTTTTGCTAAACAAACATCACTTTTTCGGTAAGGTTTAATCATATAAAGAAAGTTTGCCATCTCATCGATGTCAAAAACAATATTTTTAAAAATTTCTGTTGCTATATCATCTTTTTCTAACCACAAGGAACTACGAAAAAAACCACCACTTTTCGTGTAGCTGACAGTTAAATATACTTCATTAAGGGAATACTTTTTTTCATTGTATACAAAGTCATTTTCTTCAATATCCAAAGAGACATCTTGGTATTGTATATAGTTGTTATATTTAATTAGATATGTGGTTCCTGAAATGATACAGAAGAGAGATAAAAGTTTCTCAGCAACTGTGGGAAAATCTCCAGATGCTCCCTTGTAGGTCATCAGGTAAAAGAGTAGAACACCTCCAATAATAATCGCTACCATGCCACCATAAAAATAGATTTGCTTCTCTTTTTTCATTATAGTCATAATACTAGCTTCTTACATTCTGTCATAAACAGCTCTTTTTTGTATGATTTTATGTACTTTGTTACATATTTCTTTGTGATAAAAAAAGTCTATCAGACTCGCAAAATAAAAAAGAGCAATGAAAACTGTCATAATGATTACAATCCAGCCGAACTCACCGCTAAATCCGACTGCAATAAGAAACAATATCACAAAAGCACTCCAAAAGTTATATTTTGGGCAGATATAATCCTTCTCTGAAATTTTTCCTTGTACTCTAAAAAAGAGATTTGCATAGAGTGCTTTTGCTTGTTCATTCTCCTTATTCACCCTTAGCGTAATCTCAGATTTATTATTTAAAACTATTTTTATATCTAGGTATCGTTTTTCATATATTTTTGTTATTTCAGTTGAAAAGCTTGCAATCTCATTATAAAAAATTTCTCGGTTTTGCACTATTAAACCTCTTTTAAAAAGTCCTATCAATTCACTCATTTGTACTTTTTGATACTCGTTTACTTCATTGCATTGTTCATCTGTACTTTTATTTATTTCTTTTGTAAGTTCTTCATTTTCTAACAAACAAATTTCTGTTTTTCGGTATGGTTTGATAAGTTCTAAAAATGTCTGCATCTCAAGACTATCAAACACCACATCTTCAAATATTTGCAATGTTTTCTTATCTGTTTCATGCCATAAAGTTACTCGATAGAAATCACCATCTTGTTTAAAATCAATAGTTAAATAGGCTTCTATAAGTGCATAGCCCTCATCATCGCAAAAAGCTTTTTTAGCTTTTATATCAAATAGTATCTCTTTTTCTTGTTTATATTCATGATATTTTTGAATTTTTACAAGTCCAACTATAAATAAAAATAGAGAAAAAAGTTTTCCAAAACCTCCTGCTAAATTACCTGCTGGAAAATCTACAGAAACAAGTGCAGAAAACAACAAAAAAGCTATAACAATAGAAGCAATCCCCATTTGTAAGTTTTCATCTTTTTCTTTTTGTTTTATTTGCATCTATGACTTCCTACTCAACTTTATACACCAACTCATCACCTTTAGGATAAATTTTATAAATCTTATCATTAAGATTTATGTGTAAATCGCCGTTATGCATAAAAATAGCATAAATTACTTTTTTCAAACGATAGATACTTTCAAATTTAAACTCTTTTTTATGCTCTTCATATCGATAATAAAGCAGATAAATATTGACACTATTGTGTCTATCATTTTTTACTACAGCAAAAACGATTACTCCTGTATTTACTGGAAATATCTTAACATAACTACAATTTATGCCAATACTATATTCCTTTTTAAAGGATTTGAGATTGATAGTATTGATACCATTGGTATAAAAAAATAAAAATTTATTAGAAAACTTTGCACTCAAAATATATTCATCAAACATATCAATTTTTCTAATCCATTTTTTACTCTTTTTATCTAAAAATTGAAGATACCCGTATCTATCTAATATTGCAATATATTTATTGTTATTGGCTAAAGTTCTATCTCTATCATAGATAGATTTTTGTTTTATAAAGCATCTTTTACCAATAAGGTGTGTGAGAAAAGTATCATTACCATCTGATTGAAACTTTTTGATTATTTTCTGACTTTTTTTATCTATGAAAAGAAAAATACCATGACTATCTTTTTTTACTATATACTTTTCATTCTGTGCTATAGTAGTATTGTTTTCAAATGTAACACTATCTATTTCTTTGGGATGATTTACATATCGTTTTATAGGAATATCATTATGATTTATATCATAAATGGAGACTTCTTCAAAAGGTTTGCTTTCATTTTTATAAACTCCAAAAGCTATAAGAGCAATCGGTATAACAATAACTAAGATTTCATACTGATATTTAAAAAACTTTTTCATTATGGCTCTTTTTTAGATGGAGTAAAATTTTCCATTTAATTTGGTATGCATTTGCAAAATGAGAAGTAATTATAGTGCAAACAATATAAATATTGGCATAGGATTAATAGAGTATGAATAGCATTTTGGGTAAAATGGCAATAATTATAAACTATGGAGAACTTATGGACGCAGCCAAATATATATGGATGAATGGAAAATTTGTAGCTTGGGAAGATGCTAAAGTGCATGTACTTACACATACTATTCACTATGGAAATGGTGTTATTGAAGGGACAAAAGCATATAAAACTGAAAAAGGTTATGCTATTTTTCGATTGAATGACCACACAAAAAGATTAAAAGAATCTGCAAAAATGACCCTTATGGATATTCCATATAGTGTTGAAGAACTGAACAAAGTACAAATCGAACTCGTAAGAAAAAATGAGTTTACAGGAGATAATGTCTATCTTCGTCCTTTTGCATTTTTAGGCTATGGAGTGATGGGACTTTACCATAAAGATGCTCCTGTTGAGACAGCTGTTGCCGCTTGGGAGTGGGGTGCTTACTTAGGTGAAGAGGGAATGAGAAAAGGGATTAAACTTAAAATTGTTTCTATGACACGTCCTGCAAACACTTCTAACATGGGAAAAGCAAAAGCAACAGCAAACTACTTAAACTCGCAAATGGCAAAATATGAAGCGATTGATTGTGGGTATGATGAGGCACTTCTTTTAGATGACCAAGGCTATGTTGCAGAAGCAAGTGGTGCTGCATTTTTTATGATAAAAGATGGAGAACTTATTACACCACCAAGTGATAATGCTCTAGCTTCTATCACACAAAAGATGGTTATAGAAATGGCAGAGGACATGGGCATCAAAGTATCGCGTCGTCGTATTACTCGTGAAGAGGTTTATGTAGCAGATGAAGCATTCTTAACAGGAACAGCAGCTGAAATTACTCCTATTGCAAATATTGATGCAAGAGATATAGGCAATGGCGCTCGTGGAGAGATAACAGAAAAAATTCAGAGTACATACTTTGATATAGTATTTGGTCGTAACAAAAAGTACGAGCATTATTTAACATATATAGATTAAAAGGGAAGAACAATGGCAGCAGATATGAATGATTATTTTAACAAAAAGAAGAGTGAAGGTGGTGGATTTAAAAAATCTACTGGAAGTGGTAATGGTGGTTCTCCTAAAGGACCACAAATGCCAAATGTAGATTTTAACATGGGTGGTAAAGCAGGTATAGTTTACTTTTTGATTGCTATTGCCGTGATTTTATTTTTAGCAAAACCTTTTACTGTTGTCCAAGAGGGAGAGCGAGGGATTTTAAGTACAAATGGAAAGTACCAAGACCAAGCACTTCTACCAGGTTTACACTTTATCATCCCAGTGATACAAAAGGTTTATACAGTAGATACAAAAGTACGTATCATTAACTATGCTTCTCGTTTAGAAGCAAATAGTAGAACATCAGGAATTGTAGCAAAACCTGCAGTAACTGTTCTTGATAAACGTGGTCTCCCTGTTTCTATTGAACTCACTGTTCAGTATAGACTGAATGCACAGTTTGCAGCACAAACTATCTCAAACTGGGGATTTACATGGGAAGACAAGATTATCAATCCTGTGGTTCGTGATGTGGTACGTAATGTAGTTGGAAAGTATGATGCAGAGTCACTTCCTACTATGAGAAACAAAGTGGCGACAGAGATAGAAGAGGGTGTGCGTAAGAGTATTAAAAGTTTGAAAAATTCTCCTGCAATTTTACAGTCTGTACAATTACGTGATATAGTTTTACCAGCAAAAGTAAAAGAGCAAATCGAAAATGTACAAATAGCAAAACAAGAAGTGCAACGTGCGCAACAACAAGTACAGCGTGCAAAACAAGAAGCACTCCAACGTGCAGCACAAGCTGAAGGTGTAGCACAACAAGCTCGTATTGAAGCAAAAGGAAAGGCAGATGCGATTACCATAGAAGCAAATGCAAAAGCAAAAGCAAACCTTTTAATCTCAAAATCTTTAACAACACAGCTTTTACAGTTAGAGCAGATGAAAATACAAGGGAAGTTTAATGATGCCCTACGAGTGAATAAAGATGCGAAAATTTTCTTAACTCCTGGTGGTTCAACACCAAATATTTGGGTCGATATGAAAAATCCTAAACAAAGAACAACGGCAAAATAATGCAAGAAGCACTACAAAGAATTGACTGGCAAAAGATTGACCTTTTGCCTGTTGTTGTGCAAGATGTTGCCAACAATGAAGTGTTGATGATGGCGTTTATGGATAAAGAAGCACTTGAACTCTCTTTAAGTACAAAAATTGCACACTATTTCTCACGTTCTAAACAGCGTATTTGGAAAAAAGGGGAGAGTAGTGGGCATATTCAAAAAATTCACTCTTTTCATATAGATTGTGATAACGACACACTACTGATAAAAGTAACACAAGAGGGTGTTGCCTGTCATACAGGACGTCGCTCATGCTTTTTTACAGAGTTAGAGAGTGGTGAAGTTACGAGTGAAGTAGAAGTGGATACGCAAGAGAGTTATGGAGTGATAGATACCCTCTATCATACCATCCAAGAGCGTAAAAATGCAGACCCAAAAACTTCATGGACAGCCAAACTTTTTGCTAAGGGTGAAAATACTATCTTGAAAAAAGTAGTGGAAGAAGCTGGTGAATACTGTTTTGCACATAAAGATAATGATGATGCAGAAATGGTCTATGAGGCAGCTGATTTAACGTATCATATGTTAGTAGCCTTAGCAAGCAAAAATATTTCTCCTGATAGAATTAAGCAAGAACTTGCTCGCCGTTTTGATATGAGTGGTATCGCTGAGAAAAACGCACGTAAGGATTAGCTTTGAAAGAAAAAATCATCGCCTTTGTACATAATCTCATTAGTTATGATTATATGCTTTTTGGTGGGGTTTTTGTTCTTTTTCTCCTTTTTATTATTTTAGCCATACTTTTAAGAAAAAAAGTTGGACTGGCACTTTTTTTCTTACTTTTTGGTTTTATCCTTCTATTTGTCGGACCGACTGTAGGGTATGTAGAACTTCACAAATACTTATTTTCCTCTGAAGTTCAAATACTTTCACAAAAACGACTTGTGTTTACTCCTGCTATTGTGGTCAGAGGCTCTTTAAAAAATGTGTCAAAATTTGATTTTAAAGAGTGTAAAATAGTGGCAAGTGTCCATAAAAAAAGTAAAAACAAACTCAGAAATACTATCTATCAATTTAAAAATATTAAAAAAATGTCGATGATAGAGTCAGATATACCAAAAGGTCAGTTAAGAAATTTTAAATTGATTGTAGAACCTTTTACCTATAAAAAAAGTTATGATATTTCACTAAAAGCGAGTTGCAGATGACTTTGTTAAACTATGTCCATTATATTGTATTGAGTGTGATTGCAGTTCTCTTTCTATTGGGTGTCATTTCTGCATTACGACAATCAGATAAAAAAATGATTTTTGGAATGCTTGTGACTACATTTGTTGTTTCTCTATTTTTAGCAGTTTTTTCTATAATTGTAGTGGATAAATATACAAAAAAAGCCTCGCTTTATAAACTTAAAAATAAACGGATTTTAAGTATTGAAAAAATTGTTTATACAGGGATTGTAAAAAATGAGGGAAAATTTACGATAGGGAAAGTCAAGTTAGAAGTAAAACTTGTCAATAAAGGGCATGCCACAGGAAATGTGAAGGGTACTAACTTTTATAAAGCGAGTGGTTTTTTCGATTTTTTTACTAAGGGATATAATATACAAAGTAAACCACAAACTTTTACAAAAGAAGTTGTGGTTGCTAGAAACTTGAGACCAGGAGAGAAACATCGGTTTCGATTTTATTTTGCTTATCCTGGCTACTTCCGAAGTGTAGCACAGTTTACAAAACTTTCATGTCATTAGTATTTTAAGCCAACTTTTTTAAGTGCTTGATTAATATTTTTGATTTGAGTATTTTTATTTCTACACCATTGTGGAGAGAGGAGAGAGTCATCATCAATCCCTGCTGTAACTCTTTGCACATTTACAGTTTCTGGTTTCATAAGAATAGATTTGACCAAGACATCAAGGTACTCTTCTTCACCGATAGGGGTAAATTCCCCTCGATTAAATTCATTGGCTAAGGCTGTTTTTTTGACAACATAAAGTGGATGGTACTTCACCGAGTCTATACCCCACTCATAGGCTGCTTTAGAAGTCTCAAGCATCATAGACTCTGTTTCATCTGGTAAACCAAAGATAAGGTGTCCACAGACATTGAGACCTGCTTGTTTTGACTTGAGAATCCACTCTTTGACATTTTGGCTATCATGCCCACGATTGATTTTTTCTAAGGTTTCATCGTATATGGACTGAATCCCAAACTCTATCCAAATCTCTTTTGTTTGATTGAGTTCTGCCAAAAAATCGAGTGTCTCTTGTGTAATGCTATCTGAACGCGTTCCTATACTCAGTCCAACTACATTTTCAAATGTAAGTGCTTTTTCATAGAGGGCTTTGAGCGTTTCAAAAGGGGCATAGGTATTTGTGAAAGATTGAAAATAGACTAAAAATTTTTGAGCACCATACTCTTTTTTTTGACGTTTTGAGATAGCTTCAAACTGTACTTCAAGTTGCTTGAGTTGTTTGTCTAAAAAAGGATTTTCTTTGGAGTCTAAGTTAAGGTGAAAGCCTTTGAGTGCTTGGACTGCATCGGTACTTGCTGAAAAAGAGTCATTTTCACAAAATGTACAGCCCCCTTTAGCGACTGTACCATCTATATTTGGGCAGGTGAAGCCAGAGATATTGATGCCGACTTTATAAACCTTAGCGCCAAATTTATCTTTGAGGTAGCTCCCATATGTATAGATTTGTTTCATTAAACTATATACTTTCCTGTAAAACAAGCTGTACAGTATTTTTCTTCATTCATATCAGAGTTGACACTTTTTAAAAGTGTTTCTTCTGTGAGGTAAGCAAGAGAATCGGCTTCTACAAAGTCACAAATTTCTTGTGTAGACATATTTGCAGCGATGAGTTTGTCTTTACTTGGTGTATCTACTCCGTAAAAACATGGGTCGGTTGTAGGAGGTGAAGAGACTCGCATATGGACTTCACTTGCCCCTGCTTCTTTGAGCATTCTCACAATGCGTCGTGAAGTTGTCCCTCTTACGATAGAATCATCCACAACAATCACTCTTTTTCCTTTGATAATGTCAGTCATGGGAGAGAGTTTCATTTTGACTTTTAAGTCTCGCATCTCTTGTGTAGGTTCTATAAATGTACGACCTATATAGTGATTACGCATAATTCCCATCTCATAAGGAATACCACTCTCTTGTGCATAACCTATGGCAGAAGGGACACCACCATCAGGAACAGGAACAACTAAATCCGCTTCAATAGGAGCAATTTTAGCAAGTTCTTTCCCCATAGTTTTACGTGCTTGATAGACGGATTGTCCAAAGACAGAGGAGTCAGGGCGTGCAAAATAGACATACTCAAAGATACAATGTTTTGGAGTAGGCTCAAAAATTTTGATAGATTGTGGTTCTTTGCCTTCTTCAAAAATGAGCAGTTCCCCTGGTTCAACATCTCTTATGTATGTTGCTCCTACAAGGTCAAAGGCACAGGTTTCACTTGCGACAATATAACCACCATTTGGAAGACGACCTAAACTTAAAGGACGAAAACCATGACGATCTCGAACAGCAAACATTTTTGTACGACTTAAAATGACAAGAGAAAAGGCTCCTTCAATTCTTTGTACAGCATCTATAATTCTCTCAATAAGTTTCTCTTTGGAGCTTTTAGCGATAAGGTGAATAAGATTTTCAGTATCCATAAAGGTTTGAAAAATTGCCCCTTTTTTGATGAGAGCATCACGAACTTCTTGGGCATTTGTGAGGTTTCCATTATGTACAATCGCCATTTCACCTAAATCATAACGAGCAAAAACTGGTTGTGCATCTAAAATAGAGTCATCGCCAGCAGTAGAGTAGCGAGTATGACCAATGGCAGACGTTCCACTTAAAGTTTGGAGCTTGTCTTCATCGAAAACACGCATCACTAAGCCACGATTTTTAATAGTGTGGAGTTTTTGTCCATCTGCAGAGCTTATACCTGCTGCTTCTTGACCACGATGTTGTAAGGCATGGAGTGAGAAGTAAGCCAATTTTGAAGCTTCTTCATGATTAAAAATCCCGACAACAGCACATTTTTCATTCATATTTTCGTGCAAAAGAGTATCCTTCTTAAATTATAATGCAATTATACTCAAATTTTCTTATCTGCAATTTATTTATTTTTGGAACTCCTTTTGCTTAACAATGTAAAATATCCTAAAAAAGGTGGCTTATGGAAATTGTATTACGTAACAATCTCATTCTTATCACTACAGGATTTAAGACACTGAGTAAACCATGGATGAAAGAATTTTTACATCATCACTCCCGTGGTATGCTTTTTCTGCCAAAAGCTGTTTTAGTGTTTAGAAATGAAACATTGACCAATGAGCGAGAAGAGTTTATACAACAGTTGAGTGCGCACCATGCAAAAACACATGATTTTAACCATGAGTTTTTTTTACGCAGTATGCTTAAATATGGAAATCAGCCTATCAAAATAGAGTTAGAAAAACAAGAGGAACCTGAAGTTGTCAAGGTAAATTTATATGCTTATGACAAAAATACTGTGCTAATCTCACTCAACTATCCAAATACTTGGGTTATCAGCTATCTTCGTTCCCAGCTTGATATCTACATAGAAAAAGGAACGGACATCTCTTTAGTCGTAGATGTTTCTGATTTTAAAGCGAAGGCGAGACTAGAACGTGCATTAAATAAACGCCATATTTTGCATTATCAGATACAATATATCTACGATAATCATTTTATGTCAAAGCTGTATAGTGACTTTGCTAATTTTAGTTTCGGTGATTTATGCGAAGATGAAGAAGAAGATGAAAATTTACAGTTTTATACTGTACTCGAGTGTCCTGTAGGTGCGAGTCAAGATGCACTCAAAAAGAGCTATAAAAAACTTGTGAAAGTCTATCATCCAGATAAAATTATCCATGATAGTCCTCATATGATAGACCACTACACACATAAGTTTCAGTTACTGCAAGAAGCCTATACTGCCTTACGTGTAGTTAGTTGATAAAGTTTTCTATGAGTCTATTTTGAGATTTTTTTTCTACTAATATAGCAAAATCTTCACTACTAAAAAGGGCAAGTTCTTTGCCTTGGAGTTGCATAAGCTCTTTTGAAAAACCTCGTTTTGAGAAAAGAAGAATCTGTGTCGGAACGATATGCAATCTTTGGCATTTTTCATTTATTTTATGTAACTCTTTTTTATTGACCTTGTGGTTTTTCCATTTACATTCACCTACATAAATTTTATTGTCATCTGTAATCGTAAGAATGTCAATCTCCATATCTGCATCCCAGTAACTTCCAGAACTGATGATTTGTGCATCACGCAGGTGGTAGTTAAGGAGAATCTCACTCAGCTCCTCAAAAACTAAACTTGTATAAGAATTATGTTTATCTTCAAAATTTTGGAGTACTTTTGTGAAGTCTTTTGCTTGAATATGTTTGATTTGAGGGGTGATAAAATAGAACCAAAACCTTACAAAAGGGTGGGTAAAAAGAACTTTGTGCGATATACGATGGCGTGCATCCTTACGTTTGAGCTTTGCATTTGGATTTTTATCTCGAGGATGCTTCTCTCTGGAGTACTCCATTTGTACAAGTCCTGCTTCTTGTAAGAAATTGAGTGCTGCACCACCATTGCCATTGTTGAGTCCAGCGCGTTTAAAGGCAGAAAATATCCTTCTATCTCCAACTGCTAAGGCTTGTAGGAGTCGTTTGTTGTTTTCATCATTGGCTGTGAGTTCTTGCATCTTTGCATGGAGTGTATCAAAATTGTTGAGAATGAGTGTTTTGATGAGGCTTGAGATAGGTTTTGAAGTATCTATATCCCAGCCTAAACCTCCAAAAACAGCAAAATAATCTATCTGTGTTTCCATATCATCAGGAAAATTTCTACTGTAAAAGGAACGGAATTGTTCAAGAAGTTTGAGGTTTGTCATAGCACTATTGTAGCATATTTACATTTCACTCGCAAACTTTACAGTATCAATACGATGGATTTTCGCATCAAGGAGATTTTTAAGACTCTCTTCATCTTCAAGATGGGCAATTTTGTTATAGAGTTTTTCAATGATAGTGCAAAAAACAGAAACAAGAGTTGGGTCAAAGTGTGTACCAGACTCATTTTGAATCATACGAATGGACTCTTCAAAAGAGAAGCTTTCTTTATAAGGGCGTTTTGATGTTAAAGCATCAAAAACATCACATATCATAAAAATACGGGCATTGAGTGGAATTGTATCTGCAAAGAGTTGTTTGTTATATCCCTTGCCATCGTACCTCTCATGATGGTATTTTATAACATCTTTTGCATCATCAAGCCATCTACTTTTAGAAATGATATCAACACCAAAATTCACATGTTGTTTCATTTTCTCAAACTCCTCTGTTGTGAGTTTTCCGGGTTTGAGTAAAATAGAATCAGATATGCCAATCTTTCCAACATCATGTAAAAATGCTCCCTTTACGAGTGACATAATATGCTCATTTTTGAGGTGTAATGCCTCTGCAAAAGCGATGGTATAGAGTGTGACTCTGTAGTTATGGGCATTTGTTTCACTATCTCTTTTGGCTACAGCACTTCCAAGAACAGACATTATTTCCAAGTTGGCACGTAGAAGATTTTTACTTTGTTGCATATATTGTCTATTGAGGCGAACAATGATAGGGTAGAGTAACATGGTAGTTATAAAAATAGTACCTATAATCTGCATAATTGAATAGGCAATATTGGCATAAATTTTATGAATCTCTTTATCTGGA
>Ga0256829_1002444_pt1 | contig 13827 bp, 20 predicted proteins | sample 131447metaG_FD_185979 | JGI IMG/M metagenome (GOLD analysis project Ga0256829, IMG submission 185979) | Hydrothermal vent microbial communities from Lau Basin, Pacific Ocean - 131-447 | ecosystem: Environmental > Aquatic > Marine > Hydrothermal vents | place: Pacific Ocean: Lau Basin | collected...
GGCTCAAGAGAAGTTCGGTTTCTTACTAGATGCACTTCAATTTGGTGCACCTCCACATGGTGGTTTTGCTTTAGGTTTTGATAGACTAATGATGCTAATCGCTAAAACGCCAAGTATTCGTGATGTTATCGCATTCCCTAAAACTCAAAAAGCTGCTTGTGTACTCACCAAAGCACCTTCTGCAGTGGATAACACACAACTTCGTGATCTTCATATTCGTCTACGTGAGACAAAATAGTCCCGCAAAAGGAATAAAATTCCTTTTGCTCCGCTCAAGCCGCTGCGGCTACTAAAGCTAACTTTTGCAAAAGTTAGAACAAAACTTCAAGGATTTTATTTTTGAAAAAACTTTTTTTAATTATCGGAGCTCCTGGCTCTGGTAAAACTACAGATGCAGAACTCATAGCTGAGAAAAACGAAAATATCACGCACTACTCCACTGGTGATATGCTGCGAGCAGAAGTTGCTAGTGGTAGTGCACTTGGACAAGAGATAAACACTTACATATCTAAAGGTCTTATTGTTCCTATTGAGATTGCTATTACTACTATTACAAACGCTATTAAAAATGCTCCTACTGATATTGTTATCCTTGATGGTTATCCTAGAAGTATCGAGCAGATGGATGCTTTAGCGGATTTTCTTAGTACAAATGCTAGTATCATATTGACTAATATTATTGAAGTAGAAGTAAGCGAAGAGACTGCTTGTGATAGAGTTCTCGGTCGTGCTCGTGGTGCTGATGACAACACAGAAATTTTTAATAACCGTATGAAAGTTTACACTGAACCATTAGTAGAAATTCAATCATTTTATAATGAAAAAGGTCTTTTAAAAGTGATAAGTGGTGAGGGAACTATTGAAGCAATAGTTACTGAGATGGAAGCTTTTATAAACTCTAAAATATAATGTTGTAGATAAACGCCATTACATGGCGTTTACACTACCCTACTCTTCTACAAAGCCGAAGTCTTCTTCCTCTTCACTACTTTCTTGAGCCTCTTTAATATCGTCAATTAGTTCTTTACACTCATCTTCTTCAATATCTCCACTCTCAATGTCATCTAAAACATCTTGTAGGTCAGCTTTAAACTCACGAAGCTCTTCTATCTCTTCTTTTGCATCTTCTGTTGCCTCTTTGTTATCAGCGATTTCTTCAAAAATTGCATCTAATGACTCATCGATATCTGGAATAACAGTCTCTTTTATTAGTGTTTCTAACTCTTGTGCATATGACATTTGCATACCTTTATTTTGTTTTGTTTTGGGAATTATACTATAATAATGTATGAATTTTTATGCAGTAATAATCGGAACAGAAATATTAAACGCCAGACGCAAAGATGCTCACTTTGAGTTTCTTCAAAAGGAACTAGCAAAGTATGGTCATGAACTTTTTGCAAGCTTTATCATCAAAGATGATAGTGAGCTTATGAAGCGGACTTATAGAATGATACTTGAGGATAAAGAGGCTGTGATGTTCTCCTTTGGAGGTATTGGCTCAACACCTGATGACCTCACTCGTGAGATAGCTGCTGAAGTCTTTACAGGTGTAAAAGTGGAGACACACCCAAAGTTTTTAGCAGATATTATCGAGCGATTTGGAGAAAAAGCTTATCCTCACCGTATTCATATGGCAGACCTCCCTCCAAAAGCGGACTTAGTACACAACCCTGTAAACAATATGTCAGGCTTCTCTTTAGAAAATAGATACTTCTTTACACCTGGTTTTCCCTCGATGAGTCATCCTATGGTTGCAGCTGTTATTAAGCAATATTTTGGAAAAGTTATTGACAAATACAGACTCACACTCTATGCCCATACAAGTGAAGAAACACTTATAACACTCATGCAAAAATTACCTAAAGAGATTGAACTCTCTTGTTTACCAATGTTTGTTAAGCAAAAAGCTCATGTTGAGCTTTCATTATCTTCTACAGATAAGGCACTTAATCAACACTATTTTGAAATCTTTACAAAAGAGCTAGATAAGCAAAAAATATATTATAAATTAACATAAAACTCTCAAATGCCGATTTAATATCCAGATAATTCTATTAATCAAGGAATTTAATCATGATAATTTGGTTATTGGTACTTTTATTGCTAGTCATTTTTATATATGTTGTTTATCAAATGAACTTTGCAAAAGATAAATCTTGTGACGAGTATGAGGATGAGCACCATTACACTTTTAAAATATAAGAGAGTAACTTAAATGGCAATAATACTAAACAATCATGTATTTAAAGGACACCGTGCACTTTTAGGTAGTAAATATGTAACATATGGGGAGCTTGAGTTACCTCAAAGATATGACTTATATCCTATATCTCAAAATGGTTTTGATTGGGGGAACAATTCTAAAGGTGCTAAACAGCTTGCTTTTTCCGTATTGTGTCAGCTCAGTGATAAAGAGTTAGCTTTTGAGTATGCTGAGAAATTTTCTAAAGAATTTATATCTTCCCTAAGTAGCAGAGATTGGATTGTCTCAGCTTCAGAAGTTTTAACATGGATAGAATCAAACAGTACACAACCAGTGATACAAAAACTACAAGTTCTCAACTCTGTCAGTAAAAAAGCTAAAAAACTAAAAAGTAATGTTGTAAAAGATGTCTGTAAAGAGCTTCATATTACTCAAAAAAATCTTGCTGAAATACTTGAAGTTCCAGAAGGAACAGTGAGTAGTTGGGCTGTCAAAAATGAAATACCACGTTTAGGAAAAAAAGCAATAGAATTTTATATTCTAAATGTAAAAAATCAAAAAATAGTAGACAGCTATAGAAGTTTTAAAGAACTTCTTGAAGCTTCATAGGACAAAGGAATGAAACCAAAAGATGAAGTAACACGAAGTTTACTTATTGATAGAAAAACATGGGATGATTCTATGAAATACTCACGAGATAGATATAAAATGAGTCTTTCCAAAGTTATAGAGTCTCTTTTGCAAGAGTGGTTAGTTAAAGAGAGACGTAAACCTTTAGATAATACTAATCAAGGAAAATTTTTCGAATAACTATCTTGCATACCCTGTATTCTTAGGATCATTTTCATCATAATCAAGAAGTAATAAAATACTTTTTTTATTCATTTTTCGAGCAAAGTCAACTGCCGTAAAACCTTTAGAATCTTTAGCACTTTGATCTACATTATTTTCTATTAATGTTTTTACTATTTCGACACGACCATAACATGAGGCAGCCATCAATCCTGTAAATCCACTTTTTCTCTTTGTAGCATTTATATCAATACCCTCTTGTATCAGGTACTTTACTACAGAAAGATTATCATAAGTTATTGCCATATCAAAGATACTAACACCCTCTTCATCTGAGTCAAACTTATCAGCACCACTCTCAACAAGCAACATTATCGTCTCAAAATCACACCTTTCTCGCATAGCACAAGCGAGTACAGATTCACATGCTTCATTTCTCTCATGCAAGTTAGCACCATCTTTTATATACTTCTTAATACCAATATAATCATCATTTCTTAAAAGTTCAAGCCATTTATTCATATGATAGTATATATCAATTTATATTAGCATTTTAAGTGTATAATTGCACCACTAAATTAATTAAGCGAGAAATAATGCAAATAATAGAAACAGCTGATGCTTTTAAAGCACTTATCGAAGATATTAAGACAACAACACCAGGTTATAGAGATCCTTTAGCTTTTGGTATTGCAAGAGTAGACTTAGGTCAGTTAAATGTAGAAAAATCACTTCAAGCAACATACCCACTTATTAACTGGGATGAGAACTTTGGGAGTGCTGCTATTTTTGTTCGTGCTTTAGAAGAGCAAGGTGTAAAAGTTGACTTTAGTAAGTCTGAAGTTGTTTGTAACATAAATGCTGAGTTTTTGAGAGCTTGTTTAGCTGCCTTTACTCCTTACTCCGATGAAGCTCATGGCGATGCACATAAGAACATTCAAGTAGTATCTGCACTGTATGCTCAAATTATGGGTAGTGGTTCTTTAGAGGGTGAGTTCAAAGTAACTTTTATCTTTGATGATGCTGCTGTTGAGAGTGTTGAAGCAGCTTACATTAAGCTCTATGCTCTATCACAAGCAAAAGTAGGACTTCGTGAGATCAACTTAAATGGTGCATTTGGAGCACTTCCAAATGTTGCATGGTCAGCAGGTCAACCTATAGAGCTTGAGTACTTAAGAGAGTTTGAAATAGAACTTAAACTTGCTAACGAGTACCCACATATCGACTTCGTAGATAAGTTTCCTCGTTTCTTACAGCACATCATTCCTGCTGATAACACTCGTATCTTAGATACTTCAAAAGTGCGTTTTGGTGCACAACTTGCAGCTGGAACTACAGTAATGCCAGGTGCTTCATACATCAACTTTAACGCAGGAACTACAGGTTCTGTTATGGTTGAAGGTCGTATCTCTTCATCTGCTATCGTTGGTGATGGAAGTGATGTTGGTGGTGGTGCTTCTATCCTTGGTGTTCTTAGTGGAACAGATGGTAACCCTATTTCAGTTGGTAAAAACTGTCTTCTAGGTGCAAACTCGGTATGTGGTATCCCTCTTGGAGATGGTTGTATCATCGATGCTGGTATCTCAATATTAGAAGGAACTAAAATTGGAATTCAAGCAATTGAACTTCAAAAAATCATGAATGTTAATACAAACATGAATATGCAAGGTGAGATTTTTAAAGGGAAGCAACTTGCAGGTCTTTATGGTATTCACTACAGACAAAATTCTATGACTGGAGAAATCACAGCTTCTCGTTCAACAAGAGAAATTAAACTTAATGCTGATTTACACTAATTTTTTAAACTAATCTCTTTTTTATCTCCTTGGTACTATAATAGTTAGTACACAAGGAGATACTTATGAATATTTCAACAAATACATCAGCTATACAAACAAATCAATCTTTTTTAAATAATACTGCTAAAAATATTGCAAAACAGAGTAATGATTTAAGTAAAGATATTCCAAATTTAATTGTAGCAGAGGATGTTAACGCGGTTAATGTAACTTCAATTAAAGCTCAAAATGAGATGCTTGGGTCTCTTTTAGATATTAAAGCTTAGTTATACTTTTCAGATGTGCTAACATTGTAGCATTTGCATCAAAATTCTCTAAATTACTTCCTATTTCTAAACTACTAAAAACTGGTCTGCCTACAATAAAACGACCTTCTATACCATTTTTCATAGTTTTTACACCCCAAACATTTTGATACATAATAATTTCATTTTCAAAAGTACCTACATAAAGACCAATATGACCTTGTTTGTATAGTAATGTTCTAAATGGTATAGCATTCTTTTTGATACTTATTATCTTCTCTTCTTTACTTAATTTTTCAACATCAAGAACTTGCCCAACACTACTTTGTTGGTATGAGTTCCGAGGTAACCACAATCCAAAGGGTAAGTAAAAATCTCTTAAGGTAGAAGAGCAATCTCGATCTTGATACATCCCACCCCAACCATATTTTCCTACGCTCAACTGTGTCATTATATTGTTAATATTAGTATTCGTAAATTCTAAAAAACCTTTATGTGCAATTCTTTTTGATAGTCTAGATTTTACATATAAGGCTTGAGTATTTTTATACTTACTGACTGTTAAAACTGTATAACTGTTCTTATGTTCTTTTATAAGTGGTAACATCATCCCAATTCTAGATGTAAATAAGAAATTATTCTCACCAAAAATAGACTCTCCATCTTTAGTAATAAATACCTGTTTTGCCTTTTGCCATAAACTTGTATACTCTTTTTCTAAAAGAACGATATTTTTACTTTTTATCCAACCATATGTAAAACTTGACTCTACAAATACCCACTTTTTATCTTTGGAATAATGAGAAATGAAAAGGGGTTTATTTGCAGAAATAGAGCTATTTTGAAGATAATCAAAAGGGAATCCTTCCCCTGCCTTATTTGGATCCATAAATATAGGTTTATCACTAGGCATAGCCCTTATATCAAGTGTTTTAAGGCTAATGGCTCTTTTATTAAATGTACAGAAATTGTCATAGTTTGAGTTATCTAGTAGTAGATTAAAAAAAGATTGCTTATAATGCTGTAAATTTTCACCGTAACTATTTTTAGGAGTATAAACACGATGTGCCCACGTAGCATCATTCACTGATATACTACATTTATCAATATTCCAAACACGAAAATATTTTTTTTCAAACTCTACACTAGAAATAGAAGAACTTGCTGTAATATTTCTAGTATAAAAGTTAACATCTTGAGGAATAGTAGTGAGTTCAGTTATGCTTTCTATTTGCTTTATTTCAAGCTGTTTCTTTAGCACAATACCTTGTTTGGAACTGACACAAGCACTCAAAATCATTAAAAGAATAACACTTAGCAAGTACTTCAAAACGGCTCCTCTGTTTAATCAACATCTCCAAATCTACTCACAACTCGTCCTAAGACTTCTATCTCATTTGGAGCTAATGTTTGTGTAGTATAGACAGAATTATCACTTATAACATCTATTTGACCATCCATTCTCGTTTGAATACGCTTAATAAATAGTCCGGCTTGTGTTCTAATAGTGAAAATACCGCCACGATTGAGATCGGTTTTATTTCTATTTATAAAAACAATGTCATTATAGCTAAAAGTAGGTTCCATAGAGTCACCTGAGACATTTATAGCTTCAATATTTTTAAGCTCACGCTCACCACCCAACATAAACATAAAATGCTCTGGTATCTCCAGCTCTTGTATCTCTTCGTACTGTTCATCTGTGCCACCACCAGCACTAGCATTGACATCACTTAAATACTTTATCATATAGAACTTGTTGGTCGCTTCGACTAAAGACTCTGGAGATTGACCATAAAGTAACCAGTTAATACTAATGGCTTTTTGGGCACAAAAATCTAAAAGCTCAGTAAAAGGAATCTTATCACGTTTTTTCATTGTGGCAAAATTCATCTGACTTATGCCTAAAACATTAGCTATATCTTTATCAAAAACTTTCTTTGGTATGAAATCAGAAGAAATAATACTTTTAATCTCTTCTACTATATTAGTGAAACTATTCATTTTTTAGCCTTTTTTCATCAATTTGACAAATTATAATCTTTTTTTTGACAAATGTCAAAATTTTTATTGCATTTTGCAATATTTTTTATATTTTATTTCAAAATGATGTATTATTTTCTATATTTAAAAGAAAAAGGATACAAAATGTCAATAATTATTAAAAATGCGGAAAGTATGTTTGAGAGATTTGAATCAAAAATGGAAATCTGGGCTGAGAAAATATTTTAATCTTCTTCTCTTTGCGCAGATTTATTTTTATGGTACCCTCTAAAAAGAAAAACCATAAAAAAAACAAAGAAAGTTAAAACAGCAGTATCTATATATGGATTCAAAGATTATGCTTTATCAAATGTAGAGTATGTCTGTCGTATAGCATCATAAAGAATAATACCAGTACTGATAGCTAAGTTCAGGCTTCTTCCCTCTGCAGTCATAGGAATAGTTATATTTCTCTCTTTAAACTTGTTGAGAATATCTTCAGGGATGCCCTTCGTTTCACTTCCAAAGATAATATAGTCACCATCTTTAAAATCTGTTTCAAAATAAGGTCTCTTTGTTTTTGTAGTGGCAAAGTGAGCATTATCTCCTATCTTGTTATGAGCAAAAAAATCATCTATATCTTCCCAAATATGTAAATCAACCTTATTCCAGTAGTCTAATCCTGCACGCCGAACAGCTTTCTCGCCTATATCAAAAGAGATAGGTTTAACAAGGTGTAGAGAAGCTCCTGCATTTACACAGAGGCGTCCTATAGCACCTGTATTTTGAGGTATTTCTGGATTTATAAGTACTAAATTAAATGCCATCTTAAAAAATCACTGTTCTATTAGCATAGACAAAAATTCTATCTTCAAGTGCTAACTTAAGTGCACGAGAGAGTACAACTTTTTCTACATCTTTACCTGAACGTTGCATATCCCGCCAACCGTAAGCATGGTTAACATGAATCACCTCTTGCGCGATAATCGGACCTTCATCAAGATTATTATTTACAAAGTGTGCTGTGGCACCAATAATTTTCACACCACGGTCATATGCTTGTTTGTAAGGGTTTGCTCCGATAAAAGCCGGTAAAAAAGAGTGATGAATATTTATAATTTTATCTTCAAATGCTTCTACGAAACGTGGTGTTAAGATACGCATATATTTTGCAAGAACAATATAATCTACATCTTCAAATGCTTCTATACACTCTATAATTTTTGTTTCATGTTCCGTGCGCTCTAAACCTTCATGCGAAATACTAACATAAGGGATATCAAACTTTTGTACTAAAGATTCTAAGTGATCATAGTTTGAAACTACTGCTAAAATATTTGCCTCTAACTCTCCTGCTTCATGACGAATGAGAATATCACCAAGAGCATGAAGCTCTTTAGTAACCATGATAACAATATTTTTTTTCTTTGGTTCTATAACTTTAACACTAGCGTTTGTAGGCAGAACAGCGTTAATAGCATCTGTAAGTTCTTGTTTGTTTACAGCACCTTCCACAACACTTCGCATAAAAAATTTATTGGACTCTTTATCAACAAATTCACTATTTGAAAGAATATTTAAGCTGTAGTTATAAAATATACTTGAAACCTTATGCACAAGTCCTTTTTCATCATTTGCATCAATTAAAACTCTATACTGGTTCAAACTACTGCCCCTTCTTTAATTTTTGTACTCGTGAATCTATAGTTGCCAAAGTGTACTCTAAAAAATTCAGTGTCATATCTACTTTTGCTTCTATATTTGAGTTATTTGGTGACTGAAAGCCTTCAAAAAGGACTAAAAGTCGCTCTCTTATTGAGTTTAAGTACATCAATTCGCTCTGCTCACTCTGCTTAGTATCTTTTTCTTGTTCTTGCTCTTTTCTAGGAGTCTGTACTGGACTTGGTTCTTCTAAAGTTTCTAAATCACCATCTTCCATTTCAGCAAGTGTTGATAATATTACATCTTTTAATTCCATGCTTTTAATAACCACCTTTCAAACTCATTAAACTCTACTTCATTTTCCATTTTTAAAAAGTAATTTTTCATCTCTTCATTTACTTTTAAAAACTTTTTACGCATTCCAGAGAGTCTTCTAATAGCGATTTTTGCATCACTATTTTCTGGATTGTTTTTCAACACCTCTTTATAAATATCTAATGCTTCTTCTTTTAAACCTTGAAGTTCATAAATATTTGCTAAAGTAAGTGTTTTCATAGTAACTATTTATCTCTCTATGTAGTTCGCGATTATAGAACCTATTTCACTAGTAGAACAGACTTCTTTTGCATCAAATTGTGCTAAGTCTCCAGTTCTATAACCCTCACTAAGTACCTTTTTAATGGCGTTATCAATTTTCTCAGCAGCCTTAACTTCACCAAGAGCATATCTAAGCATCATTGATGCAGAAGCAATAGTAGCGATAGGGTTTGCGATCCCTTGACCAGCGATATCTGGTGCACTTCCGTGAATAGGCTCATACACACCTATTTTCTCACCAACAGAAGCTGATGGTAAAAGACCGATAGAACCACAAAGCATAGAAGCCTCATCTGAAAGAATATCACCAAAGATATTTCCAGTAAGCATTACATCAAACTGCTTTGGATTCAGTACGAGTTGCATTGCAGCATTATCAACATACATATGTGAGAGCTCTACATCAGGATACTCATGTGAAACTTCAATCACAACATCTCTCCATAATTGAGAAACATCAAGAACATTCGCCTTATCTATAGAACAAACACGCTTATCACGTTTTTGAGCGATACGGAATGCTTGGTGAGCTATACGAACAATTTCTTCTCGAGTGTAGACCATAGTATTCCACCCTTTATCTTCTGTGCGCCCCTTAGGCTCACCAAAATAGATACCACCAATAAGCTCACGCACTACCATAATATCAACACCCTTAATGATCTCAGGCTTCAGTGAAGAAGCATTAATAAGCTCATCATATACTACAGCTGGGCGGAGGTTAGCATAAACACCAAGCTCTTTTCTAAAGCGAAGCAGTCCACTCTCTGGACGTTTCTCACGAGGAAGAGCATCCCATGCAGGTCCACCAATAGCTCCAAAAAGTACAGCATCAGAGTTTAAAGACTTGTTTATAGTCTCTTGAGGAAGAGGATCTCCAGTCACATCATAAGCGATTCCACCCATAAGTGCTTCATCATAAGAAAAATGAAAGTCTGAACATGATGCTACGGCATCTAAAACTTTTACTGCTTCATCAATTATTTCAGGACCAATTCCATCACCTTTGATAAGTGTTATTTTATAGTTTTTCATCTATCTATTTCCTTCTATCTCATTTTGTGCAAAGTTCATAAGTCCACCAGCATCAATAAGCTCTTGCATAAACTCTGGAATTGGTGTAAAACTATACGTCTTACTTGTCGTATTATTCGTAACTGTTCCAGCATCCATACTTACAGTTACATCATCACCCTCATTTATCTCTGCACTCTCTTGAAGTTCAAAAATAGGAAGTCCCATATTAAATGCATTTCTATAAAATATTCTTGCAAATGTTGGTGCAATAATAGCTGACACACCAGCCGCCTTTAACGCGATTGGAGCATGTTCACGACTAGATCCACATCCAAAATTTTCTCCTGCAACGATTAAATCACCTACTTGCATTTTACTAACAAATTCTGGGTCCGCATCTTCCATAACATGCTTTGCTAACTCTTCTGGTACGGAAGTGTTTAAGTAACGTGCTGCTATGATTAAATCAGTGTCAATATCTTTACCAAAAGTCCAAACTTTTCCATTTATATTTGCTTGCGCCATTCTAAAATCCTACTCTATATTTATTAAATAATTTCGTGATTATAGCTAAATATTTATTTGAGTTTTATGAAAGTTATTTTAGAGAAAGATGTTTAGGATTAATATTAAAAAGTATTACTCCTAAACTAGGAGAGTTTAACGCTTGAGATTGTTTGTTGTTTGTAACATCGCATCACTGGTTGTAATAACTTTTGAGTTAGAATCATATGCACGCTGTCCTGTAATAAGGTCAGTTAGTTCAACTACTAACTGAACATTACTTAATTCAACAAAACCTTGTCTTAGGGTACCTAAACCATTCAATCCAGGAACACCTCCTACTGGCTGACCAGAAGAACTAGTTTCTACATAAAGGTTATTACCTAAGGAGTGCAGCCCTGCCGGATTAATAAAATCAGTCGTTTGGATTTGTCCAATCTGAGTTGCTTGAACCTGTCCAGGTTGCACAACAGTAACTGTACCATCAGTACCAATACTAATACTTGTTGAACCAGGTGGAATGACAATTTGAGGGATAAGAGCATAACCATCACTATTTACTACCGTTCCATTCTGGTCTATTTTAAAAGCTCCATTTCTAGAGTAAACCTGTGTTCCATCCGGAAGTGCTAAGTTAAAAAAACCTTTTCCAGTAATAGCTATATCAAGCTGATTACCTGTTTGCTTGAGTGATCCTTCAGAAAATTCTTTATTAATTGCGGTAGAACGAACACCTAAACCTACCTCTATACCTGTTGGGTTTTGTGTTACATCAGATGTAGATGTCCCAGCATACTTCATTACATGGTACATTAAATCGGCAAATTCTGCACGACTCTTTTTAAAACCGATTGTATTTACATTGGCGATATTATTGGCTGTTGTATCTATCTGTGTTTGCATCCCGAGCATTCCCGTGGAAGCAGTATAAAGTGATTGCATCATCTTTTAAATCCTTTTATTTTTTCGCAAGTTTTTGTATGGCATCTCTATTCATATCATTCATCTGTGTACTCATCGCTTTTTGATACATTCCTACTAAGCGGTTTGTCTCTATGAGTTGTGTCATCATCTTCACAGCATTTACATTACTTTTTTCAATAAACCCTTGACTTAAAGCACCACTATTTGCAACTGTAGTCATATCTTTTTCATTAGGAAGAGAGTAAAGATTATCTCCCTCTTTTTTCAACAAAGAAAGATCTTTTGGTTGCAGTAGTAAAAATTTCTTATTTGGAGTAAGTGATGCACTATTTGGAATATTTGTAGATATTTGACCATCTTTATCAACAGCAATAATCGTATCACTACTTGCAAAACTTATCTTACCTTTGCCACTTTTAAAGTAGTCATCTGCAAGGACAGGATAGCCTTGTTTTGTCACCAAGACACCTTCATCATTCTTTGTAAAACTTCCATCTCGTGTCAGTTTAACTCCTTGTGGTGTTTTTACAGCGAAGAAAAGTCCTTCGCGAGTAAGTGCAAAATCCAAGGGATTTGATGTTTTTTGTAGCATGCCTAAAGATTGGTTTGTAAAAGAATCCACAATTCTAGGAGCTCTTGTCATCGTTCTGTTGATGAAAGCTGCACCCTCTTTTGTTTGATTCGCATTAGGAAGCTCATCCCGTTTTTCTTGGTAGAGACGCATAAAGTCACCAATTACAAGATTATCTTCTTTATATCCAGCGGTATTAACATTTGCCAAATTATTAGCAATGGTATCGAGTCTATTAAATTGTGTAACCATTCCCGCTGCCGAAGCATAGTAGCCTGTTTGCATTAAATGTCCCTATTTCACGTATTTAGCTAGAAAAAGCAAAGAGTGTTCCATCTTTTTTTTCTATAAATTTAAGTAACTATTTATTTTATTTGGGTATAATCCACCTTTAAAAAACCTTAAATCAATGGAGAACCCTCCCATATGACAGCTAAAGAACTCAATAAAGCAATAGAGACCTTTTTCGAAGAACACAAAGGCAAAGAGTGTGTTACTTACGAATCTCTTGTAGAGCTTTTTGAAAAACAACCTACAGCCGCTCAGGCAAAAAACATTTTAAAACTTTTAACAAAACATAAAAAATGTATTTATACTTCAAGCGAACATGCCAAAAGACTTAATGATCAAGAAGCAGAAGCTCGCCGTACTGCACAGAGAAAAATGCTTGAAGATAATGAATCTGATAAATTTGATATACTCAAAGAACATGAACTCTTAGAGTGGTCTCGTTCAGACTCACCGGTACGTATGTATCTTCGTGAAATGGGACAAATTCCACTTCTCACGAAAGAAGAAGAGATAGAAATAAGTAAAAAAATAGAGGGTGGAGAGAGTATCATCATCGATGCCATCTGTTCTGTGCCTTACCTTATAGAGTTTATTTTAGACTATAAAGAACCTCTTATTAACCGCGAACGTCGAGTTAAAGAACTCTTTAAATCTTTTGAAGATGAAAAAGAAGAGAGTGATGATACAAATACTGATGAAGCCACAACAGAAGAGAGTGCACCTGAAAAAACTTTAACAGCAAAAGATAAAACTCGTGTTGAAAAAGTTTCTACTAGTTTTAAAGCTTTAGAAAAAGCAAAAAAAGAGTGGATAAAGCTCACAGATAAAGCTCCTGCATCTCTTAGCGGAGATATCAATGAGGAGATTATTGGTTACTTTTTAAGTGTAACTTTTAAAAAGAGTGTCCTTAAAGAAAAGCTTTTAGACCTTGGACCAACATCTAAACTTATAAATGAACTAGTAAAAGCAATGGAGACCGCACTTAAAAGTGATGAAGGATACGACAAAGAGCTTAAACGCCTTGAGTATAAACTTCCACTTTTCAATGATGCACTTCGTGCAAACCACAATGTTTTAGTAGCAAAGATTCAAGAGTTAAATAAAGAAGATATCTCCAACATGGTACCAGAAGCGACTATGGTATCCACATATATGGAAATAAAGAAACTTGTACAAACAAAAGAAGCATCGAAAAACTCTTTTGATATGGAACCAGAGAAATTAGCTGATATTTTA
>Ga0256829_1002445_pt1 | contig 13827 bp, 19 predicted proteins | sample 131447metaG_FD_185979 | JGI IMG/M metagenome (GOLD analysis project Ga0256829, IMG submission 185979) | Hydrothermal vent microbial communities from Lau Basin, Pacific Ocean - 131-447 | ecosystem: Environmental > Aquatic > Marine > Hydrothermal vents | place: Pacific Ocean: Lau Basin | collected...
ACAGAAGAAAGGTTTTGTAGATATTGACACAAATCTTGATGAACCAAAACCAGAGTATGACATCACCATACTGCGTGAGAATGCGGACAGACTCGGCATTACAGCTGCACAGATTGCACAAACAGTCGCAACTGCATTCTCAAGTGACATAGAGATCTCGCACTTTGAAGAGAATGGAAAGCAGTATAATATTACCCTGCGCGTCTCAAATAAAGCACGTGCAAAATTGCAAAATCTTAAAAAGCTCCAATTGCGTGCAAAAGATGGAAAACTCGTCTACCTTGATGGGCTCATCACAATCAAAAAAGGAGATTCTCAAGCTACCATTTACCACTATGACAGACAGCGACAGGTCAGCATATATGCCGATTTGTTCGGGCTTGATTTGGGCGGCGCTATAAGCTACACGAAAGCCAAAATAGATGAACTGCTTCCAAAAGGTGTTAGTTATAGATTTACAGGGTTTGCAGAAGAGATGGGAAAAACTGCCAAAGCATTCTCCGCTGCGATTGGGCTGAGTGTAATTTTGATGTTTATCATTTTGGCAATTCTGTATGAATCACTCATTCAGCCTGTTATTATTATGGTGGCACTGCCGCTGAGTATCATCGGAGTTATGATAGCACTTTATCTTTCAGGCTTACACTTCTCACTTTTTGTAATGATTGGTTTTATGCTGTTGATGGGTATGGTCGGTAAAAACGCAGTTTTGCTTGTAGACTTTGCAAATATGGCAGTAAAAGAAGGCAAAAGTGCTGATGAAGCACTTATAGAAGCGGGAGAGAAAAGATTGCGCCCAATTTTAATGACAACCTTTGCTATGGTCTTTGCAATGCTGCCTCTTGCTGTTGGTGATGGACTTGGAAGTGAAACAAAAGCACCGATGGCAATCTCCATCATCGGAGGACTTTTAAGTTCAATGATTCTGACACTTTTTGTTGTACCGGTCATTTACAGACTTATTGCTCCGCTTGACAAATGGTTGAGAAAGTTTTATGAAGTAGGAAAAGTAAAATAACTTTTCCTAAAAAAAAGTTTTATAAAATAAAATAAACTGCGACAAAAAGCACTAAAAGTTTTACGAGTTCAATGGCGCTTGTGCCAATAATGTTACCTATTTGGCAGGAACTGCAATTTTTGTACTGCTTGCCTTCATACTGTGCATAAAAGAAATATATCACAATCAAACCAAGCATAGAAATCATCAAATAATTTTCTACGCTCTGCAGTGTGACAAGTGTCTCCTCTGAGACAAAAAAGCTCCCCACAAGTCCCAAAATAGCAGATATAAAGAACACTTTAAAAAGCTGCAATATTCTGTCTCTCTTAAAAACTGTCGGACAGCCGTTATCGGTAATGGCATCGGTGCCGAACTCCAGTTTGGAGTCAAACAGCTTACGCTCTTCTTCACTGAGTCTCACGCGAAAGTTTGAGCCAAAAACATAGTCAATTTTTCTCTGAATCGTAATGGCCAAATCTCCATCAGCATCTAAAAACTGTTGTTTGCCCTCTCTGTCTTCATACATCAGTTTAATTTTTTCATAGCGTCTTGTTTTTGCTGAAAGTTCTGGAAAGTACACCGTAGTCTCAGTCGGTTCAACTGTTCCGTCGCGTTTAATGATGCGAGGATTGATAATCTCCAAGTAGGAGCCATCCTCTTTTTTTATGACAATGACCGCATAGGGTGAACCTATCTGAAATGCAGCAAGCGCATTGAGATTATTTGCTTCTATGGTATCTTTAAGGTCTCCAATGAGTTTAAAAAGGCTTTCATCAAAATGACGGACATTTCCGCCAAACTCCAAACTCGGTGTTGTAGGGTATTGTACTATTTCTCTGACCATAACTTACTCTCCTAGTGCAAATACATTTGATAGAGTATTTATATAGTTAAAATAGCCTGTAATCGCTACTGCTTCAAGAATCTGCACATTACTCCAACCCATCTCCTTAAGTGCATCAATCTCCTCTTTTAAGATCTTATAATTCTCTTTTTTGGAAGCTTTTATGGCAAAGTTCAGCAGCGCTTTTTCTTTTGCATCCGTGTTAATGGCATCAACACCCTGTAAAATCTCTTCAATGCGCTCCTCTGAGAGACCAAGCATCTTCGCTATGCCTTTGTGCACATCTACACACATCTTGCAGCCATTCTCTGTAGAGATTAAAAGTGCAATAGCTTCCTTGATATCATACGAGAGTGTCGTCTCATCCAAAAGATATTTCTGCACCATCATATCCGTTGCATTGTATATCTTTTCATCCATCGCTATGAGCTTGAATATTTCGCCGAGTTGTCCGGTCTTTTCCATAATCGGTCGTGCTTTATCCTGAATCTCAGGACTCATATCTTCAAATTCCGGTAATTTTATATATGCCATTTTTTTCCTTTAGAGTATTTTATTTTCTTGAAATTCTAGCGTACGCAAATAATATGTGTATCTTCACAAAAATCTTGTGAATAGACATGTCCATTCTTGGCAAAAACTGCTAGTGCATTATCCTCTGGATCTTTGGAATCTTTCTCTGCAGACCAATAACCATCATATGCAAGATTTTTCAAGGTTTTGTTTTGAATAGAGTTTTGAAGCTCTTTAACTTTTGGCAAACGCCAGTCATCATACCCTAAATAGTAAAGATTATTACAATAAGACTGTGCACTTTTAAAAATAAAAGCTCGATCAATAGAATCAGATTTTTTACACTGTTGCCACATAAGATGCTGTGTTTTGTCAATAACATATCCTTTGTCTTTTGCAAATAGAGTTCCCATCAAGATGAAAGCTAAAAGTAATGATTTCATTTTCATTTTTCCTTTTTATAGTCTTGCTTTGCTTTTTTTATATGTGTTAAAAAGCCCTCTGTTTTTTGATAACCATATGCTATGTCAAGTACTTTTTGAGTATTTGGGTCAAGAAAATATATCATAGGGAAAAAATGTGCTTCATACTGTTGGGCCGCTTCATCCTCTTTATCTATGATTACTTTTGTGAATGTTTGTAGTTTTTGTTGTACAGAAGCATCTTTGAGTGTCGTTCTTGCAAACTTTTTACACCAGTGACACCCATCTTCAACAATAATGAGCATAAGAAGATTATGATCTCTTTTTGAAACTTCTAGAGCTTGCGGATAAGATTTCATAAAATGCAACTTATCTGCTAAATCCGTAGCTTCATTAGCAAACAGACTTATGTAGCTAAAAAGTAGTATAAAGAGGTATCTTTTCATTTATTTTCCTTCTATATTTTTAGTATTTATTTTATCTTTTTTAGACTTAGTTAAACTTTTCATTTCTCTATTAGACAATAAATGTAAAATGTTAAGTTATACTTTACGTTTTTGAATTATATGATATAATTCTTAAAATAAAATCAGGGCATAGACTATATGGACTATAAAATTTCAGAACTAGTGGCAAAAACAGATATCCCAAAATCAACGATACTCTATTATATAAAAGAAGGTCTTCTACCAGAGGCAAAAAAAATAAAAGCAAATGTCCACAAATACAGTGATGAACACCTTGAACTTATCAAATACATCAAGTATATGAAAGAGGAGATGGGAAGTACAAATGAGCAGATAAAACAGACACTCAAACAAAAAAACAACTCCTTTTCCAGCTCCTATACAATGCTAGTACCTCTTATGAACACGCTTAGTGGAATCGATTCTCATAGTAAACACTATACAAAAAAAGAGTTTTTACAACATTTTGAAATTGATGAGGGACTTTTAGAACAACTTCTTCACGACTCTATCCTCATGCCTCTGGGCGAAGATGATTATACGAACAAAGAAGCCTCCATTGTAAATTTGATTGAAGATTTTAAAGAGGTTGGTATCGAATATAATATTATCAAAGAATATGTAAGACACGCTCAAGAGCTCTCTAAACTTGAAGTTTTTATGCAGCAACAGCTTTGTAGTGTAAAAAAAGATGAAAACTTTTCTCAGTTATGGAAAATAATGTTTGAAACTCTTTTTAATGTTAAAGAGTATATTTTTAACCGCTTTACCTATAAAGAGTTTTACAAGGCTTTACAAGATGAGCTTATCAGTGATGAGAAAAATAGAATGCATTTATATAAATAGCATACTCAAAACGAGGACAAACCCAATCATTGCCACAAAAATAGAGAGAACAAAGTATATATTTTTATCGGTATTTATCTCTCTATTTTGTAGATGCTTAATCCATGTAACATAATAGCGGTAGGTATAGAGTGAAAGAAAAACTCCTGCAATTACAATGCTAATACCAAGATAATTATAAAAATCAATATGAGAGAGTTGCGGTATTTGAGCGCCATGCTTACCTTTTAATTCCGCTGCGATAATATGTAAAAAAAGTTCAAACTTCTCGATAATGAAGCCCAAAATAATTAAAGAAATTGCTGTACCTATAAGTGCTGTAGTAGCACGTTCTACCGCCATCAAATCTTTTGGGTCTATCTCTTGTGTCTCTTTGTTATCATCATTTTTTGGAATCATCACCTATCCTTGTAATCCTAATTGGTAGAGTTTTTTTCTCTCAGACGAACCTGCAATGTTGAGCTGTTTTCTATATTTTGCAATAGTTCGGCGCACCATTTTTACTTTAAATTTTGTCTCTATCTTGTCAAGTAGTTTCATATCGCTCAGTGGTTTTACCCTGCTCTCCTCTTTCACAAGTGCAATTAGATACTCTTTTATGGCCGCATTACTGACATCCTCATCGATGGCAGTGGTAAAGAACTCTTTCATCGCTAGCACACCTCTATCACAGGCTATATACTTATTTGCAATGGCACGGGAGATGGTTGAAGGGTTGTGCCCAAACTCATCTGCGAGTGTTTTAAGAGTTAGTGGCATTATCTGCCCGCCGCAAAAGAACTCATACTGATATTCGACAATCATCAGTCCTACTTTATAGAGTGTCGCTTTTCTCATGTCAAGCGCATCGACGAGACTTTTTGCCTCTTTTATCTTCTCTTTGATAAAATCATGCTCCACACCATAAGAAGCATCGATGTTTATAGTAGGATAGTAAGCATCGTTGAGCTTAACCTCTATCTCATTATCATCATTGAAGTATATCATCAAATCTGGAACAACCTGCGCAGAATCTTCCTGATACTCAATATTTGGCGGATTTCTAAAACTCGATATCACCTTCATCACTTCTGGAAAATGTGCTTCACCCGAGTAGTTGTGAATCTCCTGCATATTATTGATAATCTTTACAGCAAGCGTGTACGCAGTGTCACTTATCTCAGAGTTATCTAGTTGAAAAATAAAAGATTCTGCCAAATCTTTTGCACCGATGCCAAGCGGCTCTACATGCGAAAAACGTTGGCGAACTTTTTCAAAAGCATCGAGGAAAATATCATGCTTGAGACAAAATTCTTCTGTATTGCCTTCATAATAGCCGTTCTCATCGAGATTTTCTACTATAAAGAGCGCAATATCCTGTGAAATTGGTGTTGGAAAGAGTGGAACACCCAGTTGTTCGTCAAGAATTTCAAAAAGTGAGCGCGATTGAATCGTCAGTGCTTCTATCTGCTCTGTTCTGGAGTTGCTAACCGCTCTGGAGATGATTTTTCTAGGAATTTTTTTCTCGAAATCTTCTTCGTAGCCATTTTTAACCTCTACAACAGGATTAGCCTCAACAAAAGGCGCCATCGCTTCTGGTAAATCTGAGAGTGAAGAGTGCAAAATCGGTAGCCAGTTACGCAATGTGTTAGAGAGTTTGTGTTTGGTCTCAACTGTCTGTGTCTGCCTTAATGCTCCCATATTTACCTTCTACCTCTTACAGCTTGAAGCTCTCACCAAGATAGTGCTTACGCACGTCGGTATTTTGTCCTATCTCTTCACTTGTTCCACTCGCAAGCAGTTCACCGGATTTAATAACATAAGCTCTGTCACAGACATCCAAAGTCTCTCGTACATTATGGTCTGTAATGAGCACCCCGATGTCATACGAAACAAGTTGCCCAATAACCTTTTGGATGTCCATCACAGCAATAGGGTCAACCCCTGCAAACGGTTCATCCAAAAGTAAAAACTTCGGTTTGTTCACAAGCGCACGAGCAATCTCGACACGACGACGCTCTCCACCAGAGAGCGAAATACCTTTTCGATAGCGAATCGGCTCAATATTAAACATATCAAGAAGTTCCAAAATACGCTCTTGCTGTGCTTTTTTATCTTTTATGCCGACCTCTGCAGCAATCATCAGATTATCTTCTACACTGAGGTCTTTAAAGATGGAAGCCTCCTGTGGCAGATAGCCGATGCCTTTTCGCGCACGCTGATGCAGCGGCATACCGATGAGATCTTCTCCATCAAAAAAGACCTTACCGTCACTCGCTTCAACAAGCCCACATATCATGTAAAAGGTTGTCGTCTTCCCTGCTCCGTTTGGTCCGAGCAGCCCAACGACCTCGCCGCTTTTCACTTCAAGGCTCATCCCTTTTACTATCTCTAAATCTTTTATCTTCTTCTTTAAACCCTCTGCTCTTAATATATGCATACGCTGTACTCTCTTGCCTTATCTGAAATCTTTTTAATATCTATACTCATCACATCTATTCCTGCGGACTCTAAAAGTTCTATGAGAGCATCATCACCCCACTCTATGAGGTGTAAACCCTCTTTCTCCAACTCTTCAAGCATACCAAGAGAGATGAAATGCTCCAGTCCATGGTTGTAGATGTCATAATGATAGATGTCGCTCCCGTAACACTGCTGCAGAGAAAAGGTCGGTGATGTCACATCCTCTTTCTCTCCAAGCTCTTTTGCTATGGCTTTGACAAATGTTGTCTTACCGGCTGCCAAATCTCCACGCAGAACGACAACACCGCTAACAAACTCATGCAGCAACTCTTTTGCCAAAACATTCAGTTCACGCAGCTCTAAAGTGTATTTTTTTTTCATAGCTTGTTAGATATCTCTACAATCTGTTTAAGCTTTTTCTTCGCTCTTGCATTGCCAAGGGCCTCACGCCCCATTTCAAGACCATCCTGAATATCACGAGCCAGACCATCGACCATCAATGATGCCGCTGTATTTAGAAGTACAATGTCACGCTGGGCATCTGTCGCAGCATTATCAAAGATATCGAACATTATTTTTGCATTTTCTTTTGCATCACCACCGGCTATGGCTTTTAGTGGTGCGAGTTTCAGCCCATAATCTTGCGGATTTATCTCTAAGGTTTCAAGTTTATCATCTTGCAAGCGCATGGCGTGAGATATGCCACTAATGCCAATCTCATCCATCCCATCTTGTGAACTGACAACGAGTGCAGACTTTGCACCATTTATTTGCAATGCTTCTGCCATTTTAGGCACAAATGCTTTGTCAAAAACACCTAGCATATATTTTTCAATGCTTGCAGGATTTGTAAGGGGACCAAGAACATTAAAAACTGTTTTTTTGTCGATGGATTTGCGCACAGGCATAATGAACTTCATTGCAGGATGATGGTTTTGCGCAAACATAAAACACCAGCCTGCTTCTTCTAAAAGACGAGCATTTTGTTCCACACTTAGCCCTAGGTTAATACCCAAAGCCTCAAGTACATCTGCACTCCCGCTCTTTGAAGTAATAGAGCGATTCCCATGCTTTGCAACGGTTGCGCCGCAGGCCGCTGTCAATATGGATGTTGTTGAAGATATATTAAAGGAGCCAATCTTATCACCGCCCGTTCCAACGATGTCGATTGCACGCTCACGCAACTCCTGTGAAATAGGCAGAGCAACCGCAAAACTGCGCATCACTTCTGCAGCAGCGGCAATGGACTCTACCGGCGTATTTTCATTTAACTCCATTGAAAGCAGGAACTCACGCATCTCTGTATCATTCATCTTATGTTCAAAAAGTGCTGTAAATTGTTCTTTTACTTCTTTATAGGTCATGAAAGTTCCTTAATATACTCATGTTGGAGTGATTTTGGAGTTGATTTTGTAGTAGGAATCTGCAAAACTTCATAACGTTTTGCTTCTTTGAGGTAGTTAATAGTAATTACAGAACCGACCTCTACATTTTTGCTTGGTTTTACAACAATTCCGTTTATCTCCACAACGCCGTTTGCAAGCATATCTTGAGCTACTGAGCGTCGTTTGGTAATATTGACAGAGTTTAAAAATTTATCTATTCGCATTCTTTGGTTTCTCAAACTTTACATAATTTTTTGTTTATTGTAGAGTAATTAAACTGAAAGAAATGTAAGATATTCAAAAAGTTGGAACATTTTTTGCGCTAATGGCACTCGTGCTTTTTACAATATTCTTCAAATTTTTCTTTTTCCAATGGTTTAGAAAAAAGATAGCCCTGATATATATCACAATTTAACTCTGCAAGAAACTCTTTTTGATACTCATTTTCAACACCTTCTGCAACTATTGTAAGATTGAGATTTTTAGAGATATCTATGATAGATTTCACTAAAGACGCCTGCTGGACGTTGGCAAGCTCCATAATAAAAGATTTGTCTATTTTGAGTTCATCTATCGGGATGTCACGTAGATAACTGAGTGATGAGTATCCTGTACCAAAATCATCGATTGAGAAATAAACATCTGCGTGACGCAGTCTATTGATAACATGAACAAGCTTCTTTGTATCATCATAAGTACTTGTTTCTGTTATTTCAAAAATAATGCGTGTTTTAAAATCAGCTACATGATATTTTTTAAAGAGTGCAAAGACTTTTGAAACAAAATCTTTATGAAGCAGTTGACGCATACTTATATTGACAGATATCTGTTCCAGTTTCATACTTTGTTTGGACCATTTGGACAACTTTTGCAGCGTATCTGCAAGAATATAATCACCAAGTTCTATAATGTAGCCATTACTCTCTGCAATCGGAATGAATACCTCAGGAGAGATACTCCCTAATTCTTCGCTTTCCCAGCGTACCAAGACTTCACATCCGACAACTTTACCTTTAACATTGACCTGTGGTTGATACACCAGTTTAATCTCTTCATTTTTCAGAGCAAAATGAAGGTGGCGTTCGATATCAAGCTTCTCTTCAACAATCTGACAAAGTTCATTATTAAAAATGATAATACCATCTCTTCCTTTGTGCTTGGCTTCATACATGGCAATATCTGCCTCTTTTAAAAACTCATTTGCCTGCAATGTTGGATTGTTGATGATGCTTACACCAATACTTGAGCTTATATAGAGACTGCTGCCGTCTATATGATAACTCTGCTTGATTGCATTGAGCAGTTTTTCTGAAAAAATTTCCGCTTCAAAGAGGCAGTCCTGTTCAGTATCAAAACTGCGACGTCCTAATACACAAAATTCATCACCGCCAAGGCGTGCGGTAGCATTACCGTATTGTAAGGCCAAATTGTCCATTCTACGCGCAACTTCTTTGAGAAGTTCATCACCAACATCATGTCCCAAAGTATCATTAATCGTTTTAAAGTAGTCCAAATCTATTAAGAGCAAGTAAGTGTATTTATGAGAATTTTGTTTTGCTGAACTCTCTAGCATCTCTATAAAATATCTTCTATTGCCCAAACCTGTTAAATAATCATGGTAGGCCTGAAATCTACTCTTCGTTAAGTAACTGTGTGTATTTTTAGCAGCATAAAGCAGTACAATGCTTAAAACAACAGTAAAAAAAGCAAGTAAATAACTGTAAGACTCCCCTATTACAAGTAAATAAATGGTTATTGGCAGCATCATGGCGACCACTGTTGAGATTACCAACTTTTTTTGGGAGGCAAGAATGGTAGATGCTACAACAGTACTTCCGAGTTGTGTAGCAACGGCGATATAGTGAAGTTCTATCTCTGGTTTGAAAACATAATAGACAAACATCAAAGTCCAAAGAGAGAAGTAAACAAACATAAAAATGCGTACTTCTGTGAGCCAACTCTCTTTTGCTTCTATTGTCATTTCATTGCTATAAGATTTGTAAAGATAGTATCCCCAACATGAACTCAACACAACAATAAGGTACCAGTCAAGCTCTATATAAAAAGAATCATACAAATATCCCATCAATATATACCCAGGTCCAGTACACAGCATGAGGGCTAAAACCATAAGTATCTGTTTATGCATAAATTTATAAAAACTTATATTGTTATTCATCTCTTCTCATCTAAAACATATTTGTAATAATTATATCACATTATTCTCACATGGCTTGTGGAATGCTTCTTGCAAGCATAATTTCTATGACAAAACTACACACTCAGAACTTAACACAAATAACTGACAAGCTCAAAACCATTTTACAAAATACAAATCCTAAAGAAATCATAGAGTTTCTTGTCGTCAATCCTGACATTGCAACGTCCACTTATAATGGTACACGACTCCAAATCGGCAATGAAACAGCAATCTACAGAAGCTACAAAACATGGCTTGATCTCGCCCACATTTTAGGGTGTCGCATGCTCACGCCAACCATAGTCGATGAGCACTTTATCCTTATGCGCTATGAAAAGCTCACGCAAGATAGCTTTCACGCAAGTGATGTCCAAAAAGAGGAGAAATATGGCAGCAACTCCATCTTTTCAGCCATACACAAAGACGAAGAGGCAGGCTTTTTGCACTACTTCACGCAGGCACTGCAAAATGTCAAAATAGATGAGCGAAAAAGAGTGTTAAACCTCGGTATAAACAGCGGTGATGAGTTTGAACTCATCCAAAAACTTAGCAAAAAATTCATAAACTTGGAGCTTGTCGGCATCGATTACTGTGAGTCAGCCATAGAAAGTGCAAAAAAGAAGTTTCAAAAAGAGAAAAATGTCAAACTCATTCAAGCCGACATTAACAGACTTAACGAGCTGAATTTAGGAGAGTTTGACCTTATCATAAGCATAGGCACACTCCAAAGCTCAAATTTAGAGTATAACAAACTGCTCATGTCCCTTGTGCAGAACCAGCTCTCACGCAAAGGAGCGATGATACTCGCCTGGCCAAACTGCAGATGGAGAGACGGTGAGATGCTATACGGTGCAAGAATGAAGAACTACAAGTTTTCAGAGATGTCCAATCTCTACAATGATGTTGTTTTTGCTAAAAAATACCTGCAACAAAAGAAATTTCGCGTCACTATCACAGGAAAAGATTACATCTTTGTCACGGCAACTTCTATAAAAAGAGAGTAAAAATCACAGTTTGGATAATGCTTCTAACTGTACTAAATCAAGTTTATCTTTTGGTCTGTTTGAGGCTGTCTTATTTTTGATAATATCACCAATATCTAAACTGTATGATTCAAGGGTATCAAACTTTACGAGTTGTTTGTTTTGCCATGCTTCTTCAAATGTAAGCCCGTCAATATCTGTCAAAATATCGATTCTATTAGGCTCTACTCCTATCTGTAAAACACTATTAGGTGCTAAAAAATCATCTGGATTAATTTGAAATGGAACACCGAACTCATCAAGTGCATGAAAAATATTTATGGCATTTTGTGTTGTTTTTTCTATCCATAAGTCTATGTCATAAGTGCTACGAGAGTAGCCAACTTTACTCATAGCATAAGCACCAGCTATAAGGTACTTTACTTGATGTTTATTAAACAAAAAGATGATGTCTTGATAATCTTGTGTCAAATACACTACGAGGCTCTTGTTATAAATTTATACTGTGACTTATCTACATATTTGGGTGCACAAGTGCCTGTCTGCTCTTGCCATGCCTCTTGTGACATTTTAGCTAAAAGTTCCCATGAAGCTTTTGCATCTAGGTAGGTATGAAAACTATGATGCTCTTTGGAGTGCAAATCTACTTGAGTATATGTGATACTGTTTCGTCTGCGTTTAGCACGCTCTTGCATAGACAGTTCCATCATAACTCCTTAGATTTTAATAAGTTATTTTATCATATATTGGGTTAAATAAGAGATATTTAGGACTATATATCTGAGTTTTGAATTATTGTTTATTATATGCATTCCCATCGGGGACGATGGGAACGAGTTATAAACTGGCAAAAATGGCAGGCATTGACATGAGTGAGTCATTTTTGGTTGAATCAAATAACAAATACCATTTCGTGACTAAAAGATTTGACAGGGTTGAAAATAAAAAGTTTCATGTGCACTCACTGGCAGGACTTTTGCAAATTGACTATAACATTCCGCGAACATTGGGCTATGAAGATCTCTTTAGAGTCGCAGTACAATTAAATGCAACAGCCAGTTTAGAACAGCTTTTTTTGCAAATGTTGTTTAACTATATGTTTGTCAATCAAGATGACCATCCTCGTAATTTTTCTTTTATGTGTGATGAGACTTTTGAGTGGAGAGCAACGCCTGCATATGATCTTACATTTGCCAAAGGTGTCAAACAGACTAAGGAGCATCAGATGACTTTAGGCGGCAAAACTCTGTCACAAATCACCTTGCAAGATATAGTCAAAGTAGCGACAGAGTTTTCAATCAGCTTAGAGGTTGTAAGTGATGCAATTGAGACAATGAGAGAGTTAAGAGAGAACAAACTTACTGGTTTGATGGATCAGTATCGAGTCTCTAAAGTAAAACAGGAACAACTCCTAAAAGAACTCACTACACGCGATTTTCAAGGAGAACTCAATGGCTGATACTCTACTTTCAAAACTCAAAAAATATGAGCGAGATGCAAAATTAGAAAAAAAACAAAACATTAACACAGAAGCCTCTTTTTCACTGCTTACAGACGAAGAGATACTTTTAGTTTTAGCCCATCGTGCAAAAAAACTCCGTATTACCAACAACATCAAACAAAAAGATTTTAGTAAAAGCGCCAAACTCTCTTCACCTAGCACCTACTCTAATTTTGAACAAACAGGAAAGGTTTCACTCTTAAACTTTATAAAAATTGTTAGAAATCTTGGCAGACTTTCAGAAATGGAATCACTCCTTAAAAGTGACCTGTCATCTAAAATAGACTCTTTTGAGAAGCAAACACGAGAGAAAAAAAGAGTACGCTAGATTTCTTGCGTGTAAAAGGTCTATTTCTTAGTGCCAATTTTAGCAGTTCGTTTTAGTATTTTTTTTGTTTTGTTTTACATTTCCAAAGTAACTGCGTGAACTATATTTTCTTGACCAAAACAATGTAAAATGATATACTTCGGATATACATAAAGGAGGAGCGATGACGGCAACTATCTCAAAATGGGGAAATTCACAAGGTGTGAGACTTCCAAAAGATATCATACAGCTTTTGGAGCTGTCTATCGGTGATAAAGTAGAGCTCAAAAGAGAGGGAAACAAAGTTATCATAGAACCGATTAAAAAAAAGAGATATGACATCAAAGAGTTGGTTAAAATGATTCCCGATGATTACAATCCTCACGAAGAGCTACACACTCAAACAGGAATGGAAGAGTGGTAAAGTATATTCCTGAAGCAGGAGACATTGTAGCTTTAACATTTGATCCTCAAAGCGGACATGAGCAAAAAGGCAGAAGACCTGCATTGATTGTAAGCAATAAAACTTTCAATAAGCATTTAGGACTTGTATTTGCATGTCCAATTACAAACAGCAAGAAAGATTTTCCCTTTCATCTAAAGGTTGGCAGCAAGCAGCTGACAGGCTACATCATGACCGAACAACTCAAATCAATTGACTATAAAGCTAGAAAAATAAAGTTTATAGAAAAAGCGACCAAAGAGACACTCGAAGAGGTGCTTGCTATCATTGGCAGTATTGTTGAGCCTTAAGAAGCAAACCCTGAGCAAAAATTATCTTTTTTCTCGCTCCCATGCTCCAGCGTGGGAGCGTATATTTGCAGTTGTTTTTTCTGTAGGCATTCCCATCGGGGACGATGGGAGTTTCCACCTTTAAAATCACTTAAAAATATCAACTATTTCACATTGTCCACCTT
>Ga0256829_1002446_pt1 | contig 13822 bp, 9 predicted proteins | sample 131447metaG_FD_185979 | JGI IMG/M metagenome (GOLD analysis project Ga0256829, IMG submission 185979) | Hydrothermal vent microbial communities from Lau Basin, Pacific Ocean - 131-447 | ecosystem: Environmental > Aquatic > Marine > Hydrothermal vents | place: Pacific Ocean: Lau Basin | collected...
ACATTCTGCGGCCATTCAATTTAGCCCAATTGCCTTTATCATGGGCTTACTATTCGCCCCCATTTACGCGTTGTTTATTCGAACAGAGCAAAAACAAAGTGCACAGGTTACGGAAGTCGTTAGCGAACCCCCTAGGTTAGTGATTAATCTGCAAACCAAAACACTCAGTTGTAACGTAAATGAGCATGAAGTGACGTTACAAAATAAACCACTGTGCTTCTACACTGCACTACTGAAATTTTGCATTGTTGAGCCTAATGCACCATTGCAACTTCACAAAGACGTACCACCTGATTTAGTTGCCTTGGCTAACAAGACGTTTTCTCGACTGATAGAACTTGGGCACACCAAGCGTAAACGCCCAGACTTTAATGCTAATTTGGATAAAACGCTAAGTGAAATACGAGCAGCGCTAGACGAGGTATTTTCTGGTATAGATTCAGAAAAAGAGCGCTACTATCCGCCACGAGCACAGGGTGAAGGTTCGCGTTCAAAGCAACATTCCTACTCACTTCAGCATCTTGAAGAACACCATATTGAAATAATAGGTAGCTAACGAAAAAGCACACAATACATTGAAATAACAAATACTTTCGACGCAAAGAACAGGCCAAAAACATAGAAATCGCGAATATTAGTTTGATTCGCGAGGGTCAAACGCGTATCTTTGCTCCAGTTTAGTTAGTTATTGAGTATTATGCAGTCACCCTTAATTATCGCCATTTCAGGCGCATCAGGCTCAGGTAAGTCTCTTTTTACCGAAAATCTATTAAATGCATTTTCAGAGCAAGGACGCCCTGTACAAGTTTTGCGTGAAGACCATTATTATCGTGCGCAAGATCATCTTGCTATGGCTGAAAGGGAAAAAAACAACTACGATCACCCCAATGCATTTGAGCACGAATTACTCAAAACTCACTTACAAGCACTGAGAGAAGGTAAGGCAATTGCCTACCCCCATTACTGCTTTAAAACACATACTCGTCTTCCAGACACTGAAACACTAGCCCCTGCACCAGTAATTATTCTAGAAGGCATTATGCTGTTAGCAATTACTGACTTACTTCCACTATTCGACGTAAAGATCTTTATCGATACTCCGTTGGACATTTGCTTAATGCGGCGAATGATGAGAGACGTTAAGGAACGGGGAAGAACACTGGAGTCGGTGGCAAAACAGTACGAAGAAACGGTTAAACCTATGTATCATCAATTCATAGAACCGAGTAGATTTACCGCAGACGTGGTTGTAACCCAAGGCGGAAAAAATCAGATCGCACTGGATGTAATTAAGTCTCACATTCAACAAGCACTATTATAAAGGACTATACCCATGGTGAGTTTATTGGGCATTTTGCTGCTGCTTGCTATAGCAGTATTAATATCGAGTTCCCGAAAAAGTATTAACATTCGCACTGTTGGTGGTGCTTTTGCACTTCAGGCAATCGTGGGAGCATTTGTACTTTATTTTGAACCAGGTAAAGAGCTGCTACTTAAAGCTACCCAATTTGTTGCGAACATTATTGGCTATAGCCAAGAAGGTATTAACTTTTTGTTTGGGCCTATAGGCAACAAGTCAATCGCGTTTATCTTTGCCTTCAATGTACTTCCAGTTATCGTATTTTTCTCTTCTCTAATCGCTGTTCTTTACCACTTAAAGGTTATGACAGTGATTATTCGTGTCATTGGTGGCTTTTTACAAAAAGTCTTGGGTACCAGTAAAGCAGAGTCCATGTCAGCGGCGGCGAACATATTTGTTGGCCAAACAGAAGCACCATTAGTCGTTCGTCCATTTATTCCAAAAATGACGAGTTCTGAGCTGTTTGCCATTATGGTCGGTGGTTTAGCTTCTATCGCAGGCTCAGTCATGGCTGGTTACGCAGGTATGGGGGTTGAACTCAAATACCTACTAGCAGCCAGTTTTATGGCGGCGCCGGGTGGTTTGCTGATGGCAAAAATCATACTTCCAGAAACGTCAGTGGCAAACGACAACTTATCTCAAGAAGATACAGAATCAACCACATATGCTAACGTGTTCGATGCTGCGGCCAGTGGCGCCGCGTCTGGAATGCAACTCGCATTGAATGTGGGCGCCATGTTACTCGCATTCATAGCATTAATCGCTATGCTGAACGGTTTAATTGGTTGGTCAGGTGCGCTATTCGGATATGAAGATGTGACTTTCGAGGGCATTTTAGGCTACGTACTACAACCCTTAGCGTGGGCAATAGGTGTACCTTGGGAAGAAGCGCAATTAGCGGGAAGCTTTATTGGACAGAAATTTGTCGTCAATGAATTCGTCGCCTATCTCAGTTTCTTAGAACATCAGTCGACACTCTCGGCAAGTTCTCAGGCAATTATTACCTTCGCGTTGTGTGGTTTTGCCAATTTATCATCTATCGCTATATTGATGGGCGGTATAGGTGCGATGGCCCCAACACGCCGTAAAGAAATTGCGAAATTGGGGCTAAAAGCAGTTTTTGCAGCCACATTAGCTAATCTAATGAGCGCTGCATTGGCAGGTTTTTATCTTTCTTTAGGTTAAATAACGCTTCAAAAGTAGACTATTCAGTCAACTTTACATAAAGTACACACTATCAAATTGGTGATTGATGTAAATCAATCACCAAGACTTTTTCGGCAAAAGGTCTACCTTTATAATGCCGCTATTCAAATTTATGGGATTACATCATGCAATTAGTTGCTGTCGACTATACAGCCGAAAATGCCCAAGAAACCTTCGTAAAGTCGTTAAGGGAGACTGGGTTCGGTGTGTTGAAAAACCACCCAATTCAACAATCATTGGTTCAATCTATCTACGATAACTGGCAAGGTTTTTTTGATAGCGAAGAAAAGCAGAACTTTCTATACAACAAAGGAAAGCAAGACGGCTTTTTTCCTCAAAGTGTTTCCGAAGTAGCAAAGGGTTTTACTAAAAAAGATATCAAAGAGTATTACCACTACTATCCATGGGGTCAGTGCCCAGATGCATTGCGTCCTCAGCTAGACCAGTATTACAACGAAGCTATCTCACTGGCAAAGGAATTACTTGGATGGATTGAGTCTCACTCTCCAGACGAAACTAGCAAGCATTACAGTGAACCCTTAGGTAATATGATCAAAGACAGTGATCAAACCTTATTGCGGGTACTTCACTACCCGCCATTACAGGGTGATGAAGAACTTGATGCTATTCGCGCTGCGGCACACGAAGACATTAATTTGATAACAATCTTACCGGCGGCAAACGAGCCTGGTTTACAAGTTAAAGCGAAAGATGGAAGTTGGCTAGATGTTCCTTGCGACTTTGGTAACTTGATTGTAAATATTGGCGATATGCTTCAAGAGGCTTCAGGTCACTATTTCCCATCGACCACACACCGTGTAATAAACCCAGAAGGCACTGATGTGACTAAGTCGCGTATTTCGTTACCTTTGTTCCTTCACCCTCGCCCTGACGTTAAATTGTCAGAACGCCATACGGCGGGTAGCTACTTACAAGAGCGCTTGAAAGAGCTTGGTGTTATCTAAAAAACGCCTAATGCCAGTCAGTTAAGCTGACTGGCATTTTTCTTAGTGAAGCATGCTAATAGCTGAAAGCTTGCTCTGATATCTGTTTCGGTCTTGTTCATTGGGTGCTAACTGTTCTGCTCTTCGCATATACCGCTGTGCCGTGTGGACATCTCCCAACTCGTAATGAACCTTAGCTAGTCCAAATAGCACCTCGTGACGATTGTTATCCAACTTATATGCTCTTCTAAAAAGCGTTAGCGCATCGCCTATACGCCCTTCATCATAGGCTTGCTCGCCCAAAATAAAATGGTAAAAAGGATTAGAATGTCGGCGGGATTCTACTTTCGCGATAATTTCATTCGCCTCTTGCTCTCGCCCCATTCTGCGATAAAGCAGCGACAGATTTTCCCAAGCGGTTAAACTATCGTCATCTAACGTCAACGCATATTGATAACTACGTTCAGCGGCCTCGTAGTCGCCTACCATACGATATAGCACACCAAGATTTATCCATGTTTGCGGTATATGTGGAGACAACATAGCAGCTTCTCTAAAGTAGCTGTAAGCCTTGGTATAACTGTTTTCAATAAGCGCATCGGCACCTTTGTTGTTGTAAAACATGGTGACAATCTCTTGTTTAGAAATTTTGTTGCGTTGAAAATGACGTCGTATCATTTGAGGGTCAAAATCCACGTCAACAAACCAGCTGGATGAAGTCACTAAGGTAGGGTCTTTACGATTTGCAATTCGCATATTCACGTGACCATTCAGTAAACTAAAGCCATCTCGACGGGTCCAATACTCGGGAATATCTACTTCGTAAAATGTGGCATCGAATCCCCCGTACTCGGCCATTGCGTAAGTCATAATCGATAGCGATAAGCAATTTGCAGCCTTTGTATGAAACGTGGTGTTTGCCACCGAATTAGCACTATTTCGATACAGTAGGCCCATTTCTGAGTAGTTAAAAATTGAACTAACTAATTCATTAGCATCTGGTGCAATAGTTTCGTTACTGTGAATCGCCTTTCGCACAAAACTTTGAGCTGCATCGTCCAGGTAGAATATTTCTTCTTCTGTCTCAACGGGGAACAGGTGAACGCTGGGAAACTTTTCGTCGTTTAACGCGGGGTGTTGTTGGTCTGCGACCTGTAACTCAGTGGACGCACAAGAACACAATACAAAAATAGATGTAAGCAGTAGGGAAAATCGGTACATCATGACAACTACCTCTAATCACATTGTCATTTAAGTATAGCCAACACTCATAATCTAACATTTAATTTACATTAAAATTCCTGCAACTCATCGTATAAATAGCGCTATAGTTAAATACTTACCGTGATTGTAATAACAGGCTATTCTATAGTGTGATAGTGCCGATATATTGATTGTTAGTGGATTCTTGTTCTATCTAGGAGATATAGGTGTTTTTAAATAAGAATAACTCACGCAAGCTTAAAGACTGCTTAGTACTGATTGTTGATGATCAGGCGAGTAGCAGGCTTGTGTTAGAAACCCTTATCGAGGATATTGCCAAAGTGGTGGGTGTAGCATCAGGAGAGGAAGCCTTGGCATTTTGTGACCAACACACTCCAGATCTGATTCTTCTAGATGTAGTGATGCCGGGTCTGGATGGGCACAAAACCGCACAAAAGCTGAAAGCTGACCCCGAAAAGTCTCATATTCCGTTCATGTTTGTAACTGCAACTGTCACAGACGAGGAACAGAGCCGGTGTTGGAACTCTGGCTGCGTAGACTTTGTGGAAAAACCAGTAAACTCCTGCACGCTGCGAAACCGTGTGAAGTCTCAACTTACGCACAAACTTAAAAACGACCTTCTTGAAAAACTCATCTACTTAGACAGACTCACCGGTGCCTATAATCGACACTACTTGGAAGACTTTCTTCCAAGATTGGTAAAAGAAGGTGACAGAAACGATACACCCCTTTCCCTCGTGTTATTCGACATCGATCTATTTAAACAATTTAATGATCACTACGGTCATTTAGAGGGAGACGATTGCTTATGGCGCGTGAGTAAAGCGTTAAAAACTGCATTACAGCGTCCAATGGATAAATTGGTAAGAATTGGTGGTGAAGAATTTTTGGTGCTTTTGCCAAATACTGACTTAGCAGGCGCCACCGACGTTGCACAAAGGCTTTTACATGTCATTTATGAATTAAACCTGCCTCACGAACAATCCCCCATGAGTAGAGTCACTATTAGCGGCGGTGTAGCCACTCGTCTTCCCAAGAGAGACATTCTAATAGATACAGTACTCAAGCAAGCGGATAGCAACCTTTATAAGGCGAAGTCGCAAGGTAGAAACCGCGTGGTGTCCCATACCAACGACGCTTAGTGGTTCTCACCCAAGGTATAAGATTTGATTGCCCCCGTATGTAAAAGATCGCTCAACCGAGTGTTATACCCTGCCCCTAACGCAGACAGTTGAAAATAACACAGTTGAAGCGTGGCAAATGCGTCATCCAAAGCGTTGTGCGCATGAAACTCGGGTAGCTGAGCTCGTTTCATACACGCACTCAACGTGGCGCTGTTACTGGGTAATACCTGATGTTGCTTGTTTAATTCGTAGAGTGCTAACTGAAGTGTGTCAAAATACACAATGGTAATGGGTGAGAGATTTAGTTTTCGGTAAACCCTATTTAACACCTTAAGATCGAGAGCTGCGTTGTGAAATACCCAAATATAGTTAGATACGAGGGAAGAGAGTTTCTTTGCATAGGCTTCTATCGCTTCGCCGTCGTCAACAATATCCCTTGTTAAACCATGTATCACAGGGCTTTGTCCCAAAGACTTACGTGTGCGAATAACACGATATTCACTTGAGCTTACATTAATGCGATTTAGGCTCCCTTCAACCCAGCCAATAGAGGTTATATGAGCGTCATTAACGTCAAGAGAAGTCAACTCCAAGTCCACAGCTAAAAACTTCAATTCTGCCAATTGGCGTACGCCAATTTCTTTTGCAATGGTCGGCTTAAACCATCGAGCAAGCACAGACAACCAACTCATCCCATACCGCCAGAAAATCGCATTACCATGGCTTGTTTTGCCCGATCTATAGCTTTGAACGCAGCTTTAAGCTGATGCTTTTCTATTGAGGAGAGTTCGGAAATTGACACTAAATTATCCGTTACATTCTGCGACAACTGATGCCGCCACCGCAGCCTATTAAGAAAAACCCAAATGTCCGCAAGGTTTTTCGCATCTTTTTTCGACAAACCTGAACTTGGATCTATTGCCTTTAGCCTTGCTAATGTCGCAGGCTCTGATATCCCGCTTGCTAGGGCATAAACTCGTGCAACGTTATTAACCAGTGCAACTGCACGCACTTTTATATCAATAGCATCTTTTTGCGCAGCGCCCTTTTCAAACACAAATTTTTGAAATACCGACAGAGGCACTGCAATCGAATTAGTATGCCTTGCCAAAGCCGCCAAAAACATGCTTTGCTTCAACAATGGGGCACGTTTTTCCTGCAACTGTTTAAACAAGCTTGTATCGCCTGCTGCACAACGAGCATCTAAGAAAATATTAAAATGCATAATGGCGTCGCTTGTTGGTTCCTTCACCCAACGAGCTGCCTCGTGTACTGCACTATTAATGGAAAGCCTCAGCTCTGGGTTACTCGCCATTATATTGCCATCACACAACTTAATACCGCATTTTGCTAGGCCATTGCAGACATATTCAGACATCGCTTTAAAGTAATCGGCTTGCTCTGGTGTTGGCTCGCTGGCTAGTAGTAGTGCATTGTCTTGGTCGGACCCCATTGTTTGGTCTTCCCTTGCCTGAGAACCATAAACCAACCAAGCAAATAACATGGGAGCCTTTCCGTTTGCTTCTTGAAAGAACCCAATAAGCTTGCGAGTCATAGTATCTGTAGCTTGTGATAGAATTTTGCCCGCAATATCAAAATCTCCTACGCGCTTTGCGTGGGCAGAAAAGTAATGGGGTAACTGCCAAGACAGGCGAGCAAGAGTATATAAACTTTCTGCTTTAGCGAGTTCACCAATAATAAACAATACGTTACTGCGCTGTAACCGCACGATATCGCTCGCCGTAACCATTCCTACCGGTAACTGGCTATTGGCTTTCACCACAGGTAAATGATGAATATTCTTTTCTGTCATTAGTGCCATGGCGTCAAACATGGTTTTCTTTTCACTAATGCTAGAAGGGCTACTCGTCATCACGGTAGATACCGCATGGCCGTAGGGCATTGCCTCGGCGACTACCCGAGAACGCAAATCTCTGTCGGTAACTATCCCGACTAACTCTTCTTGCTCAGTAATTAGCAGTGAAGATACCCGATGCTCAGTCATTTTAACTGCGGCATCCCGAATGGTAGTTTCTTTGGAAATGCTGACCGGTGCTTTGCTAACCACATCTCGCAGTGGCTTGTACAACCACATTGAGTTTGAATCTTCCAACATTTGATGTTGCAAACTATTCGATTGAAGCGCTGCAAAGAAGTGACGCACCGACTCCTTGTCTAACGCAGCCGTAAAAGCATCGCGAGCGAAGCGGTAAACCAGGCCAGGGCGGTCGACTTTAATATTAATGGGGTATTCTGTACTATCTAAAAATGCCGGATAACCAAAAAAGTCACCATCGCTTAAATGTCGGGCTGGCTCATTACTATCAACCACAGAGTACTGACCATTTTGAATCAAATACAAGCCGGTGACATTGTGGGTAAGCTCAGCTACACATTCTTCATTGAGGTACAGCAGCTCAGCACCTTTTATCAAAGCTGCGATCTCATTTTCAGATAAAGTGTCGAAAGGCGCTGAAACAGAAAGAAAGTCAGTCACTTGTTGTGCTATTTCGGCCATTCAGTTGTTCCTTATAAAAAAGAAAAAAGCCAACCCCATTTACACGCAAATAGGGCTGGCTGTGTACAGTTAGCGTTGCTATGCGCTAGCTAACTAGTGTGCAGAGGCTTCTCCCGCTCCTTTTGGATAGCGGATGCTTTCTACTAAGTCTTGAATTTCCGCAGGTGCCTCGTCAGTCATTTTGAACACGACAAAGGCAACAAGGAAGTTCACCATCATACCCAAGGTACCAATACCTTCTGGCGAGATTCCGAACCACCAGTTGTCTGGCGTGTTCGCTGCTGGATTCACAAACTTGAAGTAAATGATGTACGCCGCCGTGAATACCAAACCTGCAATCATGCCTGATACCGCACCTTTGTCGTTCATACGCTTACTGAAGATACCCATGATTATCGCAGGGAAGAAGCTCGATGCCGCTAATCCGAAGGCAAATGCCACAACCTGCGCAACAAAGCCCGGTGGATTAATTCCGAAGTACCCCGCAATTACAATGGCTACCCCTGCCGCTAATCGGGCATAGAACAGCTCTGCTTTGTCGCTAATATCTGGCATAAAGTTACGCTTGAGCAGGTCGTGAGACACCGAAGTCGAGATAACCAAGAGTAGGCCCGCAGATGTTGACAATGCTGCTGCCACACCACCTGCCGCAACCAAGGCAATCACCCAAGCTGGAAGGTTAGCGATTTCAGGGTTTGCAAGTACCATGATGTCGCGGTCAACTTTCATTTCGTTGCGCTCATCACCCGAATAGAACATCATGCCATCGCCGTTCTTATCATCGAATTGAATAAGTCCGGTTTGCTCCCAATTTTTAATCCATGAAGGCGCTTGCTCATAGCTGGTACCTGTCATTTCTGGGCCATTGATGGTTTCAATCATGTTCACACGAGCAAATGCTGCAAGAGAAGGCGCTGTGGTATACAAGATAGCGATAAATGCTAATGCATAACCCGCTGACTTACGAGCATCGCGTACTTTAGGCACAGTGAAGAAGCGAACGATAACGTGAGGCAAGCCCGCAGTACCAACCATTAATGCGAAAGTAATGAAGAACACGTCAATCGTACTCTTAGTACCAGAGGTATATTCATTAAACCCGAGCTCTATGGACAAATTATCGAGCTTTTGCAGCATGAACATGCCTGATCCATCCGACAGCGTAGCACCGAAGCCGGTTTGAGGTAGGATATGACCCGTTACCATAATTGAGATAAATACCGCAGGCACGATGTAAGCGAATATTAGTACACAATATTGAGCTACTTGGGTGTAGGTAATACCTTTCATACCGCCAAGTACGGTGTAGAAGAATACAATGACCATACCAATGACAACACCGGCCACAATATCTACTTCAAGGAAGCGACTGAACACAACGCCGACACCACGCATTTGACCTGCTACATAAGTAAAGCAAACGAAAATTGCGCAGAATACTGCAACAGTACGTGCAGTTTGCGAGTAATAGCGATCACCAATAAAATCAGGTACAGTGAATTTACCAAACTTACGTAAGTAAGGGGCTAGACAAAGTGCCAGTAGCACATAACCGCCTGTCCACCCCATGAGGTAAACCGCACCGTCGTATCCCATGAAAGAAATCAAACCAGCCATGGAGATAAAAGACGCCGCCGACATCCAGTCAGCCGCAGTTGCCATACCATTCATGACGGGTGGAACGCCGCCACCGGCAACATAGAAATCAGTAGTTGAGCCAGCTCTAGCCCAAATTGCAATTGCAATGTACAGCGCAAAGGACGCGCCGACGATGATAAACGTTAATAGTTGAACATCCATCGTATTACTCCTCGTCTACGCCGTAGCGCTTGTCCATCGCATTCATTTTTGCCATGTAAACAAAAATCAAAGCGACGAATACATAAATGGAACCTTGTTGTGCAAACCAAAAGCCCAGCTTAAAGCCAAAAAATTGTACGCTATTAAGTGCGTCGGCAAATAAAATGCCCGCACCAAACGACACTATGAACCACACGACTAAAAGCTTGGCAAGAAGAGTTAAATTCTCCTTCCAATACGCTTTTTTGTCGTCCTCATTTCTAAATGCCATTGTTTCATCCTCATGTCAGGTTAATCGGTTGTTTTATTTTTACATTTCCCTAACGCCCGGCTTTTGTTACGTTTTCGTAGCTTTCAGCGCTTGCAAAGTCCACACTGAGAATTACACAAGTCAAGCATTTAGGCGCTTGAAATATACTCTAGACCTGCAAAGTCAATTCACAAATGAGACCATGGTCGTAGGTTATTCACAGAGGGGTTGTTTATAATGCCCTTGCACATGTTAAATTTACGTTAAAGGAAAACCATGACATTTGGTTGGATAACGCTCGCAATTTTCTACCTGTTTTTACTCTTCTCTTTGGCAAGTTGGGGAGATAAAAACTCACCTGCGGCAAGAAAGCTCACTTCTCATCCTACGGTTTATTCTCTGGCACTTGCCATATTCTGTACCGCGTGGACTTTCTTTGGCATGGTTGGACAAGCGAGTAGAGACGCATGGATCTATCTCCCCATCATGTTGGGGCCGCTTCTGGTCTATTTGGTGGGGTATCGCTTCATCTACAAAATGACACTGGTGAGTAAAAAGCAACACATCACCACCATTTCAGACTTTATTGCGTCACGATATGGCAAGCGGCAAACCGTAGCCTTATTAGTCACCTTGATCGCTTTGCTAGCCACTATTCCGTATATCGCGCTCCAGTTGAAAGCCATTGGCACAATGTTTCAATTGCTGACGCAGCAAACGGACAACAGCTTAATCATTATTGCAGCCACAGGCTTTATTGCGATTTTCGCCATTTACTTCGGTACAAAACAAACCGACGTGACAGAATACCGCCGTGGATTAATGCTAGCGATTGCTTTTGAATCCTCAGTAAAGCTGCTCGCTCTGGTTTTGGTGGCACTAGTCGGGTTTAGCGCGTGGGGGAATAAAGAGGTTGAGCTTTTTAATGCGCAGTTTTTAAATAACTCGGCGCTTGGCCAATTCAGCTCATTCAATTTTATTGCACAAACCATTATGGCAGCAGCAGCTATCATTTGTTTGCCTAGACAATTTCACGTTGCCATTGTTGATAACCTGAGCCTGAACCATTTAAAAACGGCTCGTTGGCTTTTTCCGCTCTATCTTTTAGTGATTTCCGCCGTTATTCCGGTTATCGCAATTACCGGTCAAACTCTGTTTGCAAATAGTGGCGTAGAGCCAGACTCTTACGTTATGTCTATTGCTATGTTTAGCGGTTCATCCCTATTACAAGTTATTGTTTTTGTTGGTGGCCTTTCTGCTGCAACTGCAATGATCATAGTTGCTACGCTTACTTTAAGTACCATGCTAACTAATGATGTGATTCTGCCCCGACTATTTATATTCAAAGCCGAGCATTCCGGTCAACGGGACTTTTCAAAACACATTCGATTAACCCGTCGCGTAGTCATTGGACTAATCTTATTGCTCGCCTTTTTCTACCACCAGCAGATGACGAGTAGTCGCTCACTACACTCTATTGGTTTGATTGCATTTTCTCTAGTAATACAACTACTACCCGCCATTTTAGGTGGACTGTATTGGAAAAAAGCCCATGCCCATGGTGTATATGCAGGGCTGTTAACCGGTGTTATGTGTTGGGTACTTTGGCTAGTACTCCCAGTCATAGGCGGTACAAGTGATCAACTTGCACAGAACGCGCAAATTAGCCATGGAGCAATGATCAGCCTAGCCGCCAACAGTGTTGTGTATATTGCCTTCTCTTGGTTTGCACCACACAGGCTAATTGACCGCATTCAAGCAGAGGCGTTTGTCTCGCCCGCCATGGTGCGAGACGGTACTGTGAAACAACAAAGCAGCGATGTCACAGTTGCAGACCTCGTTACCTTACTCTCTACCTTTATGGGCTCAGGACGATGTGAGCAATTGTTAAGTGAATATCAAAAACTCAACCATTGCACACTCACGCAAAGCGACAAGCCCAATGATACATTCTTAGCCTTCTGTGAACGGGCACTGGGCGGGGTAATTGGTGCATCCAGTGCAAAAGTTCTGCTAGACAGTGCTCTGCGCGGTAAAAAGATGGACTTCACTGAAGTTATTAACTTTTTTGATGACACCACCCAAGCCATGCAGTTCAACATGACAGCGCTTCTCACCTCGCTAGAAAATATTGACCAAGGCATCAGCGTAGTAGACAAGCACCTCAACTTAGTAGCGTGGAACAAACGCTACGCCACCCTATATCCCTATCCAGATGACTTTTTGGCGGTGGGCATACCCATAGAAAAGCTTATCCGTTACAACGCAGCGCAAGGCGAATTTGGCAGTGTTGATGTAGAACTAGAGGTTACTAAGCGGATAGAACACTTGCGTTCTGGAACCCCCCATAGATTCAAACGTCAACGAAAAGACGGGAGAGTCATAGAAATGGTAGGTAACCCCCTTCCCGGTGGTGGCTTTGTAACCAGCTTCAGCGACATTACTGGTCACGTTGAAATTCAACAAGCACTGGAAGAATCTAACATTGACTTGGAAGCCCGCATTAAAAAACGCACAGAAGAAATTCATTCGATTAACGAGGAATTACGTTTAGAGATTGCACGCCGCTCGGAAGCAGAAAAAGAGCTAATTCGCGCGAGAAAGGCTGCCGAAAGCGCCAACGCCAGTAAGACCCGCTTTCTGGCCTTAGCGAGTCATGATGTTCTGCAACCATTAAACGCTGCTAAGCTTTACTTAACTGCACTTGAAGAACGTCATCTTGACGACGAAGTACAATCAATTGTAGGCAAGCTTACCCACAGCGTAACATCCAGTGAAGCACTGATTGCCACTTTATTGGATATTGCCCGTCTAGACCAAGGGGAAATGAAACCAGATATATCAGCGATTGATATGGAGGAGCTAATGTTACCTCTTATCGATGAGATGAGTATGCGCGCCAAAGAAAAAGGTATTTCTTTCAAGGTGATTATGCGTCCATGCTGGGTTAAAGCCGACAAAACCTACTTGTACCGCATAGTACAAAACCTGTTATCTAATGCCGTCAAATATACAGAAGCAGGCAAAATACTTTTTACGGTGCGTCCTAAAGGCAACTCGGTAGAAATATCGGTTTACGATACGGGAATTGGTATATCCGAAGAACAGATCTCTAAGGTTTTCGGTGACTTTTACCGTACCAACGAAAGCAAGGAACATGGCTTAGGACTGGGACTTGGTGTAGTAAGGCGACTGAGTCGTCAATTGAATACTGATATTCAAGTGATCTCCAAGCACAACAAAGGTAGTCGTTTCTCATTTTCATTGATTAAAGCCAAACCTCCTCGCCGCGCAACCGTGAAATCATCAGTTAAAGTCTCTTCTTTTAGTGGCATTAGAGCATTATGTGTTGACGACCAAAGCGAAAACTTGGATGCCATGCAAACATTACTTGAG
>Ga0256829_1002447_pt1 | contig 13820 bp, 12 predicted proteins | sample 131447metaG_FD_185979 | JGI IMG/M metagenome (GOLD analysis project Ga0256829, IMG submission 185979) | Hydrothermal vent microbial communities from Lau Basin, Pacific Ocean - 131-447 | ecosystem: Environmental > Aquatic > Marine > Hydrothermal vents | place: Pacific Ocean: Lau Basin | collected...
CAAAATGGTACAAGAAATAAAAATCATAAAATCAAAAGATTCTCACCACAGAGAACACAGAGAGCACAGAGGAAAAGCAGAGAAAACCAAAACATAAAGATTTTGACCTTCTCTGTGCTCTCTGTGTACTCTGTGGTTCAAGGTTTTCCTGTTTGGTTCCGGCTATGCAGGGTTAGGACGGTGGTAGCTGTTGTCGAATCCAGGTGACGATATCGCGCCAGATGATGTTGGCCTGCAGATCGCGTAGCAGCATGTGATAACCGTTTTTATAGCACCGGAATTGTAACGTGCTGCGCTGTCGGGCAAGCGAGCCGAAGGTATCCATCACCGGCGTTGCGGGAATCACCTCATCTTTGTTGCCATAGAGCGCCAACGTGGGCGTATGCAGTTTGGCCACCGAGCGATAGCCTGCCTCCATCAGGTTCACCAGACCGTAGATGGTGTCCACGCGGGTCTGTTTGATAACCAGCGGATCGCGACCAAGCGCGATGAGCATGTCCCGGTTATCGGAGGCGATGATATGCTGCGATTCGCCGGTAAATGTTTTCCATGGCATGGTGTGAGCGGCCAGCTTTAGTCCCCAGCGTTGCCACCACGGCATACTGCTCCAGCCCCATATGGCCGGCGCGGCCAGAATGACGCCATCAATGGGTAGCGGGCCGGAGGCCAGTGCATACAGAGCGACGGCTGTACCCATGCTATGGCCGAGCAGAAACAGCGGCGTATCGGGGAAACGGGCATGCATGTATTGGACAAACAGGCGCGCATCGACAGCCAGCGCCTCTTTTCCCGGCCAGCGGCCGTGATGGGGCGATTGGCCGAAACCACGCTGATCATAGGCGTAAACAGCGATGTTTTGTTGAACGAAAAAGGTTGCAGCATCGTTGATAAAGCGTGAATAATCATTGAAGCCATGCAGGGCGACAATGATCGCTGTGGGTTTTCCCGGTGGCAACCAGCGCCGCAATGGCAGACTGGTGCCATCAAAGGAGATAAAGCGGGTTGGTTCAATAGACGGACTGGAGGAGGGTGCTTCCGGGCTTGAATCAGGGATGACAAATTGTGGCGAGCATCCGGACGCCCAGCAGCAGATGCATGCGTACAGCGCGTACTTGAGCAGCGACTGTTTGTAGGTATATCGTTGCGATATGAGTATGTTGATCATTTTCAGGTTCATTAGGGCTGGATGGTAGACAAATTTACCGGGATTTACATGATAAGGCATCACTTATCGAAAATGGTGGGTGAGTCAAAAGCATTCACCACAGAGGACACAGAGAGCACAGAGGAAAAACGGAGAAAACCAAAGTATAAAGATTTTGACCTCCTCTGTGCTCTCTGTGGTGCAAGGTTTTGTGTGCTGGTACGATAAAATATATTTGGGAGATTCAAATGAAATATATCATGCGCGGTTGTCTGGGGATTGTGCTGTTGTTAAGTGCAGGTTGTGACCTTCCAACGCTGACGACTGTATTGGCCACAGTCGGGCAGCAGAATATTACCAGGCAAGATGTGGTCTATCGTATTGGCATAGCCAAGTCTTATGGACATAAGCAACCGATGAACGAGCAGGCGCTGGTCTATATGATTGATGATGCGCTCACGCGGCAGGTGGCTGCGAAGGTTGGCGTTGCCGTTACAAAACAGGAGGTGGATGCGCTCTCCGCTTATCTGGATAAACATAGTAAAACTCCCAAGATTCTGAATGCGGTGAAATGGGTGTTTGGTGATAATGCAGATGACTATCGCCGCATCTATGTGATCCCAAGAGTGCTGAATCGTAAATTGCAGGCCTGGTATGCGCTGCATGTGTCCGGCAAACAGCGTCCCCAGCCGGAGATTGAAGCGGCAGTGGCGCAATCAACAGGTGGTCAGGGTAAGAGCGCTTTTGATGCGTGGTTCCGCCAGCAGGCACGGGCGCTGCCTGTGCATATCAAGGATGAACGCTTGCGCACCGGCGTGCTGAAGAAATTCCCCGATCTGTGGTGGCTTGATTCTGCCACAAGGTAACGATGGATAGTACCTGTGGGAGATGACCGGTAAACACCGAATTTACCTGGCGATCCTGGCGTCTTGGCGAGCGTCAGGGTTGAAGGTTGAAAACCAGACTCTCGCAAAGCCGCAAAGCACGCAAAGGAAGAGCTTTGGCGGATTTGCAGCTTTTCCATTTCGCATTGTCACGCTAGTGTTGGCGGACTGGGCGGGTGAGTTTCGAGCTTGCCCGTTTTCTGTGTCTGCAGAATGTAGAGTAGAAGAAATATTTACCACAGAGATGATGACTCCGTAAGAAGTCATCAGGAAGGTTTCGACTACGCCGGTCAGGGAGTGATAGATACGCATGCCACGTCGAACTGATATTCAATCCATTATGATTTTAGGGGCAGGCCCCATTGTGATCGGTCAGGCCTGTGAGTTTGATTACTCCGGTGTTCAGGCCTGTAAAGCGCTGAAAGAAGAGGGCTTTAGGGTGGTTCTGGTGAACTCCAATCCGGCTACGATCATGACCGATCCTGAATTTGCCGATGCTACCTATATCGAACCGGTCACTTGGCAAGTAGTGGCGAAAATTATTGAGAAAGAACGTCCCGATGCGATTTTGCCGACCATGGGTGGACAGACGGCGCTCAACTGCGCGCTCTCTCTGAACAAGCACTGCATTCTGGAAAAATTCGGCGTTCAGTTGATTGGCGCGCAGCCTGAAGCGATTGATAAGGCCGAAGATCGTGAACGCTTCAAGGCGGCCATGGATCATATCGGACTGGAAATGGCGCGCGGCGGTTTTGCCCATTCGATGCCGGAAGCCCGCGATCTGGCTGCCGAGATCGGTTATCCGATTATTATTCGCCCATCCTTCACGCTTGGCGGTTCCGGCGGCGGTATCGCCTATAATCCGGACGAATTTGAACAGATTGTAGCATCTGGTCTGGATGCATCGCCGACCGACGAGATTCTGGTGGAAGAATCGATTATTGGCTGGAAAGAGTTCGAGATGGAAGTCATGCGCGACCGGGCTGATAACTGCGTGATTATCTGCTCGATTGAGAACCTTGATCCTATGGGCGTGCATACCGGCGATTCGATTACGGTGGCGCCAGCCCAGACTCTGACCGACAAGGAGTATCAGCGCATGCGCGATGCTTCTATTGCCATTCTGCGCGAAATAGGCGTGGAGACCGGCGGCTCGAATGTGCAATTCGCGGTTAATCCCAATGACGGGCGTTTGATTATTATCGAGATGAATCCGCGCGTGTCGCGTTCTTCGGCGCTGGCATCCAAGGCGACCGGATTCCCGATTGCAAAGATTGCAGCGAAATTGGCGGTGGGCTATAGGCTGGATGAAATCCGCAACGATATTACCGGCGAAACCTACGCAGCATTTGAGCCGACCATCGATTATGTGGTGACCAAGTTGCCACGCTTTGCATTCGAGAAATTTCCCGGCGCGGATTGCCGCTTAACTACGCAGATGAAATCGGTCGGTGAAGTGATGGCCATCGGGCGCAGCTTTACCGAAAGCCTGGGTAAGGCCATGCGCGGTCTGGAAACCGGCACCTGCGGCTTTGATAAAACAGTGCCCGAAGATGAAGATGTGGATCGCTTTTTGCAGGAGAAACTGGCCGTTCCGGGTGAGCAACGGTTATGGTGGGTCGGCGAGGCCTTGCGGTTGGGTGAATCGGGGGGCTGGAGTGCGCAACGCGTATTTGATGTCACCCGTATTGATCCGTGGTTTATTCGTGAAATTGACGCCATCATTGCATTGGAAAAATCATTAAACGGGCGCCAAGTAGCTTCACTCTCAGCGGCTGAATGGAAGCAGGCCAAGCGCGAAGGCTTGTCTGATCTGCGTTTGGCTGAATTGACCGGCTGTGATGAATACGCAGTGCGTAGCGCGCGTCAGGCGGCTGGTGTGAAGCCGGTATTCAAGCGGGTGGATACGTGTGCCGCCGAGTTTGAAGCGCATACGCCGTATCTCTATTCAACCTATGAGGATGAATGTGAGGCGCGCCCATCGGATAAGAAAAAAATCATGGTGCTGGGCGGCGGACCCAATCGTATCGGGCAGGGCATCGAGTTTGATTATTGCTGCGTGCATGCCGCCTTCGCGTTGTCGGAAGACGGTTATGAAACCATCATGGTCAACTGCAATCCGGAAACTGTTTCGACTGATTATGATACCTCGGATCGCCTCTATTTCGAGCCGCTGACTTATGAAGATGTGATGGCGGTTGTGGAGGTTGAGCAACCGACAGGCGTGATTGTGCAATTCGGCGGCCAGACGCCGCTGAAGCTGGCAGATTCTCTGGAAAAAGCTGGTGTTCCGATTATCGGTACCAGTCCGGATATGATTGATCTGGCCGAGGATCGCGAGCGTTTCCAGCAATTATTGCATGATCTGGACTTGTTGCAGCCGGAGAATGGTACGGCCCGTTCCACCGAAGAGGCGGTGGCGGTGGCCGATGAGATCGGTTATCCGGTGGTGGTGCGACCTTCCTACGTGTTGGGCGGCCGTGCTATGCAGATTGTTCACAACGAAAAAGGCTTGCTGCGTTATATGACCGAAGCCGTGCAGGCCTCTCCCGATCATCCGGTGTTGCTCGACCGCTTCCTGAACTGCGCCATTGAGCTGGATGTGGATGCGCTGGTGGATGGAACGCGGGTGGTGATTGGCGGTATCATGGAACATATCGAGGAGGCAGGCGTGCATTCGGGTGATTCGGCCTGCTGCTTGCCGCCGCATTCAATTTCTGATGCCATGATTGCCGAAGTCACGCGCCAGACCGAAGCATTGGGTTTGGCGTTGAATGTGAAGGGGTTGATGAATATCCAGTTTGCCTTGCAGGGCGAAACGCTGTATGTGCTGGAAGTGAACCCGCGCGCCAGTCGAACGGTGCCGTTTGTATCCAAGGCGACGGGCAGGCCGTTGGCGAAGATTGCTGCGAGAATCATGGCCGGGCAGACGCTGGATGAATTGGGTATCAATGAAATTCCGCAACCGACCAGTTTCAAGGCGGTCAAGGAAGCGGTGTTCCCGTTTGTGAAATTCCGGGGCGTGGATCCGCTGCTGTCACCTGAAATGAAATCGACCGGCGAGGTGATGGGGATTGCAGGCAGTTTTACTGCGGCTTTTTCCAAGGCGCAACTTGGTGTCGGTGTAAACTTACCTGTATCTGGTACGGCTTTTATTTCGGTGCGGGAAGTGGATAAAGCGGCGGCAGTTGAAGTGGGGCGCGTATTGGCCGGGGCAGGATTCAAACTGCTGGCCACCAGCGGTACATGCAAGGCGTTGAATGAAGCTGGATTGCAATCGGAAAGCGTCCCCAAAGTAATTGACGGGATTCGGCCTCATATTGTTGACCGCTTGCTCAACGATGAGGTCGCACTGATAGTCAATACGACTGAGGGCGAACAGGCCATCAAGGATTCCAAATCGATTCGTCAGGCTACGCTGGATCGCGGTATTGCTTATTATACTACGATGGCGGGCGGTATGGCGGCGGCGCAGGCCATTGCCGGCCACTCGGATGTGACGGTTGTGAAAAGTATTCAAGATTATCACGGAATGTGAAATATAGTCAAAAGCATTCACCGCAAAGGCGCAAAGAACGCAAAGTGAATCAAAGGCGAACAGGATATATGGAAATCGTGCTGTAGAAGGGCTATGATCTAACAGATAAGCCATCAATCATATTTCCGCGCTTTTTTGTTTTCCTTTGCGTTCTTTGCGGTGAAAAGTTTTTTTTAAATTTAAGGAGAAATAATGGAACGTGTTCCAATGACCAAACAAGGCGCAGAGACCCTGAAAAAGACTGTCGCTTATCTCAAAGGCGAAAAGCGACATCAGATTGTCGCCGCCATTGAAACGGCGCGGGCTCATGGCGACCTGTCTGAAAACGCCGAATATCATGCTGCCAAGGAAGAGCAGGGCATGAATGAGGCGCGGGTCTCCGATATGGAAGACAAACTGGCGCGCGCTCACATTATTGATCCGGCCACCATTACGGCCGAAAAAGTTGTATTTGGCGCGACAGTGGAACTGATTGACATGGATGAGGGTACGGAAATCACCTACCAGATTGTCGGTGTGGATGAGGCGGATATTGAGGCTGGCAAGGTTTCGATTACCTCGCCGATTGCGCGCGCTCTGATTGGCAAGGAAGAGGGCGATATGGCCGTAGTGCAGGCGCCGGGTGGTGAACGTGAGTATGAGATTCAGAGTATTGAATATAAGTAAGTCAAAAGCATTCACCACAGATAAACGCGGATAAACACAGATGATAAGCAAAGATATAATTGATTACAGGTTGATTGTGCCTGTACTCTGTGTCCTCTGTGGTTCAAGGTTTTTTGGTTGGGGGTAGGTATTGATGTTAGTTGTAAGGAGTAAGGCGTGAGGGTTGATTGTATCCGGGTTGGGGCAGTGCGGTTGTGTCTGGCGCTGATGCTGGGGTTGCTGGCGGTCAGCGGTTATGTGGTCGTGCCGGTGCTGTTTGCCAAAGCCGGTTCACATGCGCTGGCCGGATCGCTGGCCGGACATATTTTTCATATTGCTAATATGGGAATTGTTTTTCTGGCTGCAGCGATAACGGTGTTCTGGTTGCGTATGGCGCGCAGCGGCATAAAAATTGGTCGATTACGCTGGTTGTTGCTGCTGGCGGTTGCCATCCTGGTCGCTGTCAATGAGTTTGGCATCACACCTGTAATTGTTGATCTGAAAGCCCAAATGGGGCCGATTGATTTGGTGGCGCACGATGATCCGCTGCGCAAGCTATTCGGTATCTGGCACGGCGTCAGCGCGGTGCTGCACTTGCTGACAACACTGTTTGCTGTCGTGTTGGTGGGGTTGGGGGCCTTGCCTGCGGATAAGAGTGGTTGCCATCCAGGCTCAGGAGAATCATGTCCTACCTGATTCATTGGTGGCGTCAGCGCATGGCGAATGATACCGAGCTGGTGATGCTACTTGTGTCACTGCTGGTAATTTTTATTCTTATCATGCTGCTCGGTTCGATTCTGATGCCGGTATTGCTCGGTATCGCGCTGGCCTATGTGCTTGATGGCGTGGTGGATTTGCTGACCCGCTGCAAATTTCCGCGCATGTTGGCCATAGCGGTTACCGGTGGCGGCGCGTTGTTGCTGTTGCTGTTTACCCTGTTGGCCGTATTGCCGGTGTTGACCGAACAGGTCGGACGTCTGGTGGCGCATGCTCCGCAATATGTGCAGTCGATTCGGGAGATGCTGGAGCAGTTGCAGTCCAGCTATGCCGAATGGATCAATCCGAGCTATCTGCAAAAAGTGATCGCTGCGCTGGCGGCAAAAATGCAGGAGTGGGGCGGGGCACTGCTGAGTTTTTCCATCGCATCGATTCCGGGCATGATCACGCTGCTGGTTTATGCCGTTTTGGTGCCGGTGATGGTGTTCTTTTTTCTCAAGGATAAACAGATAATCATTGCCTGGGGGCAGCAGTTTTTGCCCACCGAGCGCACTCTGTTGCAGCGTGTCTGGAATGAACTGGATACGCAGATCGGCAATTATATTCGCGGCAAGTTCTGGGAAGCCTTTCTGGTCGGAATATCCATGTGGCTGGTGTATTGGTGGATGGGGCATGAATACGCCCTGTTGCTGGGCGTGTTGACCGGTATTTCGGTATGGATTCCGTTTGTCGGCGCAGCCGTTGTGACGTTTCCGGTGGTGTTGTTGTCGTTTTTTCAGTGGGGTTGGACGGATACCATGGCCTACAGCGTGCTGGCCTACGGGATTGTGCAGGCTATTGATGCCAATGTGGTGATTCCATGGCTGTTCTCGGAAATTGTTAATCTGCATCCGATTGCCATTATCGTGGGGATTCTGGTGTTTGGCAGTTTATGGGGCATTGTCGGCGTGATTATCGCTATTCCCATGGCCGCACTGGTGAAAAGCGTGGTGTCCATCGTACTGGAAAGGCGGGCGGATCGCACTGTGGATGAGACGCAAGGTTAATTGCAAGCGTGGCGAGATTGTTTAGGCTGCGCCGGCTTCTGTATGGTGATGCCATGATCCAATGAATGAGGAAAACAACATGAATAACAAAACAGCTGTAACGGGTAGAGTAATGCCGGAGGGTATCGATCCTTCACAAGGCGATATGGATGAGCTGAAACGCGATATGCGTTCTGCTCAGTTGACACACTGGATGCAGACCAACCAGAAACAGATTCTTGTCGCCGTTATCGCATTTATAGCGATGCTGATCGCAGGTGGCATGTGGCAAGGGCATAACCAATCGCAACATGCATCTGCGGCAACTCTCTATCAGCAGGCGCTGAATGAACAGGATGCAACGAAAAAAGTGACGCTGATGCAGAGTGTGAGTGAGAAGTTCGGATCAAGCAGCTACAGCGCCCTGGCGCAAATGGAATTGGCTAAACTGGATCGGGCGCATGCAGAAATGCACCTGAAGGCCTTGATGAATCACCCCGAAGCGATGCAGGAATGGGTGTGGCAGGCAGGTCTGGATCTGGCGGCGATCAAGCTGGAAGCGGGCGATAAGACGGCGGCCAGCCAGTTGCTTGCCAAGCCGGTTGGCGAACACTATCAGCAGTTGCGCCACTATCTGATGGCCATGGCCGCTACGGATGCAGCGGAAAAGCGGCAACAGTTGCAGAAAGCACTGGACTCAATATCTCACGATGAGGCATTAAAAAGCAGGATTGAAACACTGTTGGCCAAGACAGCTTCCTGATGGCGCGATTGTTTTCACACTGGCTGTTTCCTAACCGATTATTGTCCGCGCGAGTTTGTCGCTTATGGCTGCTGTGCAGTGTGATGTTGCTGTCAGGTTGCTCGACAGTTTCCGGTGCATGGCACGGGTTTTGGTCGGCCAGCTCTGAACATAGTGATACGGCCAAACAGGATACAGTGAAACATGCAACGCCCGCGTCCGTTATCAAACCTAGCCCGTCGACGGCAAATATCTCGGTAATCTGGCGCAATGACGTAGATCAGCGTAAGCCCGCATCGCCGCCCGGCTTCAGTCTGCCGGCAGTGGTTTCGGGCAAGCATGGAAAACTGGTGGTTGCCGGCGCAGAGGATCGGCGCGTTCGCATCTATCAGGCCAATGGCAGTGAGGCGGGAAGAATTGCGCTGCGCAACGCATCCGAATCCGGAGCTGTAGAACTCACGAACGGGCTGGTGGTGGTGGGCGATACCGGAGGCATCCTGTATGGGCTGGATATCAGCCACAGCAAGGTTGTATGGCAGGTGCAGCTTTCAGCGGCGCTGTTTGGCCGGCCTGTTACGGTGGACAATGATTTCATCGTCCAAACCTCGAACAACCAGATTTACCGATTCACCAACAAGGGTGAGAAGGTCTGGAGTTTTTCGGGGCAACTGGGCGGTCTGGGTATTCACCTGAGCCCCTCGCCCGTGGTGTACAACAATCATGTGTATGCGGTATTCACCAATGGCGATGTGATTGCGCTGAAGGCTGGAACAGGCAATTTTGTCTGGAAGAGACAGCTGGTGCTTAGTAATCAGGCTGCCGTGATGAGCGAAGTGAAAATTCCCACGGCGACGCCGCTGGTTGTGCCTGCTGCACAGTCGGGGCGTGGCGAAGATATGCTGGTTGTCTCTGTATTTCAGGGTGAACTGTTCTTTCTGTCGCTACAGGATGGTAGCACGCTCAACACCCGCCACCTTTCAGTCAAAGCTACACCGATGTTGATCGGCAAGACACTGTTCGTAGCCGATGCAGCGGGTGCATTAAGCGCTCTGGATGTTTCCAATGCCGTGACGCTATGGAAACAACAGCTCTCTGCTACGGAATTGACCGGCCTGGCAACGTGGCAGGGGAGCATCTGGGTGACAGATGGTCAGGCGCACGTGTTTCGCCTGAATCGCGACGGTCGGGTGTTGGCCCGGACGCAACTGGATGGTCGAATTGATCGCGCGCCAGTGGTTGCCGGTAATGGTGTTCTGGTGCGTAATAATCTTGGTACATTGTACCTGCTGCACTGATATGTTGCTGTTTATTTTCAATTACTTAAGAAAAATATCTGATGCTACAGGCGAAAAAATAAGTGAAGCAAAAGCATTCACCGCAAAGTACGCAAAGGTACGCAAAGGAAAAACAAAACTAAGCCTAAATATTTTGTTTTTGACTGTCCAGATTCAGGTAATGCCATGACTCTCGAACGTATCCATCATCACGCTGCCAGATTGCCGGTAATTGCCATTGTTGGTCGTCCCAATGTGGGTAAATCGACGCTGTTTAATCGTATCGTCGGCAAACGCAAGGCTATAGTCGGTGATCGTCCCGGTGTGACTGTCGATCGGCTTGAAAATGAGTGCATGATTGGTGAGCAGGCGGTGGTGCTGGTCGATACCGGTGGTATTGGCGAGGGCACCCATGATGTGATGCAGCCGGCCATTGATGCACAAGTGGAAGCGGCGCTGGAAATTGCCAATGTCGTGCTGTTTGTGGTGGATGCGCAAGCTGGCGCAACGCCGATTGATTCGGCCATCGCAGAAAAATTGCGCAAGCATCAAATTCCGTTGCTGGTGGTGGCCAACAAGGCCGAGAAGCCGGGCAGCGAAATTGACTTTTTTAGCCTTGGGCTGGGCGATCCGATGGCAGTATCTGCTGCACATGGCGAAGGCGTACGTGTTTTTTTAGCAGCACTTGAATCGCTTCTTCCCGATTCCGGGGAAGCTTCTGTTGATGAAACCGGGGAAAATATAATTGCTTCGGTGGCTGTGATTGGCCGCCCCAATGTTGGCAAATCCACCCTGATCAATGCATGGCTGAAAAAGCAGCGCATGGTGGTCAGCGATATTTCCGGTACCACCCGTGATGCCATCGATTCCACCATGCCATATCACGATGGCGTGATTCGTCTGGTCGATACGGCAGGGCAGCGTAAACACGGGCGCATTGCCGATATCATCGAATTTGTAGCACGTGTGAAAGCCGTCCAGGCTTTTCGTCGCGCCGATGTGGCGGTGCTGCTGCTTGATGGTGGCGAGGGCATTGTCGAGCAGGATATGCGTTTGATGCAGTTGGCGCTGGATGAAGGCTGTGCGCTGATCGTGGCCGTCAATAAAGTGGATCTGCTCGATGATGAACAATGGAAATATTATGTTGAGCGACTGGATTTCCGCATGCGCGGCATGTCTGAAATCCCGGTCTTTCGCATCACCGCCAAACATGGCAAGGGCGTAAAACGCCTGCTGGATGAGGCGGTCAAAGCGGCACATCGCAACAGTTTTGAGTTATCGACAGGGGCGCTCAATCGCTGGCTGGCCGATGCCCAGTTGGCACAGCATCCCCCCAGCGATAACGGTGCAGTGGTGCGGCTGAAATATGCATCCCAGACCGGCAGTCGTCCGCCCGCTATCAAGATTTTCTGTAATCGTCCCCAGGGCCTGAAAACCAGTTATAAACGTTATCTGGAACAGTCGTTCAGAAAGAGCTTTGATCTGACCGGCGTGCCTGTCCGCTTTAGTTTTAGTGCCGGCAAGAATCCGTACAAGCCCGCCAAATCGCGTTGACCCTATTTTATGGTGTCAACCATTCGGGTGAGTTGACAGGTACGCATGCGCAGTTTTGAGGAGACACGCGAGATTGCCTGTGCCGCCGGCACGATGTTTAATATTGTGATGGATATTGAGGCATACCCTGCTTTTCTTCCCTGGGTGACGGATGCAACAGTGCTCAGCCGCAAGGCGGGTGAACTCTCGGCTGAACTGGTGGCCGATCTGGCCGGATCCAGGCACAGCTTTCAGACTGTGGATCGCTTTGTCGCCAATAAGCTGATTGAAGTGCGTTTGCTGGAGGGGCCGTTTCGCTTTCTGGAAAGTGTTTGGACGTTCGAGCCGCTCGATGAGGCGCTCTGCCGAGTCCATTTTTCGATTGAATTTGAGTTTCGTAGTATGCTGCTGGATATCGTGGCCAGTCCTGTATTTTCTACAGCCTGTAAATCCATGGTGAAGTCATTTGAACAGCGAGCGCTGGATCTGAAGGGGCAAGCATGCACATAACCGTGGTTTATGCACTACCGCATGAACAGTTTATTGAGGAACTGGATGTGGCCGAAGACACAACTGCTGAAGAAGCGGTCAATATGAGCGGCCTGCCCGAGCAGCATCCCGACATTGATTTGTCGCTCAACAAACTGGGAATTTTTGCCAAGCTAGTGAAAAATGATCAGGTTTTATCCGATGGCGATCGGGTGGAGATTTACCGTTCCTTACCGCGCAAACCCCGCGATGCCCATGCTGTTGATGACAAAAAAGCCCGCATCCGCGCCAAACGGGAGAAGCGAGCAGCAGGTGCAAGCTGAAGATAGTCGACACCGGTTAATGATTGCCTGCCTGGAATCACTGCCTTTTCTGCTGGCTATGAAAATCATTATCCGGCGTCAGCCACGACGAAACCGCTCGTTGATGCTCAGCCTGTCAGCTATTCTGCTTATTATGGCGGCTATGGGCGCAAACTAGACTGGTCGCCATGACTTGGCAGGCCGTATTCCAGAAAAAGGGTTGTTCGCCGGTATCTCCATCCAAATACCGCTGGTTCACCTTTGCGGCCCATGAGCCGGGATAGTCAATAGATCCAGACGTGTTAAGGACTGTTTTTCTATTGGCCTGATGGATGCATCAATGTGATGAACCATCGATTAACCATCCTTCTCTTTATCAATCAAAGTACGCAAGTTTTTCGTGCTGGTGCTGACATGATGCGCCAACATGGCCTGATTATTGCCGAGCAGTGTCCAGATGCTGCTATTGCCACGGCTATCATCACGGCTGCGGTAATTTGATGACGAACTACCATTATAATTGTCATCATTGGACGTATACGGCTCACGATAGCTGTGCAGGCCATAATACAGTGGATAACCGTATCCATAACCATCATGCCCGTAACCACCGTGTTCCTCATGGTGCCCATAGCCAAAGTGGAGATAGCCTCCGGCTTGCACAGGTACGGCTGTAACCATGAATGCGATAACAGAGATAAGTGAAACAGCGGATAGAAGAACCGTGCTGATCTGGCGGAATCGTATATTCATTACACACCTCCATGGTGCATATATTCTTCCCCCTTTTTCACCTCCGTTGGCATGTATCGCCTGATTTTTTTGTCGTACCAGCAAGCTGGTCGTTACAATTGATGACTTCGCGAGAAGTCATCAGAGAGCCCATGAATGGGCGCGCAAATCAACGGCTCCATCATCATTGTTCGGCTTAAAAACGATGACAGATAGTGGGACCACGTGGCATGCTTGCCAGCGTCATGCACACTCCGATGATCTCAACCCCACCATTGATCCCGCAACTGGCTCCGCAATCCTGCCTGAATGCAGATATGGCGGAGCATGCCGATAATGCGTGCAGCCGCTGCCGCGATGTCTGTCCCGCCGGGGCCATTCAGCTATCTGACACTGCCGCGCCGCTGCCGACACTGGATACGACCGCCTGCACCGGTTGCACGGCCTGCGTCAGCATCTGCCCCACCGATGCCATGCGACATGCGGCTGTTCGCCCTGCAGCGCTGGTTCGCCAATGCATGCAATTGACGCAACAGGGAAAAACAGTGATCACTGTGGCCTGTAGCGCCACAAATGATGCCAATCATGACGCAACTGCGGATATCACTATACTCTGTCATGCTGCATGGACGCCCATGCTGCTTGCATCGCTGGCCGCTGAAGGTGTCAAGAAGCTATATCTGGATGGCATTGATCGGTGTGGCGACTGCCCGATGCGATTCGGCGCAGAGATCATGCAGCAGACCGAAAAGGATTACGCCGCCTTAAATCAGGCCCTTGGCATCCACCTCGCCA
>Ga0256829_1002448_pt1 | contig 13819 bp, 9 predicted proteins | sample 131447metaG_FD_185979 | JGI IMG/M metagenome (GOLD analysis project Ga0256829, IMG submission 185979) | Hydrothermal vent microbial communities from Lau Basin, Pacific Ocean - 131-447 | ecosystem: Environmental > Aquatic > Marine > Hydrothermal vents | place: Pacific Ocean: Lau Basin | collected...
CAGCGTCCAGTGCACATTGCGCTGCGCGCGCAAAATATCGAGAAAGATGCGATGAGCACGCGGATCAGCGCGGAAGGCATCGTCGATCAGCAGCACATCGGCGCGAATCTGGCGCAACGCCTGACTCGACAGCCGCCGCCGATCCTGCTGCGAGACATGGAAAATCTTCAGCAGCCGCAGCGGCTCCTGCCGGAACACCTGCGCATCCTCAATACCAACCAGCTGCCCCTCCAGCGTGAACCCGTCGCCCAGCTTGCGCTTGAAGGTGAAGCGCTGCGGATGCAGCTGCTCGTTAAAGTGCAGCCGCATCAAGCCGGTGATGCGGGCAATGCGGCCGACATGGCGGAAGTAATCTTTCATAAACGCATCGACCGCCGGCCGATGCCCCATCGCCTGATAGCCCATCCGCTCCGCCAGCGACGCCTGCTGCTCGAAACCAAGCCGGTCAGAGGCGCGTTTCACCTCCAGATGCAGCCCGGCGCGCACCCGCCAGAGAAAATGCTGCGCATCGAGCAGCTGATCACGCTCGCGCGCCGACACCGCCCCCTGCGCCACAAGATCCGCCACATCGTCACACCCATGCCACGCCTTGGCCAGCCAGAAGACTGTCTGCACATCGCGCAGCCCGCCCTTGCTCTCCTTGATGTCCGGCTCCATCAAAAACGCCGTGCCGCCCGTCCGCTCGTAACGGCTGGCAAGCTCCGCCAGCTTGGCGTTTACAAACGCTTTGCGCTGCTTTTTGAAGAAGATCGACAATTTCGCCTGCAGCTGCTGATACTGCGCCCCGCCCCCGGCGAGCAGGCGCGACTCCATCGCCGCCGTCGCCGAATTCCAATCCTCGCCGATATGTTCCATGCTCTCTTTGACCGTGCGTACCGCATGGCCGATCTTCGCCCCCATATCCCACAGCCCGAGCAGAAATGCCTGCAACTCCGTCTCGACATCCGCCGGCAACACTTCGGGCACCAGAAACCAGAGATCCCAATCCGAGTGCGGCGCCAACTCGCCGCGCCCGTAACCACCGACCGCCACAAAATCGACACACTCTGCCGCCGTGGGCGCCTGCTGCTGCCAACGCGCCAAGAGCAGCGCATCGACTCCGGCGCACATCATGCGGCTGAGCGCTTCACCACTGGCACCCGCATCGAAGGCCGCGCCGACCTCCGCAAAGAGTGCGCGCAGTTCAGCTTTACCGCTCAGGTTGGTGGTCGAATCGGCGCTCATGGACGGCAGCGATAGATATCAAACAGCTGCTCACCCTTATCGATCTTGCTCATCGCCACCGCCGTATCGCCCTTCATCTCGGCGGCGGAGTTACGCGCCAAAATCTCCAGCTCTTCGCTCATATCCTCTGCCGAGCGAGTGATAAAACCGACCTTATCGAGTACCGACACCGTCACATGCCCCAACTTCTTGCAATCCTTCACCTGACTCAAATAGGCGATACGCACCCCCTGCGCCTGCTCGGTCGGTTCAACAAATGTGCAGCCCGCCATCAACACCATCACCGCCATCATCCATGTCATCTTTTTCATCCTGTTACCTCCTGTTTCAGTCTGTCTAACCACGCCAGCGCCTCGATCGGCCGCATATTGTCCACATCCAGTTCGGCCAGCTGCGCCTTGAGCGTCGCGAAGCACTGCAAGTCCGCCTCCTGCTGCCGCTGCTCGGCCATAGCAAAGAGCCCCAGCTGCACCTTGCCCTTCTCCGCCGCCACCTCCGAGCCGTGCTCCAGCCGAAAGAGATGTTCGCGCGCCCGCTTGATTGTATCGCGCGGCAAGCCAGCCAGCTGCGCCACAGCGATACCATAAGAGCGATCGGCCGCATTCTCGATCACCTGATGCATGAAGATCACCGAGCCGTTCCATTCGCGCACCGTCACCGAGGCGTTGAACGCCTGCGCATGCGTGTCGGGCAGCTCAGTCAGTTCGTGGTAGTGGGTGGCAAACAGCGTCAACACATCCTTGGCGGCAATCAGCTTCTCGGCCACCGCCCAGGCGATCGCCAGCCCGTCCCAAGTGCTGGTGCCACGGCCAATCTCATCGACAATCACCAGCGAGCGCGGCTCCAGCTGATTGAGAATCATCGCCGTCTCCATCATCTCGACCATGAAGGTGGAGCGGCCGCTGCTCAGTTCATCGCCCGCACCGACACGAGTAAACAGCCGTTTGGTCAGCGGAATGCGCGCCTCCTCGGCCGGCACGAAGCAGCCGGTGTGCGCCAGCCAGACAATCCACGCCACCTGCCGCATGTAGGTCGATTTACCGCCCATGTTGGGGCCGGTGAGCAGCATGAAGCGGCGCGACTGCAGATCCATATGCGTGTCATTGGCGACAAACGGCTCCTCACCGCTGAGATGGCGCTCCACCACCGGATGACGCCCGCCCACCAGCTTCAGCGTCCGTCCGCCATGCACCTCCGGCCGCACATAGCGATAATCGACCGCCAGCTGCGCAAAGCAGCCCAGCACATCCAGCGTCGCCACCGCGGCCGCCGCCTGCTGAATCGCGCGGGTACGCGCCACAATCTGCTCACGCAACGCCGCCACCAGTGCCGCCTCGCGCGTCAACGCCGCCTCTTTGGCGCCGAGGATCTCCGCCTCGAAACGGTGCAGCTCGTCAGTGATAAAGCGCTCGGCATTGACCAGCGTCTGCTTGCGCACATAGTCGGCCGGCGCATCTCTCGCCTGCGCCTTAGAGATCTCGATAAAGTAGCCGAACACCTTGTTATATTTGACGCGCAGATTGGCCAGCCCCGTGCGTTCGCGCTCGCGCGCCTCGTAATCGCGCAGCCAATCGCCGGCATCCTTGGCCAGCCCGCGCAGCCGATCGAGCTCGGCATCATAATCCGGCGCAATCACACCACCGTCGCGGAAGTGCTGCGGCGGCATCTCGATCACCGCCCGCGCCAGCTCGCCGGCCAGATCATCCATCCCCTGCATCGCCGTTACCAGCTCGGCAAACAGACCGCTGCGATCGGCAAACAGCGCCACCAGCCTCGGCAACGCCTGCAAACCGTCACTCAAGCCGCGAAAATCGCGCGGTGCGGCGCGATCCAGCACAATGCGGGTGAGCATCCGCTCCATATCACGCACCGAGCCGAGCGCCTCGCGCAGACTCGCCAGCGTCTCGCGGTCATCAAACAGACTCTGCACCGCATCCTGCCGCCCCTTCAGCTGCGCCAAGTCGGTGAGCGGCCGATCGATCCAGTGGCGCAGCAGCCGCGCCCCCATCGGCGTGCGGCAGCAGTCGAGCACCGCAATCATGCTCGCCTTCGGATCACCATTGAGCGAGCAGTAGAGCTCCAGATTGCGCCGCGAACGGCTATCGATCGCCATACCGTGATGGCTTTCGACAAAGACCGGCAGCGCCAGATGCTGCAGCGCACACTTCTGCGTCTGCCCCAGATAGACGAGCACCGCACCGACAGCGGCGGCGACCGCATCGTGGTCGGCAAGATTGAGTGACTGCCAATCAGAGACGCCGAAACGCTGCGCCAGCTCCTCGCGCGCCACCTGCGCTGAAAAACTCCAGTCGCCACAACGGGTGATCGTCGCCTCCACCGCCAACTCCACGCCGCTGCTCAACAGCAGCTCCGCCGGCGCCAACACACTCAGCTGCTCCAGCAGCGCTGCCTCACCATGCCCCTCAAGCAACTGCCAGTGACCGCAGGAGAGATCGACCGCCGCAATCCCCCAGCGATCCTGCTGCATCACACAGGCTGCCAGCGGCGCCGAACGCGCCTGATCGAGCAGTTCCGATTCGGTGATGGTGCCGGCAGTGACCACGCGCACCACCTCGCGCCGCACCGGCCCCTTCGCCCCCTCCGGCGGCTCCATCTGTTCACACACCGCCACCCGTTTACCCGCCGCCACCAACCGCGCCAGATACGGCTCGGCCTGATGCCACGGCACGCCGGCCATAGGAATATCCTCGCCATTCGATTTGCCGCGTTTGGTCAGGGTAATATCAAGAATTTTCGATGCCTCGACCGCATCGTCGAAAAACATCTCATAAAAATCGCCCATGCGATAGAAGAGCAGGCAGTCCGGATACTCCGCCTTGATCTTGAGAAACTGCTGCATCATGGGGGTGTGGCCGCTGTTTTTGCGCTGTGTCATCGCTCTGCCCCGCTGATCAGTCGCCCTGTTCGGCGTAGAGCGCCTCCAGAATTTCACGGCCGCCAGCGGCCAGAATCTCATCGGCCAGTGCGACACCCAACTGCGCCGCCTGACTGCGCAGACCAGTAACCTCGCGCCGGATCAGCTGCGAACCATCGACTGCACCCACCAAACCCTGCAAACGGAGTTGATCACCATCGAGCATCGCAAAAGCAGCAATCGGCACTTGGCAACCGCCCTCCAGCCGCGCCAGAAACGCCCGCTCCGCCGTCGTCCGATCCACCGTATCGACATCGTTGAGCTGATCCACCAAGGCATTGATCGCCGCATCATCATCGCGCGTCTGCACACCGAGCGTACCCTGCGCCACCGCCGGCAGCAGTTGATCGGTATCGATAAAATCATGCATCTGCGAATCCATCCCCATCCGCCGCACACCGGCTGCGGCCAGAATCACCGCATCCACCTCATCGCCCAGTTTACCCAGCCGCGTCTGGATATTGCCGCGAATGGAGGTAAACTGAAACGAGGGGTAATACCTGCGAATTTGCGCCACCCGTCGCAAACTGGATGTCCCGATGGTCGCCCCTTCCGGCAATGAATCGAGGCCACCGCCGGTAATCGTGGCAATCGCATCGCGCGGATCTTCCCGCTTCGGATTGGCGCGGATACTCGTCCCCGCCGGCAACAGCGTCGGCACATCTTTCATCGAGTGCACGGCAATATCAGCGCGCCCATCGAGCAGCGCCTGATCGATCTCCTTGGTGAACAGCCCTTTGCCCCCCACCTGCGCCAGCGGCACATCGAGGATCTTATCCCCCTTGGTGACAATCTTGACCAGCTCCGTGGTCACGCTCGGATCAAGCCGGGTCAGCTCGGCAGCAATATACTCCGCCTGCCAGAGTGCCAGCGGCGAACGTCGGGTCGCAATTCGAATATGGGTCACAGGTTACCTCCACAAAGTGCACGAACCGTAGCCATCCACCACCCTTTTCTCAAAGAGATTATCCCAAAGCCCAAATAGTCTCAGCCCGATAACACGATCATGTCAGTCATTCGCCGATGACCAATCAAACATTGACTAAGAATACCTGAAGTTTCACCGTTTTTTATCCATATTTCCGTTTTTTTAGCTGGATATAAAAAATCGGTCTAACATGTATATTATATACACCTTTTGCGCATTTTTTATGTGATTTGGCTTTGTTTTGGCCCCTGGTTATGGTAGTATTTAACAGCATAAGCTGTTGATATTGCTGTAATATGGGAGTCATGATTATGATCGTTATTCAGAATATTTTAGCACCACTCGAAAAACAATTTTCCACGACAAAATTGGGGCGCTTGCGGGCACAATGGTTTAGCCATGTGCTTCTTGCCTGTATTGTGCCCTTCACCAGTTCCATCTCCTCCAACCTGCTGCGCGCCTTGGTACATCTGTTTGGCGTGGATGTGGATAGGCGGCGCTTTTATACATTTATCGCTTCGAGCAAGTTACCATGGGATAAATTGTGGTCTGCATTGTGGCATGTCATCCCAGAACCGACTACGGACGGACGCCTGATTATGGCGCTGGATGACTTCATCAATCCCAAAGTCGGCAAAAAGATATTCGCCTGCTCTCGTGTCCACGATCACGCGGCCAAGGCCAATCAGACGAAGTATCCGTGGGCGCAGTGCGTAACCTCTGTTGGACTACTCAAGCGGATCAAGGGGCGTTGGGCATGCATGCCATTGGCGCACCGCTTCTACTTGCCCAAGAAGATCATCGATAAGCAGAGCGAAAGCCTGCAATTCAAGACAAAACTGGAGCAGTCTGTCGAAATGATTTGTGCCATCGCCGCGAGCTTCTCCGGCATGCCGATCCTAGCAGTTTGTGATAGTTGGTTTGGCAACAATGGGCTACTTGCGCCGGCGCGCAAAGAGCTGGGTGATTGCTTTCAAATATTGTCGCGTTTGCGCGCCAATATCGCCTTGTTCGACAAGCCGGGGGCACGCACTCCCGGTCAGCGCGGCAGGAATAGGAAGTATGGTGCACGCTTGGGGAGTACGAAAGAAGTAGCTGCCGCATGCAGAGATCAGGCGACAACGCTGAGTGTGTTTCTCTACGGCAAGACACGTGAGGTTACGGCTTACTCTACAGTCGTGCTCGTGCAATCTTTACGTTGCCCAGTGCGTGTCGTGTTTGTCTACCGCCGGAACAGCTTCGTGGCGCTGTTCTCAACAGATTTGACGCTCTCCGATCAGCAGATCATTGAGTTCTATGGCGCCCGTTGGAAAATCGAATCCGGTTTCAAGGAGATCAAACGGGATATCGGTGCCAGCCAGAGCCAGATGCGCAATAAACAATCTGTCGAAAATCACCTGAACTTCTGCATGATGGCCACAACGGTGACGTGGCTATACGCCGATCGCTTTGAACACACGCCCGAACGCCGTCACATGATTCGCGGCAGAAGCAGTTTTGCCTTTTCCGACATCCGGCATATCATCGCCAAGGTAGTTTTGAGCAATGATTTTCAGGCACTTTGCCCGAAACAAGCCAAACCCACAAAAAATATTGCCGTCGACACCCTATTGCGCATGGTTGCTTAGAAGTGTTGTGAGGGAAAACGGTGAAACTTCAGGTGGTCAAAGAGACCCCGTTTGAACGCCCCACACTGGCAACCGGCGCGCTACTACCCATCGAGCCCCTCGAGGAGTCCGCATGGTCGCTGGGCAGTGCCTACACCCAATACGATCAGGATGGCGCCATTCGCTGGGAGCTGTTATCCACGAAACTGAAGGAGTATTTTTTTCCCAGCTTCGGGTTGGAGATCGCCAGACACGACCTCAACCTGAAACGCGAGGATGTGCAGCTGGTGGTTGGTGAGGGGATTCTGATGGGCGCGCAAAAAATCTCCACCGATGCCTCAGGGCGCGTACTGATCAACTACGCAGGGCCGAGTCAGACCTTCCCGACCTACTCCGCAGCTGCAGTCATGCATGGCGAGATTCCCCCCGCCACATTCAAAGACAAGATTGTCCTCATCGGCACCACAGCGCTCGGCACGTCAGACATCCATATCACGCCCTACGCCCAGATGCCCGGCATCGAAAAACAGGCCAGCGTGGTCGAAAACATCCTGCACAACAACTTCCTCGTGCGCGAAGAGCTGGTCAAGATCTTCAACGCAGCACTGGTTTTTCTCTGTTGCATCATCGCGCTGATCTACCTGCCTCGCCTCCACGCCTCTGCCGGCGCGTTGTTCACCGCACTGTTCATCTTCGCCTATCTGAGCGTTACCCAATATCTGTTCACCCATCAACACCTGTGGATCGATATTGTGGCTCCCACTACGGCCATCTTTCTGCTCTACACATCCATCACGGCCTACCGCTTTTTCACCGAAGAGCGGCGGGCGCGAAAGATCAAAGCCATGTTCTCCAGCTACACCACCGAAAAAGTAGTCGATGAACTGCTACAACATCCGCAACTCGCCGAACTCGGCGGTGTACATCGCCAAGTGACAGTGCTCTTTTCAGATGTTCGCAGCTTCACCACCTTCAGCGAAAGCAGATCGCCCGAGGAGGTGGTCTCCATCCTCAACGAATTCCTCTCCGCCATGACAGAGGTCATCCTAGCCTGGGACGGCACACTCGATAAATTTGTCGGCGATGAGATCATGGCATTCTGGGGCGCCCCAGCCGCACAAAAAGAGCATGTCGCCTTGGCATTTTGCTGCAGCCTGTCGATGATGAATAGAATGACTGAGATGAAATCAGACTGGCTCGCGCGCGACATGAAACCCTTTCAAATCGGCATCGGCCTCAACTCCGGCGATGTAGTGGTCGGCAACATCGGCTGTGCCGGCAAAAAGATGGATTACACCATCATCGGCGACACCGTGAACCTGGGCGCACGCGTGGAAGCACTCACACGCAACTATCACAATTTTGTCATGATCACCGAATTCACCTTCCAGCAACTCACCCCGTTTCTCACAACCAATGCAGACGGCACCTATGCTATTACAATGCCACAGGGAAAATTTGACGCCATCCACATCAAGCCACTGGAAGCAGTTAAAGTCAAAGGCAAGGATCACGCCGTCATGGTCTACGAAGTCGCCCTGCAACACTGGGGCACCCCCGATAACTGACGCTTCGGCTAGAGACGTTACAACCCAGCGCTGCGTTGTTTGATAGCATCCTTGTTCTGTTTGTGCATGATTGGGCTATGGGTGGTTTGTTATTCACTGGGCAGCGAATATTGTTGACGCGGGCGGCTGAGCAGTTGCCGGCGTTGGTGGCGATGGTGGAGGCGCGCGGTGGTCAAGGCGTGGCCTTCCCCTGTTTGAAAATCAGTGATGATGTGGCGGCGATTCAGCGTGGGCTCAATGAACTGCCGGCGGTTTCTGATGTGCTCTTTACCAGCGTGCATGGTGTGCGGGCGGTGGCAGCGGTGTGTGATGAGATTGGCGCCGAAGATGGCAGCGATCTGGCCGCATTGTTGCGGGGGAAGCGAGTGGCGGCCGTGGGTCGCAAAACGGCGGCAGCGCTGACGCGGCTGGGTGTGGATGTGGAGCTGGTGCCGGAGCTGGCATCGCAGGATGGGCTGTTGGCAGCCTATGCGGCGCAGGGGTGGCCGGAGCGGCTGCTCTTTTTTCGTGCGGCCGAAGGGCGCGATACGGTGATCGAGGCGCTGCGTGCGCGGCAGATCGATGTACAGCTGGTGCGCGCGTACCGCACTGCATGTCCGGATGACGATGCCTCCGAGGTGATCGAACAGTTGGCGGCGGATATGATCGATGCGGTGCTGCTCGGCAGTCCTAAGGCGGCGCGCTGTTATCTGCAGCGGGTCGGCTCGCTGGCGTTGGCCAATCGGCCGGTGGTGGCGGTGATCTCTGAAAAAATGGCGGCTGAGGTGCGCGATTTGGGCTTAAAGGTGCAGGTCATCGCCAAAACGGCTAGCTTCGAGCAGATGTTAGATGATTTAGCTATGTTTATTTGCAAGGAGAAATTGAATGTCTTTACCTGATCTATTGATTCGTCCACGGCGACTGCGCCGGAGTGCTACGGTGCGCCGTATGGTGCGTGAAACCACACTCTCGGTGGATGATCTGATCTATCCGATTTTCGTCGATGAAACGATCGATGCCGAGGTGCCAGTGGCCAGTATGCCGGGGGTATCGCGCATTCCGCTCTCACAGGTCGGCGCGGTAGCGCAGGAGGTGGCGGCACTCGGCATTCCGGGGCTGATTCTCTTCGGTATTCCGGCCGAAAAAGATGCTGTTGGCTCCGGCGGCTGGGATGACAAGGGGATTGTGCAGGAGGCGATTCGCGCGGCGAAAGCGGCGGCACCATCGCTCTGTGTGATCGCCGATACCTGCTTCTGCGAGTACACCGATCACGGCCATTGCGGTGTGCTGCACGGCGAAGAGGTCGATAACGATGAGACGCTGCTGAATCTGCAGAAAGAGGCGCTTTCGTATGCCAGAGCAGGGGTCGATATGGTGGCCCCGTCGGGCATGATGGATGGCATGATCGCGGCGATTCGTGATGCGCTCGATGAGGGTGGCTTTGCTGATCTGCCGATCATGTCCTACGCGGTGAAATATGCCTCGGGCTACTTCGGGCCGTTCCGCGATGCGGCTGATTCGGCGCCGAACTTTGGCGACCGCGCCAGTTATCAGATGGATCCGGCCAACCGCCGCGAGGCGCTCAAAGAGGCGTGGTTGGATGTCGAAGAGGGAGCGGATATGCTGATGGTCAAGCCGGCGCTCGCCTACATGGATATTATCCGCGAAATCAAAGATGCCACGCAGTTGCCGTTGGCGGTCTATAACGTCTCGGGCGAATATGCGATGGTCAAAGCGGCCGCCGAGAAGGGGTGGATCGATGAGCGGCGGGTGGTGATGGAGACGATGCTCGGCTTCAAACGCGCCGGTGCCGACCTGATCCTCACCTACCATGCACTGGATGTGGCGCGCTGGCTGCAGGAGATAGATTGATGGCGGATGCACAAGAGGCGAACGAGACACAGGCCGATGCGCTTGACGAGGTGATCGCGCCGGCAGACGACACAGCATCCGAGCAGACCACGGACAAGCCGGTGAAGAAAAAACGTTCTTTTTTTGCTAGGTTGTTGCGATTTACCTTGATGATTGTGCTGCTTGTGGCCGTAGCAGCAGCGATACTTGCGGCGACCGGCCGGCTGCAGCCGCTCTGGGAAACACTGCAGGAGCAGATGCTCAAGGTGCAGGAGCGCGCACCCACGCTGCACCCCACACCGCACAAACCGACGATCACGCCCGCAACCACCAAACTAAGGGCAGCAGATGATCAGAGATCAGAAGCCGGCGATACCTCACACGAAATGCCGACGCCTCAAACTGACGCAGTGAGCAGTCAAGCGGCTCCAGATGCAACAGCGCCGACCCCGCCCGCGTCTGCCACAATCGAGCCGGCTACAATCAATCGGCTGCCGAGCACACCGCTATCGCCGGAGAAGGTGGAGCAGCTGTTGACCACCATGCAGCAGCTGCAACAGGAGCTGGCGCGCATGGCGCAGTCGCAGCGCCAGCTGATGCAGGGGCTCAAGGCGCAGCAGCGGATGAATCTGCAGGTGCGCTTGCGTTGGATCACCGACCCTAACAGTCGTCTGGCGCAGATTGCGCTGACTTGGGAAGAGATCTCGCTGCTCCCCGGCCTCAGTGATGCCGAGCGGCAGCAGGCGGTGCAGATGCATGCGCTGGCGCGTTCGGCGGCGGAGCGACTGCGCCTCTGGCGGCAGGCGTTGCGCAAATGGGCGGAGACACTCACCACGCCAGAGCAGCAGAATGTTCTGCCGCAGCCGGAACACCCGTGGTTGGCATGGCTGGTCAATCAGTTCCAGCTGCGCCGGGCGCCGACCGTGAGTGTGGCGCGGCAGCAGGCGCTGCGTGCGCAGCTGTTGCAGGCCGAACAACAGCTGGCGCAGGAGCAGTGGCCGGAAGCCGGTGCATGGCAACAGCTGCAGGCAGAACTGCTGCTGCAGATCAAGGCGATGGAAACGTCTGCTGACAAAGCGGCGATCGACACCGGCCTGCCGGTCAATTTCCACGCCATTCAGGCCGACTTGGCCAAACTGCGCCAGACCGCGCGGGCGTGGGCGGCGAAACATGGAGGCGCATCGTGAGATTGATTCTATTCCTGCTATTGGTGCTGGCGGTGACGGTGGCACTGATCGTCTTCCCCGATATTGCCGATCAACCGCTGCGGCTGGAGGCGTTCGGCTGGCTATTCGAGACCCGGCAGGGCGCGTTTGTCGTCGCTCTGTTGGCGCTGCTGTCGCTGACTTGGCTATTGCGTCGGCTGCTGGGCGCGCTCTTCGCCAGCCCCGGCAGCGCTTGGCGTTCATTGCGTCTTGGCAGCCGCAAACGCAAAGAGAAGCGGCTGCGCGATGGATTGGCACAGTGGATTGATGGTCGACTGACCTCGGCCGCCAAGAATCTAAGACGTGCAGAGGGAGTGCTGCCGGCATGGATCGAGGCGCTGCTACGTGTGGCGACCACGCCGGCCAGTGCGTTGTCCACGCCGTCCGAGAGTGAAGATGACTTGATGGTGGCACTGTCTGCACGCATCGCCACCGCGCCGGATGCTGATCCACCGCTTGATGCCGCCCGCCGCCGCACCCATCTGGAGGCGTGGCTGCGTGTCCACCCCGACGCACCGCTGGCGCAGGCGCGCTTGGTGGCGCTGGCTGAGGAGGAGGGAGATTGGCCGGCGGTGATCGAGGCATTGGAGGCTAAATGGCGACAGGGCAAGAGTGCTGCCGTGGATGTGAAGCCGCGACTGGTGCGCGCCTGCCTGCAGCAGGCGGCAGCAGCGCCGGCGGAGGCAATGGTCTATCTGCGCAAAGCGTATCGTCTGCAGCCGGAAGATGCGCAGGTGGTGTTGCGTTATGGCCAAGCGCTGCAGGAGAGCGGCGATCTCGATGGTGTCAAACGTCTCTGGCGCGGCTATCTGGAGCAGCACAGCAGTAAAAGCGTGGCTGCCGCGCTGCTCGAGCTGGAGCGCGATCAAGCGATGCGCGCCTACCGCAAACTGGAGCGCAAATCGGCCAAGAGCCTCAACTACGCCCAGCGCTGGCTACGCGCCGAACTCGCCCACGCCGCCGGTCTCGATGGTCTCGCCCTAGAGCAGATGCAAGCACTGGCCGAAGCAGCCGCTGCCGACGATGCCGCGATCAGTCAAGCCGCCTGGCAGAGCCTCGCCGCTTGGCACGAAGCGGCCGCTGATTACCAACAGGCCGCTAACTGCTATCGGTGGGCGATGGAAAAACGGGAGTGAATCCTCTACCGGCGAAAGGTTTACTGATCCTCTATCGGAGACTCAGCTCATCCCATAGTTTGCCCGCTAGCTGCGTTGAACATGCTCATGTGCAAAAGCACACTGCGCGTGTTCTCCTTGCCATCGAATAAACCATGGACGATCTGAACAGTTTCAGCATGCAGCTGAATAGCGACTCAGGCCGCTCTGCGAGCACCCAACTCTGAACAACAGAGAAATATGAGAATTATGCGCTTGTCACAACCCTACGGGCGCTGAGCATTCTGTGCATTGATCTGCTGCGTCAAAAAGCTACTTGAGCTCTGCAGCGAATTCAGCGCCTGCTGCATACTGGTGAACTGCTTGGTCAATGTAACCCGCTGCTGCTCCATCTGTCGTTTGATATCGTCAATCCGTTTCGTAATATCATCGTACTTGGTCTGCTCGGACTGCACCGCACTGGTCACCAAGCCTGTAATGGGGTTGCCAAAGAGATCCATCGTACTATCCATCACCGAACCGGCACCAAGGCCAAGCGTAATGGAGCCGATCGCTCCGGTGGTCGTGCCGGTGTAGAAGAGCGAAAGCCCGTCCACGCTGCCTGTCGAACCGGTCAAACCCTGGCCGCTACCGGTAGCTGACAAACCGTTGATCGTGCCTGCGACATCCAGACCCGTCGCACTGCTGGTCAATGCGCCGAATCCCAGCCCATCCGCACTCTGCGTCACCGAGAAGCTACCACCCGAGCCGAATGCATTCGCTTCCAATGCCACGCCATTTCCTGAAACCACTGCCTGCACCGGCAATGCATAGCGGCCATTGGTGATAATCGTATCGCTACCAAAATTGAGTGTGCCCTGCCCCTCATTGTTGGCCGTCAACGACACCGTCAATTGACTGTCACCCGCCGACGTATCCGTGACGGTGATGTTACCATTCGCATCAATCGAAGCAGACACCTCATTGTTAAATGTCGTTTGAATCGCCGTCAGCAAGCCGGAAATCGTATCCACCGTCGGATCCAGCACAGAGTATGTGCCGGTCACCGCAACACCGGAACGTAATGTGCCACCAATCGAAATCGTATCACCGGCGGCCACACCCACACCCAAAGCAGAGAAAGTGGTCGATCCATTGGCCGGCGTAGCCGGAGCACCTGGCACAGTCAACGCCGTCGAGAGCTGATGCTGCTCGGTATAATCTTTGCCGAGCTCTGCATTCAATGCTGAAACAATCTGACTCTGAGTCTGCCCCGCCGTCAGCGCCACTGTCGCCGAACGTGTGCCAGCCGTCACCGTGATCGACTCACTGGCCGCCAATCCTGCTGTAAGATTCGTCGCCCCCGTCAATGTCGCCTTGGTGGCCGCCTGCGTGATATTCACATCGTATGTGCCGGATGGCGCGTTC
>Ga0256829_1002449_pt1 | contig 13813 bp, 16 predicted proteins | sample 131447metaG_FD_185979 | JGI IMG/M metagenome (GOLD analysis project Ga0256829, IMG submission 185979) | Hydrothermal vent microbial communities from Lau Basin, Pacific Ocean - 131-447 | ecosystem: Environmental > Aquatic > Marine > Hydrothermal vents | place: Pacific Ocean: Lau Basin | collected...
GCAAAGAGACTCCAGCTCAAACCGCAAATAATGGACTATAGAACAAGTGCCGATGCAAGTGGAGACAAAGAGCGTGTAGTGGGTTATACAAGCGTGATATTTACAAGAGAGCTTTAATGCTATTATTGTACAATTTTCTAAAATTTTAAAAGATAGGACACATATGTCAAATATTACAAAACAGTTTAGCTATTTGATGCTTACATTTTTAACACTTGTAGCCGGATATGCCTACTTACGCTATGCCTATAAGGTGACAGACTCTACACCTTTTACGCAGGAAATTGTTCTTATTATTTTGGGAACTATAGCTACAGTTTTCATCACTGCTTTGCTTTTAAACAAACAAACGGCTGTAGAGATAGAAAAAGAGCAAAATATTAAGTTTTTAGACCTAAAAGCTGCAACCTATGAAAGACTTTTGGATTTAATGGAAAGTATGTCTGAAAAGAGTAAATTTACCGAGGCAGACATTACTAAATTGCAGTTTATCACACACAGACTTGCGATATTTGCTTCACCAAGTGTCTTAAATGAATATACAAACTTTTTAAATGTCGTTTCTACACTCTCTAAAGATGCAACATTTGAAAATGATACAGAAAAACTCTCCGAAGCACTTGGAAAGCTTACTGTTCAAATACGTTTTGATCTTTTAGGTGAAAACCAAACGCAGCCACACTACTCAAGCGAGCAGATCAAAAAGATGATACGTAAAAACTCCAACAACTCATCAAAAATTCATATAGGGTAGGTTAAATAGCCCTACTCTACCTCTTTTAAAACTACCCACATATGTGAAAACCAGTACCATTTGCCTCTTGCTGCCCATGCAGTACAGGTATAATGGTCACGTGGATATTTTAACACCACTTTTGACTGCATTTGCACTTCCGTGTCTGAGAGCCACTTCATATCTATCTTTTTTCCATTTGAGGTAAAACATTGCAAATCTTTATACTTTCTCTCAAGTTTTAGAGAAAACAGAGGAGGATTATTCTCTTTTGTCACTATTGTATCTTCTGTAGAAGTAGATGTAACCGCTAGAGGAACCGTATGGAGTTTGAGTATAAAGCTCTTCATTTTTCCAAAATTCCCAGACATTGGAAAGCGTGTAAGTGCCAATAAATTACTTCGTTGTGAGACAGGACCTGAATTTTGAGCGATGCCGACATAGCCGAGTTTTTTCAGAATTTTCATCAAACGGACATCAAACTCACCAAAAGGATATGCCAACATTTTTGGATTTGAGCAAAGATACTCTCCAAGTTCTTTTTGTAGTTTTTTCTCACATTTGAGTATCTCTTTTCTTACATCTTTTTCATACTGTTCTGGCTTATCTGCATCTATACGCACTAAATATTCATGAGAATATGTATGATTTGCAAACTCTGCTAAGCCACTTTTTCCCATTTCTCTCATCTCATTCCAAGTCATATAGCGTTTGGATTGATGAATAATCGGCATTGAATTTACAAAAATTATTGCAGGAAAGTTGTACTTTTTCAAAATGAGGTACGCTTTTGTATAGACAGTTTTGTAAGCATCGTCTATGGTAATAACCACTGTTTTTGGAGGCAAAGGCTTTTTGTGTATTAAAGCTTCTACTACTTGTGAAAGGGGTACAACATTATAGTGGTTATTGTACAAATATTCCATCTGTTTTTTAAACAGATCCATAGAGATGTCAGTAGAAGGATAACGAGACTCTCCAAAACGATGATATTGTAAAAGAATGGCGTGACCCTGATCCTTACTTTTTGCAAGTAGAGCAGAGTCAAACGCAGTAATACTTAAAAGTGTAAAGAGAAGAAGCTTAAGCATATAGTTATGAGTGTGCTTGTTCTGGAGCACCACCTGTAACAAAAGAATCCACCACTTCCAGTGTTTTTAAGTCAATTTTAAGGAATTTACCATCTTGTGTTGCAAATGTATAGTAATAACGTCCATCCGGACTCACATAACTAAAATGCGGTTGTATCAGATGTTTATGGCTAGGATCATATTTTGTATCACTTATTACTAAATCTTTAATTACTTTATGTGTCGTTCCATCAATAAAAGTAAGAGTGTCGCTGAAATGGTTAGTAATAATAATTACATTTTCAGCTTTTGAAACATTAACATGTGCAGCACCAAGATGCGCTTGTACCACATCCTTCAACTTCATTGTAACACGATCTATAAAGTACACCTTTCCATCCAAGACCGGAACAACTAAATATCTCTTGTCTGCCGTAATAGCCGCATGGTGTGTTGTTGGTTTTACACCGTTTACTGTTGCATTGCTGTCACTAAGAACTACCTTATTTCCTATACAAAGTGTTTCATTTATATCGTTAAAAACTACTTCATATACACTTGGTGCTATGATAGGGTTTGTATTTATATCGCCATCTGCCATTGCATAGAAAATATGACCATCAGTCTTAATTCTTGCATTTTCTACTCTTTCAAGCGCATGTACCGGCATTGTAGAGTTTAAATCTTGTAAATGTACAAAAGAGAGAGTACCATTATTGTCCTGTACTTTATAAAGTCGAATAAGACGATTAGCTCTGTCTATAAGACCAAAGTGGTCTTCGTCAAACCACATTGAGTGGCCTGTTGCCGCAGAGCCTTCATTTGTTGTAATAGAAAAGCTATTGTTTTGATCACCAAGTGTTGCTAAAATCTTGTCTGTATTTATATCTATTACATCAATCGTAGGCATATCCTTACCTGAGAGCAATTGGATTTTATACTTATCATTATAAGCACCGATAGCTCTTGGTTTATGTTTTAAAACACCGCGGCTTGGATCTTCGAGTGATATAGTTTTATCGGTTCCATCTTTAAAGTTAATAACGTCAAATGAGTATTCATCTTGGGTTCGTATATAAAACTTATCTGTTTTACCTGCTCTGTCTATCGAATGAGGGTTTTTTCCGGCAACAGCTAACTCAGTATAGGTCATATTATTGTAATCTATACGTAAAGCTCTGTTAAGCCCGTTTTGTTCTGCTTTAGGATCAGCATAATACAAAATCCCATTCTCTAAACCAAAATCAATATTAGAATCAATTGGAATAATTTTGCTTCTATTATCGTCAAACGCAAGATGTTGACGAATCTGCTCACGGACCTGACTCGGATCACAACCTTGAAACGCCAGAGCAGAAAGTACTCCAGCAGCTACTATTATTTTCTTCATTTTGGCTACCTTTTTATGTCCTGTAGAGACAATTTTTCTTTTATAACATTATACACTTATAAAAACAATAAATATTGCTATCATCAAAAATAATTTTTTGTTATGTAGCAGTTTTACTCACCCCAATTCAATTTTTCTTTAAGCACATCAAAGTAGTTAAACTCATTTCTATGAATAAGTTTGACCTTTTTTTCTGCTAATTGGATATGTATACTCTCAGAAATGTTGAGTTCGTGTTTGTCTTGTCCATCTATAATAACTAGCGCCTTGTCTTTTGGTGTTTTCATCTCTATGGAGAACTCTCCCGGTAATACCACAGGTCTTTGTGTGAGTGAGTGTGGACAGATGGGCGTAAGAGCAAAAACATTTGTCAAAGGAAAAAGAACAGGACCTCCTGCTGAAAGGTTATATGCAGTAGAGCCTGTCGGAGTGGAAACGATTACGCCATCGCCATAGTAAGTATTGAATGCTTTAGAATCAACTAGCGTCTCTACATGTATCATATTTGAAACAGAGGGACGAGTTAAGACGATGTCATTAAAAGCATAAAGTGTTACATCTTTTCCATTTTGTTTGAATGTTGCTTCTAAAATTGCACGCTCATCCACTCTGTACTCTCCTCCAACAAGTTTCGATACAAAAGCATCAAGTTCATCAAAGTTTATATCTGCCAAAAAACCAAGTGAACCGGCATAAATACCAAAAATAGGAATATCATACTTAAATGAACGACGTACAGCAGAGATGAGTGTACCATCGCCACCAAGAGTAACCAAAGCATCAACGTTTTCACATAAAATGTCAAACTCCATTCCCATTATGCCTATCATCCCACCGCTGATACTATCTAAAAGTACTTCTATACCGTGCTTATTAAAGATTTTTTCCAAGGTATAATAGTGTTCTTTAAGCTCTGGTGTCGAGGGGCGTAAGACTACACCGATTTTTTTAATTGTTTTTGTTTTCAAGAAGGCTCATTTTGTAATAATTTTGTCAATTATACTATATTTAGGTATAATCGCGAAAATTATTTATATAGGACTCTATATTTTGAGAACTCATTACTGTACAGATTTAAATGAAACAAATGTTGGAGAAGATGTCGTTCTCACCGGTTGGGCGAATAACTATCGTGACCACGGTGGAATTATTTTCATAGATTTACGTGACAAAACTGGTTTAATCCAGCTTACCTGTGACCCTGCAGACTCTCAAGAAGCACATAAAGTAGCAAACAATGTGCGTGATGAGTATGTACTCATTGCAAAAGGGAAAGTACGTCTTCGTGGCGAAGGTCTTACAAATCCACGTCTAAAGACAGGTGCTATTGAGATTGTAGTTACTGAACTTATCATCGAGAACAAGTCCGCTCCGGTTCCTTTTGTCATTGGTGACAAGAACGTTGGTGAAGAGACTCGCCTGAAGTATCGTTACCTAGAGCTTCGTGACCCTGATATGTACGAAGTATTCCGTCTTCGCTCAAAAGCAGCGATTGCTGCAAGAAACGTACTTGATGCAAACGGTTTCTTGGAAGTTGAAACACCAATTCTTACAAAATCTACTCCAGAAGGAGCAAGAGACTACCTTGTACCATCTCGTGTACACAATGGAGAGTTCTACGCACTTCCACAATCACCACAGCTTTTCAAACAGCTTTTAATGGTCGGAGGATTTGACAGATATTTCCAAATCGCAAAATGTTTCCGTGATGAAGATCTACGCGCTGACAGACAACCTGAATTTACTCAAATAGATGTCGAGATGAGTTTTTGTAACCAAGAGGATGTCATAAAAGTAGCAGAAGATCTACTAGAAGGTATGTTTAAAGCGTGTGGCATCGACATAAAACCACCATTTAACCGTATGACATACAGAGATGCTATGGAGAAATATGGTTCAGACAAACCAGACCTTCGTTATGGTCTTGAGATGGTCGATGTTATTGACATTTTTGAAAGATGTGACAATGAGATCTTCTCTAAAATTGCACAACAACCACATAAAAACCGTATAAAAGCACTGAAAGTTCCGGGTGCTGACTTGGTATTCTCAAAACGCGAAATGAAAGGTTTTGAAGAGTTCGTACGTAAATTTGGTGCACAAGGTCTTGGCTATTTCCAAATGAAAGAGGATGGTCTTAAAGGTCCACTTATTAAATTCTTCACAGAAGATGACATCAATCTACTTATAGAGAGACTTGATATGCAGGTCGGCGATGTAGTATTCTTCGGTGCGGGTGAGAAAAAAGTGGTATGGGATTATATGGGTCGCTTTAGAAACTTCATAGCAGAGCACGAGAAGATGAACCTTGTCGATGAAAATGCCTATGAGTTTGTATGGGTTGTTGATTTTCCAATGTTTGAAGTGGAAGATGGTCGCGTAAAAGCACTGCACCATCCATTTACACAACCAAAAGATACCGATAAAGATGATGTAGAAGAGATAGAATCAATCGCTTATGACATCGTTTTAAATGGTACTGAGCTTGGTGGTGGATCTATCCGTATCCATAAAGAAGAGGTACAGGAAGAGATATTTAAACTTCTTGGTATTGAAGAGGAAGAGGCGCAGGAGAAATTTGGTTTCTTGCTTGATGCACTTAAATTCGGTGCGCCGCCACATGGTGGTTTTGCTATTGGGTTTGACAGACTTATTATGCTCATAACTAAAAAATCAAGTATTCGTGATGTCATTGCTTTCCCTAAAACACAAAAAGCATCTTGTGTACTTACGGATGCACCATCAGAAGTTGACAATACACAACTTCGTGACCTACATATCAGACTGCGTGAACAAGTAAAAGCGTAATGAAAAAGTTATTTCTCATTATCGGAGCTCCAGGCTCCGGTAAGACGACCGATGCTGAACTTATCGCTCAAAACAGTGAAAACATTGCTCACTTCTCTACAGGTGATATGCTCCGCGTAGAAGTTGCCTCAGGCAGTAAACGTGGTCAAGAGATAAACAAGTACATCTCAAAGGGCGAAATCGTTCCCATTGAGATTGTTATAGAGACCATCACAAGTGCCATTGCTTCTGCAAAAACAGATGTTGTCGTTATTGACGGGTATCCTCGTAGTATCGAGCAAATGATGGAACTTGACAAATACTTGCAAAATCACGATGACATCAAACTTGTTTCGGTCATTGAGGTAGAGGTGAGTGAAGAGACTGCAAGAGAGCGTGTGCTTGGTCGCGCCCGTGGTGTAGATGATAACAATGAAGTTTTTAACAACCGTATGCGCGTCTATCTTGAGCCTTTGGCTGCTATTAGAGATTTCTATACAAAAAAAGGTCTTTTAAAAGTGATTTCTGGTGAGGGGACTATTGAACAAATAGTCTCTGAGATGCAGAGTTTCATAAACTCTAAAATTTAATTTTTACGTGATGCAGCTGCGTTTAAACGCAGCTCCATACGCTCTACTACTACTTTTCAAGTCCTGAAACAATAGCTTCCTCAACATCTTTAATGTCTGCTGTTCCATCTACTGTAATATATTTTAGTTTAGGGTTTTTTGCAGCCTGTGCTTTGTAGTAATCTATCAAAGGCTCAGTCTGGTCATGGTAGACTTTGAGTCTGTCAAGTACAACTTCTTCTTTGTCATCATCACGTTGTACTAAATCCTCACCTGTTACATCATCTTTACCTTCTACTTTTGGTGGATTATAAATAGTGTGGTATGTTCTTCCACTTGCAAGGTGTGCACGGCGTCCGCTCATACGTTTTACTATCTCTTCATCAGGTACATCTATCTCAATGACAGCGTCTATTTCAATACCTGCGTTTGTTACAGCGTCAGCTTGTGGCAGTGTACGTGGAAAACCATCTAAAAGGTAACCGTTCTTACAATCATCCTCTGCGATTCTGTCTTTTACAAGTCCGATGATAATGTCATCTGTTACAAGTTTACCGGCATCCATCGCCTCTTTTGCAAGTTTACCCATCTCCGTTCCTGCTTTTATGGCAGCACGAAGCATATCACCTGTCGAGATTTGAGGAATGTCATATTTTTTTGTCAAAAATTGCGCCTGTGTCCCTTTTCCAGCACCCGGTGCTCCTAGTAAAATTATTCTCATTTTTTCTCCTTCATTAAAATTATTCTTCTACGAAACCAAAATCTTCTTCATCTTGACCCTCTTGTGCTGCCAAAATGTCATCTACAAGCTCTTTTGCCTCCACTTCATCAATATCACCATTTTTGATATCTTCTAAAACATCCTCAAGATCAGCTTTAAATTCACGGAGCTCTTCAATCTCCTCTTTTGCATCGTCTGTTGCCTCTTTATTTCCTGCTATCTCTTCAAAGATCTCATCAAGTCTCTCTTTGATGTCAGGAATAACACTTTTTGTCAGTAACTCTTCGAGTTTTGCTATTTGCGACATAGTATCCGCCTTTTTAAAATATTTATGGAATAATACTATAATTAAAATAAAAAGATTGGTATATGAATTTTTATGCAGTGATAATCGGGACAGAAATACTCAATGGACGCAGGGTTGACAAACATTTTACTTTTTTACAAGCAGAGCTGCAAAAGTATGGGCACGAGCTCTTCGCATCTTTTGTTATAAAGGATGATAAAGAGCTTATAAGGTGTACCTATCGTATGATAAAAGAGGACCCAAACGCAGCGATGTTCTCTTTTGGCGGCATCGGCTCCACTCCTGACGATTTAACTCGAGAAATCGCTGCAGAGGTCTTTCGAGATGCAAAAGTCGTGACACATGAAAAATTCAAGCAGGATATTGTAGAGAAGTTCGGCGATGAAGCCTATCCACACCGTATTCATATGGCAGACCTTCCCCCAAACGCAGCCCTTTTGCACAACCCTGTAAACAATATGTCAGGTTTTGCTCTTGATGATCGCTTCTTTTTCGTTCCCGGTTTTCCATCAATGGCACATCCAATGATACAAGCTGCCATAGAGAAAAACTTCTCCCAAGCAAAAAAGAGTTACCGTAAAACACTCAAAGCAAAAACAAGTGAAAACACCCTTATAAATGTAATGCAGCAAGTACCTCCAGAGATAGAACTCTCTTCACTGCCCATTTTCATAGACAACAAACCAAATGTCGAACTCTCACTTTTAGGCGAAGACCAAAAGGAACTTGAATACTACTTTTCTCTTTTTCAAAAAGAGCTTGAGAGGAAAAATATTTCCTATACTCTTATGTAAAAGTTGTAAGTGCCGATTTTATTATACTATATAAAGAAGAGGTGACTTATGTTAATGTGGCTGTTGGTACTTTTATTGCTTTTTGTCCTCGTTTATGTTGTATATCGATTAAATCTCTCTTCTCCTGTAAAAGAAGAGAAAGATGAAGATAGGCAACACTATACATTTAAACTCTAAAAAAGAAGAAACAGTTGAAACCAAAAGATGAAGTCACAAGAAGTCTTTTAATAGACAAAGCAACATGGGATGATGCTATGAAATATTCCCGAACACGCTATAAGATGAGCCTTAGCAAGGTCATAGAGTCACTCCTGCAGGATTGGCTTGCCAAAGAGAAGCGAAAACCGCTTGATCATTCAAAACAGGGAAAGTTCTTCGACTAAACCTTATCGTGCATACGCAGTATTTTTTGGAGCATTCTCATCATATTCAAGTAGTTTAAGAATGCTCTTTTTATTCATTTTTCTGGCAAAATCTACAGCCGTAAATCCCTTAGAGTCTTTTGCCCCCTGATCGGCTCCATGCTCAAGCAGTATCTTTGTTATCTCTAAGCGTCCGTAACATGCCGCGGCCATCAAAGCGGTAAATCTACTTTTACGTGTTGTCTCATTGACATCTTTGCCCTGCTCTATGAGGTAGAGTATCATCTCTTTATTATCATAGGTTACAGCCATATCAAATATGCTCACACCCTCATCATCAAAGTCAAAGATATCTGCACCACTCTCAATAAGCAACATAAGTATCTCCATATCACACCCTGCACGCAATGCACAGGCAAGTACCGATTCTCCCGCTTCATTCGTCTCACTCAAATCAGCACCCGATTTGATGTATTTTTTGATACCTAGATAGTCATCATTTTTTAAAAGTTCAAGCCATTTATTCATAATCTATTCTTTAATTTGTATTTTATGATTGTACTTAAAATCTTATTAGGGGTTTTTAAGTATAATTGCACACAAAATTACTTAAGCGAGAATTCAATGCAAATCATCGAAACAACAGATGCTTTTAAAGCACTTATAGAAGATATTAAAACAACTACACCAAACTACAAAGATCCTTTGGCTTTTGGTATTGCCAGAGTAGATCTAGGACAGTTAAATGTAGATAAATCACTCCAAGCGACATACCCTGTAGTAAACTGGGATGAGAACTTTGGAAGTGCTGCTATTTTTATCCGTGCACTTCAAGAACAAGGTATAGAGGTAGATTTCTCTCAAAATGAAGTCGTATGTAACATCAACCTACAGTTCTTAAAAGATTGTCTTAACGCATTCACACCATACTCAGACGAAGCACACGGCGATGCTCATAAAAACATCCAAGTTATCTCAGCACTTTACTCTCAAATCATCAACAACGGCTCTTTAGAGGGTGAGTTCAAAGTATGTTTCATCTTTGAAGATGCACCACTCGAATCTGTAGAGGCGACGTACCTCAAACTCTATGCAATCTCCCTTGCAAAAGTAGGTCTTCGTGAGATCAACCTAAACGGTGCATTTGGTGCACTTCCAAATGTTGCATGGTCAAATGGTCAGCCGATAGAGCTTGAGTATCTTCGTGAATTTGAAATAGAACTCAAACTTGCAAATGAGTACCCACACATCGACTTTGTAGATAAATTTCCAAGATTCTTACAACACATTATTCCAGCGGACAACACACGTATTCTAGAGACAAGTAAAGTACGTTTTGGTGCACAACTTGCAGCTGGAACTACAGTAATGCCGGGGGCTTCATACATCAACTTCAATGCAGGAACAACAGGTGTAAGCATGGTTGAGGGGCGTATCAGCTCTTCTGCTATTGTTGGTGACGGTTCAGATGTTGGTGGTGGTGCTTCCATTCTTGGTGTCCTCTCAGGAACTGATGGTAACCCTATCTCAGTTGGTAAAAACTGTCTCTTAGGTGCAAACTCTGTTTGTGGTATTCCTTTAGGTGATGGCTGTATCATCGATGCGGGTCTTGCTATCTTAGAGGGAACAAAAATTGCCATCTACCCGCAAGAGCTTAAAAAAATCATGGAAGTAAATACAAACATGAAAATGGAAGGCGAAGTTTTCAAAGGAAAACAACTTGCTGGTCTTTATGGTATTCACTACAGACAAAATTCACTCACAGGTGAGATCACAGCTTCTCGTTCAACAAGAGAGATTAAACTAAACGCAGACCTTCATTAGTCATCTTTTTGGGCACTCCTTAGTGCCCAATTATATTCATACTCTTTAAATGAGAGAGCAGCGATGCTTTTTTATCGTAATGGCGAAGATACTTCCCTATTTCAAGTGTACTAAACACCGCACGCCCTACCACAAAACGCCCTGCTTTGCCATCTTTAAGTGTTTTAACTCCCCACATATTTTGAAAAACAATTACTTTATCATCATACACACCTGCGTACAAAACTATATGCCCATGTTTATAGAGTAGTGTTCTAAACGCAACGCCCTCTTTTTTGATAGTTGCAAGCTTCTGGGCATCACTCATCCTCTCTAAAGAGATGATCTTTCCTACCTGTGCCTGTTTTGAGGAGTTTCGCGGCAGCCAAATGCCAAAAGGGGCAAAAAAATCACGCATAGTAGAAGAGCAGTCACGCTGTCCATACATTCCACCCCATCCATAGTGCATCTTTTGCAGTTCATTTATGACTGCGTTTACATTTGCACTGTTAAAAGCGAGTATTCCACTGTGAACTACATCATTATTCAGTGAAGATCTATGAAACAGCGATTTATTCTCAGCGTTTTTTGAAACACTCAAAAGCGTTGTAGTCGTTGCATTTGCATCTATGAGTGGTAGCATCATCCCTATGCGAGAGTAAAATAGAAAGTTATTTTTTGCATCATATATAGGAGTGTTATCTTTAAGTAAAAAAACCTGTTGCACACGCTCATATACGTCTCTATATCTCTTTGGTATAAAGACTATGTCCCTGCTTTTCACCCATCCATGTGCAAAACTCGACTCTACAAATACCCAAGCCCTGTCTTTTGAGTAGTGTGAAACAAGCAGTGGTTTATTTGCTCCCACTGTGGAGTTTTGCAGATAATCAAAAGGAAAACCCTCCCCTGCTGCGTTTGGATCACGGAAGAGTGGTCTGTTTGTTGGAAAAGCACGAAGATTTAGGTTTTTCAGACTCACAGCGGGTTTATTCAAGCTTGCATAAGCAGTAAAATTGGAATTTTCTTGCATTGCATCAAAGAAACTCTGCTCTATATGTTGGAGATTTTCTCCATAACTTTTCTCAGGGGTAAAAATATTGTACGCCCACATTGCTTCTTCTAAAGGCGCGGCTATTTTCTCTTGATGCCACGGCTTAAAGTAGCTTTTTTTGTAAACTTCAAGTGAAGAGATATACCCTGCGTTTAAACCTTTAGTATAAACAGAGACATCTTGTGGAATCTCTTGCAAATCACGAACCTGCTCAACAGCCACTCCATTTTTAAAACTACATCCAGAGATGAAAATAACAACAAAGAGTACAAATAAATAACGCAAAAGCTCCCCTTAATCTACATCGCCAAATCGGCTTACCACTCTTCCGATTATTTCTAACTCATTTGGCTCTAAAGTTTGTGTCGCATAGACAGAGTTGTCGGAAATTATGTCAAGTTTTCCATCTACTCTTTTTTGCACACGTTTAATGAAAAGTCCCGCTTCTGTACGAATAGTAAAAATACCGCCACGGTTAATGTCAGTTTTGGCTCTGTTAATAAATACTATGTCATTATAACTAAAAGTAGGTTCCATAGAATCACCTGAGACATTGATGGCTTCTATGTTCTTCAGCTCTTTTTCCCCACCGAGCATAAAAACGAACTGTTCAGGAATTTCAAGCTCCTCTACTTCTTCAAATTCAACATCGCTTCCGCCACCTGCACTTGCGTTTATATCGCCAAAGTACTTTACCATATAGAACTTGTTCGTCGCCTCAACCAAACTCTCAGGTGATTGACCATACAACAGCCAGTTTATAGATATACTGCGTTTAGCACAAAAATCCAGTAGTTCATTAAATGGTATCTTGTTTCTTTTTTTCATCGTTGCAAAGTTCATTTGTGAAATGCCAAGTGCAGCGGCTACATCTTTGTCAAAAACTTTCTTTGGAGCGATCTCACTTGAGATAATACTCTTAATCTCTTCTACTATATCAACAAAACTGTTCATTTTGAACCCCTTTTAGTAAGAATATGACAAATTATACTCATTTTTATACGAAATGTCAAAATATATTTGGCAATTTGTCATATTTTTATATTTTATTTCAAAAAGTTGCAATAATTATTGTATTAGACTTCTTTCATAACCTAGATAAATCTCAGAGGGAAGAAAAAAAGATGAAATTGTGTAAAATCTTTTTTAAAGCGTAGCCGTAGCTACGGTGAGAAAAAGTTTTCTGCAAGTTCGCTTTTTTTATCCCTCCCTTTGGGCAATTTATAGAGAGCTTTACTCTGCGTTAGATAACCTCCACCGTAGCTACGGCTACGCTGAAGAACATCTGCCTTGATTAAAACTCTCTATAAAATGCTGAGTTATATCTAGGTTATGAAAGAAGTCTAAGTCAAAAAAGGGGTACAAAATGGCAATTATAATTAAAAATGCAGAAAGTTTTTTTGAAAAGTTTGAGAACAAAATGGAGACTTGGGCAGAGAAGTTATTTTAAGAGGCTTTGTCTTCACTTTTTTTACGTTCATTCTCTCTCTGCTGTGATTTTGTTTTATGATATCCTCTAAAGATAAAGACCATAAAGAGGACAAAAAGGATGAGCATGAGAGTGTCCATAAAGGAACTCATAGACTATGCCCTCTCAAACGCAGTGAAATTTTGACGTATAGCATCATAAAGCACAATGCCTGTACTAATGGCAAGATTGAGGCTTCTTCCCTCTTTTGTCATAGGAATAGTAATGTTTTGACTTTTGTATTTGTTTAAAATATCTTCAGGAATTCCCTTTGTTTCGCTCCCAAAAAAGATGTAATCACCATCTTTAAACGCAGCTTCAAAGTATGGTCTGTCTGTTTTTGTTGTAGCAAAATAAGCATTATCTCTTATGTCATTTTTTTCAAAAAACTCATCGATGCTCTCCCACATACGTAGATCCAGCTTCTCCCAGTAATCAAGCCCGGCACGGCGCACCGCTTTTTCATCTATATCAAAGCCTATAGGCTTGATAAGATGCAGCGTAGCACCTGCATTTACACATAAACGCCCAATTGCACCTGTATTATTAGGGATTTGAGGGTTTACTAAAACAAGGTTAAAAGCCATTTTTAAAAAATTACCGTTCTGTTGGCATAAACAAATATTCTGTCTTCAAGTGCAAGTTTCAAAGCGCGTGAGAGCACAACTTTTTCGACATCTTTACCCGAACGCTGCATATCTCTCCAACCATAAGCATGATTTACATGAATAACTTCTTGAGCGATGATCGGTCCC
>Ga0256829_1002450_pt1 | contig 13812 bp, 8 predicted proteins | sample 131447metaG_FD_185979 | JGI IMG/M metagenome (GOLD analysis project Ga0256829, IMG submission 185979) | Hydrothermal vent microbial communities from Lau Basin, Pacific Ocean - 131-447 | ecosystem: Environmental > Aquatic > Marine > Hydrothermal vents | place: Pacific Ocean: Lau Basin | collected...
ATGGCTTCCCGGTCGGTCGGAGTGAGACATTGGGCAGCGAGTGGTTGCTGCACTGTCCTGGCGCCCTGGCAATGGCACGCGACAATGATCCTGACAGTGGCGGCACAGAATTCTACATCGTGCTCGACGCGCAACGCTATCTCGACCGCAACCTTACCGTATTCGGCCGCGTGATTGATGGCATGCAATATGTGCAAAAACTAAAACGCGGCATTCGCGCGATCGAAAGCGGCGTCATTCAAGCGCCCGAGGTCGGCGATGAAATTCTATCGATGACGGTCGCCGCTGACATGGATCCCGTTATCCGCCCGGCCTACCAAGTCCAGGCCATGCCGACGCAAGCCTTCGAAGATGCGAAAACAGCCAAACGGGTGCGCGAAGAAGACTTCTTCTATCGCAAACCACCCGAAATGCTGGACATTTGTGGATTTGAGGTCCCGGTGCGCAAGACACCGGAATAAGGCCTAACCCATGGTCGGAATGATAAAGGCCTGATCGCCTATATCACCTTCCGGCCAGCGCGATGTGACCGTCTTGATCTTGGTCCAGAACCGGACGCCCTCTGGTCCGTGCTGATTGGTGTCACCAAAGGCAGAGCGCTTCCACCCCCCGAACGTGTGATAACTCACCGGCACCGGAATCGGTACATTGATCCCGACCATGCCGACATTGACCTGGCTCGCAAATTCGCGGGCGGCGCGGCCATTTGAGGTGAAGATCGCAACGCCGTTTCCGTATTGGTGATTGCTGGGCAGCGCGGCGGCTTCTTCCAGGCTTTCGGCGCGCACCACTTGCAGGACCGGTCCGAAAATCTCCTCTTCGTAGGATTGCATACCCGGCTTCACATGGTCGAAGAGTGATGGCCCGATAAAGTAGCCATTCTCATGGCCCTGCAGCGTGTGGCCGCGACCATCAAGCTTCAGGTCAGCGCCCTCATCGACGCCCATCTGGATATAGCTCTCAACTTTCGCTTTGTGCGCAGCGGACACAACTGGCCCGTAATGCGCCTCAGCATCGATTGAGACCCCGACTTTAAGACCGCGCGCAGCGTCGAGCATGCGCTCAACAAACTCATCGCCGGTCTTCTGGCCGACCGTCACCGCGACAGGCAGCGCCATACAGCGTTCGCCTGCAGAACCATAGGCGGCGCCGACAATGTCTTTGACGGCTTGGTCCATATTCGCGTCTGGCAAGATGATGCCATGGTTCTTCGCCCCGCCCATCGCCTGAACACGTTTGCCGTGCGCGGTGCCGGTGGCATAGACATATTGGGCGATATCGGAAGAGCCGACAAAGCTAACCGCTTTGATATCCGGATGGGTAAGGATCGCATCGACCGCTGTCTTGTCGCCATTCACCATGTTGAGCACGCCTTCTGGCGCGCCGGCTTCCATGAACAGCTCCACCATGCGTAGCGGCACGCTTGGGTCTTTCTCAGACGGTTTGAGGATAAAGGTGTTGCCGCAGGCAATCGCCACGGCAAACATCCAGCATGGGATCATGGCCGGGAAGTTAAACGGCGTAATTCCCGCGACCACGCCCAAAGGCTGACGCATTGAATAGACATCGATGCCAGGTCCAGCGCCTTCGGTATACTCGCCCTTTTGCAGGTGCGGGATGCCGCAGGCAAACTCGACCACATCAATGCCGCGCTGCACATCGCCGCGCGAGTCAGCAACAACTTTTCCGTGCTCGGATGACAGTAGCTCAGCGAGCTCATCCATATTGGCTTCGAGCAAGCGCTTAAACTCGAACATCACACGTGCCCGGCGCTGCGGGTTGGTGGCGGCCCACATTGGAAGCGCGGCCTTGGCATTCTCAACGGCGGCTGAAACTTCAGCCTCCGTTGCGAGCGCGACGCGCGCCTGAACTTCACCCACATTCGGATCGTAAATATCGCTGAACCGGCCGGATGTTCCAACCACTTTCTGGCCGCCAATGAAATGAGTTACTTCGCGCATCGCGCATCTCCCGAACCTGTTTGATTTTATGCAGGTGAGATCGCGCATTCAGACTTGCAAAGCAAGTCTTAGCCAACGTCAATTTTGAGGGAGTCGCGTTTGCTCCTAGCCGGCGAGACGGCCGCGAAGCTCGACCGATGAAACATGCCCTGCAGCGCGAGACATCAATGCGTCTGCAATCGTCGCCACCAGCTCAGGTCCCGCGATTGGTTTCTTGAGCGCCCGGTCAGCCCCCATCGCGATGCAGTCTTGCCGGCGTTGATCCGCAATATCTGCCGTGAGAGCGATGATTGGCGCAGATGCGTTTAACCCGCCGCGGCGCCGAATCTTGTCGATAAGCCCCATGGCAGAGCCATCCGGCAGGTGTAGGTCAGTCAGTACCGCTTGGAACTGTTTAAGCGACAGATAGGACTCCGCCGTATGCAGCGTTCCAGCGTGATGCACTGTCCATCCTGCTTGTTCCAAAGCACTGATCACAACCATGGCTGAAGCTTCATGATCTTCCACCAGCAAGATGTCACCAAGCTCGAACTTGCCTTTGCGCGGGGCAGACTTGTTGAGCCAGTTTTTCGAACCTTTGGCGACCGCACGTTCGACAGGCACGTTGAGCGTGAACACGCTGCCACCATTTGGATTGTCGGCATGCGTCAGACCCCCGCCCAGCGCCTTGGCCAGAGCGCGCGAAATCGTCAAACCGAGCCCCCACCCTTTGACGCCGTCAATCTCCGGGCCTTTTTCGAAGACTTTCATAAAGCGATCGCGCTGATCGACTGAGAGGCCGCGGCCAGTATCAGCAACTGATAGGAAAAGCATAAGCGTCTGCCCAACCGGCTGCGTCGACATTGTCACCTCGACTTGCCCCTCGCGGGTAAATTTCAGCGCGTTTGAAACGAGATTGTTGGCGATCTGACGAATTCGACCGTGATCGGCGATAACATGGGCGGGCCCATCCGGAATCACGCCCACGCGCAAACTGAGGCCGCGGCGCGAGGCTTCATTGCCCCAAAGTCGGCGAAGATCGCTCGCGACTTCTCCAAGGTCCGTCGCCTCGGCGCGGATGGCGAGTTTGCCAGCCTCCAAACGCGCAAAATCAAGCGTATCTGTCAAAATGCGATCCAGCGTCTCACTTGAGCGAACAATCGTCTGGGCGATGTCTTTCTCGTACGGATTTTTGATTTTCGACGCGAGCATGTCTGAAAGACCCATGATCGCGGTGAGTGGTGTACGGATTTCGTGCGCGAGCGTTCCTAGCAAGGGAGCAGCGGCGTCTCGGCTCGCAGATTGTGCTGGCTTTGAAGGCGCGGGCCCGTGATCCGGCTCTGTCGCAAATGCTGACATCAGCGCGTTTCTGAACTTGGCCGGGCTCAACACGCCTTTAAAGCGGCGATCTTCGACAATGATACAGCCGCGCGACATCACATCGTCGATCTTGGATCCAACTTTAGAGATGAAGTCGCGGACAGTCGTGTCGGCCTTTAAGATCAAAGCGCGCGCAGAGACCAGATCACCAATCGCTAAATTGAACTGACGGTCCGCGCCGGCACTGACGGCAAATTCGAACGCAATCGTGCGGCTGATCAGGCCTGCTGGGCGTTTATCCCGGACAAGGATGTAATAGTTCGCACCGGGATCGTTCTGAAACCGCTCGACAACTTGTGAGAGCGGCGTCGTCGCAGAAATTGGCTTCGCTGTTTCGACAAAATCGCCCAGACAAACAGGCATAACGCGTCCCTCATACTCTACTATTGAGTATGAGAAACTGCCTGCAATTCCTTTACGGCTTGCAAATCGCCGAACAATTTTTTCTATTTAATGTCGCTGTGATGCGAAACGATTTTGCTGACCAGACCATATTTGACGGCCTCTTCGGCACTCATCCAGTGGTCCCGGTCCGTGTCTTCAACAATTTTCTTGAGCGGCTGTCCGGTTGCTTCCGCGAAGATTTTATTCAAGCGCTCACGCATCCGAACAATCTCGCGAACCTGAATTTCCACGTCAGAAGCCTGGCCGCCCACACCGCCGCGTGGTTCGTGAAGCAGGAAGCGGGTGTTTGGCAGTGCGAAGCGATTTTCTTTTTTCGCCGCCGAATAAATCAGAGCGCCCGCGCTCGCGACCCAACCAGAGCCCAGCACCTTTACCGGCGCGCCCACGAACTTGATCATGTCGTGGATCATGTCTCCAGACTCAACGTGCCCCCCTGGCGATGAAATCACCAGAAGGATTGGGTCAGAACTATCTGATGCAAGCGCCAGCAGGCGCTCACAGACACGGCGTGCGAGTTTATCATCGACGCCACCGGTCAGCATGATGGTGCGAGCATTGAACAGCGCTTCTTCCAGAAACGCGTTCGGCTCACTCATCGGTTTCGCTTCATTTTCGTCATCAAGGCGTGTCATGCAGTCTCCGCAATTCTCTTGGCCTGAGATTTGATGTGCGCGGGGCGCTGGGTCAAGCAGCAAGATGCCTATTTTGTGTGGGTAACCGTTAACCCGAGGATTTCTACGATCTCTTCAGGCTCTGGATCATCCTCATAGCTATCGATCAATTCCTCATCGATTGGGCGGGGAGGATTGGACGCGATCTCAATTGATCCACCCGTTTCCAAATAGGTCGCGATCGACTCAAGCCACTCTGCTGCCGGCGGGAATTCTGCGCTAGCGCTGGCTTTACCCATGCGCGTCATGGTGCCGAGATAAGATCGCATTTGGGCAGGCTCCATACTGCCGAGCATGGCGCCCCAGCCTTCGTCAGGATATTCTTTGCCCAACGCATTGGCGAACCCAAACAGCTTGTCATAGACGCCTTTGTCTTGCTCGAACCAGCGCGCGCCGCGGAATGAGAACGCTTCCAGAAACGCGGTTTCGAACGCGTCTTCGCGATCTTCCGACTCAAAAGCAGCCTGGAGCGACTCGTAAGTTGGCAGCGTGATGCCCGCCGTGAGCTCTGTTTTGCCAAATCCGTCTGCATCCCACTCAAACGCAAAATCTGTGGGACCACTATCCGCGGCCCAGTTTGCGGTGACAGACATTTCAAACGGCAGGACGTTTAACCCATGCTCCGGCAGCAGCTCCATTGCTTTTTCCACGCCCTCGCGAACCAGTTCCATCTCTTCGCGCTCATCTTCGGGCAGTTCATCAATATCGACGCCCGCCAAGAAGGTCTCGAAGAACGTAAAAAAGAAATCGCCCAATTCTTCGGTATTGAGCTGCGCCCCGGACACACCAAAGCTCAGCTCACTTGGGATGACCCACTCGAAATTCTCGGCATTAAAGAACCCGCGCTCCGCCGTCAGAATGGTTTTGTCATTGAGCTGTGACACATAATTGGCGACTTCCCATGTCCCAAGGCTCAGCAAATCGCGCTCGTCCATCATCGGCAATTCAGAGCGCGCGAGGAAGCCCATCAGCTTGTCCAGCTTCATGTTGCGCAGTTCTGATGTCTCATAGCTTTCTTGCTGCGCCATGGTGAACCCGGCAGGGAACCCAGACAGCGTAACAACCTCGCCAGGGGCAACTTCATCCGAATAAGTGTTGGTTTGCGATCCACTATAGCCGCGGGTAAAATTCTTCTCGATATCGAACCCTTGGATGCCCTCGGCCGCGGCGACCTCAATAGAGACAGCCATGCTCGTCTCAGCCCCGGGCTGACGCATTTCGAACGTGAAATCAGTGTCGAGCGAGACACTCTTCTCAATCGCGAGCGATCTCGAAACCGCGATCAGGCGCTGCCCACCGTGAATAATATCGACCACTTCAGCCGGAATGTCGGCATCGAAATCGGTCACTTTTTCGGCTGGCAGCAGCGACATTTCCCACGGGCGTAGCGACACGCCAGACATGACAAAGCGCTCGGTATTGCTGTCGAAGCGATCAAACCCGAATTCAAACCCTTCCGGCAGTTCGGCATCTAACTGTTCAAGCGTCTCATTAAAAATCGAGTTCAGCGCAGGAACGACGCCGAAATAAGTCATGTTGGTGCCTTCCAAGCGCGTTAACAGCGCCCCGGTTTCAGATAGACGTTCGCCGGCCATGCGCGCCAGCAGCAACTCATCCTCATAGCCCCAAAGCTTCGCGGTTTCGAATTTGATCCCAAACTTTTCCTCGCCGCCAAAGCCAAGCGCCAGACCTTCAAACACGGTCGCCCCTGAGTCGGCATCGAATGTCTGCGTGTCCCAGGTCAAACTGGCATAGGCTGGCAGGCTCGCAACCAATCCAGACAGATCCGCCTCACTTGCTCCAGACACGGTGAACGTATCGTTTGCGTAGCTCAAATAGGTATCAGCCGAGAGATCGGTTGAAATAGCCCCCTCGGTCGGCGCAGACGTTTCCGCAGGAGGGTCAGCAGGCGCGCAACCCGCCAGTCCTGCGGTCAAAACCAAGCCAGCGGTCCAATGCTTAAAGCCCATCTCTGAGTCTCCTTTGTTCAGTGCCCGTCAAACGCCATGAGGGCATGTACCATAATTCCAAACTCGCGCAGACGTTGCGCGCCGCCGAGTTCGGGCAGGTCAATCAAAAACGCTGCCCCCACAATGTCTGCTTCAGCCGCTTTAAGGAGCTTCAAACCCGCTTCGGCGGTCCCGCCTGTCGCAATCAAATCATCGACCAACAGGACTTTGTCACCGGCATCGAGAGCGTCGGTATGCATATGCAGCTCATCGGTGCCATATTCGAGCTCATAGGTCTCGCTGAAGGTCGTCCAAGGCAGTTTTCCCGGCTTTCGAAGCGCTGTGAAGCCTGCCCCAAGCTCAACCGCCAATGCGCCGCCCAAAATGAACCCACGCGCATCAATCCCCGCCACCTGGTCAATCTTCTGATCGCGATACGGCGCCGCCATTTCGTGCACCGCTTGCTGGAGCGCCGCAGCGTCTGCCATGAGCGTGGTCACGTCTCGAAACATGATCCCCGGCTTCGGATAGTCGGGAATGGTGCGAATAGATTGTTTCAGATCCATTTGATTAATGAACAGAGCCCGGGCTTGGAGGTTTCGTTTCTGACATGGTCTCCGCACTTGGCTCAATCGTTTCAGCCTCGCTGGCTTGCGGATTTGTGTCGACTGCCTCCACATCGGGCGTGGCCGCCTGTTCCATCGGCGGATCTTGCGGCAGATCAGGCTCGTAGACCGGCTCGGGCGCCGCTTCTACCTGCTCAGGCACAGCTTCTGCCGCCGGCTCTTCGACCGGTTCGACCGGTTGTTTTTTCGGTTTCCGCTTCCAGAACGGCGCGTTTGGATCGGCCTTGCGGTCATACTGCATGGAGTAAAACTCGTGCGCAGTGTGGGTCAGCGGCTTGGGCGTCAGCGTCATGCCTTCAGCGCGCAGATGCGCGACAACCTCGTCCCGCAAATGCAATCCTGGCAGGGCATGCGCCTCAAACGGAGTGGCCTTCATCCAATCGCGGACATCCCAGGTTCGCGTTGATCGCGCGCCTTCCGGAGGACAGCCTTTATGTTCCTCCCACAGATACAGGGTCGCGATCGACCCGACGAGCGCTTGTACGGCGCGGTTGGCAGATGTTTCAACACTGACGGCGCCTGCCAGAGCCGCTCGCAAAGACTGCTTGTGGGCGGCAAGTTCATTATAATTCCCACGGACAATCGTCAGACCACGTCGATCCGCTTCATTTGGGCGAGACAATAGCGCATCGAGCTGCGGGTGAACGACAGGAATGATATCGATCTCGCTCTGCACGCTTCCATCCGCGACGCCCCGTAGCTCATCAAGCAAGCGCTTCAGGTTCAAGCGCATTTCGTGGCGAATGCCATCGAGCGATCGCTTCTCCATATCGCGCTCACGATCTACCCACCGCCATGCGGACCAGGCGAGATAGCCAATCGCAATAATGAGAATCAGTATTCCTGAGACCAAAAAGGTTTCAAAGGTCGCATTCGACATGTTCGTCTCCCCTTTGTTAACCTTCTAGCAAAGGTCTAGCGGGGAGACCATGGGCAATCCGGCGCTAAACCGCGACTGGGGCCTTGATGTGTGGATGCGATTGATAATCCACCAAGGTGAAATCCTCATACTCCCAGTCAAATAGATCTTTTTTGTCCGGATTCAGGATCATTTTTGGCTCTGGATATGGTTCACGCGTCAGCTGAAGCCGAGCTTGCTCGACATGATTCGAATAGAGATGCGCATCCCCGAACGTATGCACAAACTCACCGGGTTTGAGTCCCGTTGCCCGGGCCATCATCAGCGTCAGCAAAGCATAAGACGCAATGTTGAACGGCACGCCCAAGAAAACATCTGCCGAGCGCTGATAGAGCTGACAGTTCAGACGTCCGTCCATGACATTGAACTGGAACAGGCAATGACATGGTGGCAGCGCCATAGAGGGCACATCCGCCGGGTTCCAGGCCGAGACGACCATACGGCGCGAGTTTGGATTGTTCCGAATTTCGTCCAACACCCATTGGATCTGATCAATGACGCGCCCGTCTGGAGCCGCCCAACTACGCCATTGTTTGCCATAGACGGGACCGAGGTCACCGTTTTCGTCGGCCCATTCATCCCAGATCGACACTTTGCGATCCTGCAACCAGCGGACATTTGTATCTCCGCGCAGGAACCAAAGAAGCTCCACGATGATCGACCGGAGATGCAGTTTCTTGGTCGTGACCATCGGAAAAGACTCCGACAAATCAAATCTAAGTTGACGACCAAAGACGCCGAATGTCCCCGTCCCGGTGCGGTCACCGCGCTCTACGCCATTCTCGAGAATGTCTTGAAGTAGGTTCAGATACTGTCGCATTTGACTTGCAAAACACGACTCGCATTCCGGTTCCAGCCCGAACCCGCAGACTTGGTAAACAAATCCTCAGCGTTGACGCGAGAATCCTTGGGCAAAACCTAACAGGACCTCAATCAAGGTTCGTTATCTCTGTGTCTCATAAATTGGGCGTTAGGACGCAGAAGCGTTTAAAAAAATGAGATACACTGAGCTTTTCAAGAATGAAGGCGGGCAGGTAGCAATTCTATTCGGATTGGTCCTTATCCCGTTAGTCGCGGTTGCAGGATTTGCAATCGATTTCCAACAAACCGTGAAGCGCAAGGCGAAAGCCCAGCTCATCATGGACTCCGCGGTTCTCGCGGCGGCGCGCGTGAAGCAAACCGGCGCCAGTGACGATGTGGTTAAACTCGCAGTTCAACAATATATGAGCGCACAGCTCGACAATCTTCCGGGATTGGCCTGCGATCCGGCCTATGTGGTTGTCGCCAGTTCGAGCGAAGAAATCGATGCGCAGATGCGCTGCGTGCAAACCACGTCGCTGATGAAAGTGGTTGGCCAAGACAGTATGCCATTCACCATCGAGTCGGGATCTAAATACGGTATCGACAAAATCGACGTCGCCTTCATGTTCGACGTATCGGGATCGATGAACAGCTCGAACCGGCTCTCCAATTTGAAAGTCGCGGCGCAGGATGCCGTCGACATTCTACTGCCGGTGGACGCCTCCCCGGACGTAATCGAGAAAACCCGGCTCGCCATGGTTTCTTACAATGGGATGGTCAATGCTGGCGATTTCTTTGAAGATGTCACGGGGACAACGCCAACCCGAACCTATACGCATACCATCAATGCTGGTGTCGGCCCTGGTGACCTCACAACCGGTTCGACGTTCGATGATTTCATGATCGGGCTGTACGATACAGACACGGGCGAACTGATCTCGGAAATCGGCGAAAATGCGGTGATTGAAGTCCAGGATCATCAAGACGATGATTTGACAATCGCTGTGACTCTAAACCCGTCGCATGACCTGTATGGACAAGTTGAGAGTATGCGCATGCAGCTTTCGGGGACAGAATACCAGAACAAAACCGAAAACATTGAACCTTATGCCTTGTACGGTGATAGCGGCCTCAGCAACATGTCAGGCCGAGCCTGGGATATGGGTGACTTCACGCTGCGCCTTCGCGCCTACTCTGGGAACAGTCTCAGCGGCTCAAAACTTTTCGATGAGACCTTTAGTTTCACCCTCGTCCCCGAGGGCGGCACTGAACCCGAGACGAAATCCTACACGCTGACCTCAACTTGCGTTTGGGAACGCGATGGACCGTTTCGCTTTACAGACCTGCATCCAGACACCGGCGGATATCTCGCCCACCAGCAGGCTTGGTTCGTGGAAGACGACTATTACTACGATGGCGGATATTGGGAAGTTGGCCACCCGAGTCGTCCAAATGATAGCAAATATGACGGTGATGAGTGCCGCGACATCGAACCGGTTGAGCTGACCAATAATCGCACCACACTCAACAATTACATTTCGTCACTGACCGCCGGTGGATGGACCGCGGGACATCTCGGAATTGCCTGGACGTGGTATCTGGTTTCCGAGGAATGGAACACGATTTTCATCGGCGACGCCGCCCCGCTTGATTATACTGAGCCGGACTCCGCCAAAATCGTGATCTTGATGACGGACGGTGCGTTCAATACTGAAATCTTCCCCGGTCAGGGAAGTTCAGACGATCAAGCGCGCGATATCTGCGACAATATCAAGCTAAAGGACGTCAAAGTCTATTCTGTCGCCCTGAACGCGCCGGCTTCCGGGAAAGAAGTCCTAGAATATTGCGCAACCGGTCCCGGCTACTATTTCGAGCCGGAAAATGGCGCCGAATTGAAAGACGCTTATCGCCAGATCGCAGTTTCGATCTCCGATCTTAGAATCTCGAAGTAACCCCCACCTGAAAAGCTCGAGAATTGCGGCGATGCACTACCCAGTGCATCGCCGTTTTTTTATTGCGCTGCGATCAACGTTGTTTTCGTCTTGGGCAGTGAGCCGTTTGGCCAATGCTGCCAATACTCTGCCTCCCGTGCTGCTGCGGCAGCGATCGCCGCCTCTTTCACGTGTCCGTATCCTCGGATCTCATCCGGCACTTCGGCAATCGCCACTGCAAGATCGAGATTTTTCTCGCTCAGATCAGCGAGCATGCGCTCAATATTGTCGAGATACTGATCCCGCAATTTGCGCTCAAGCTTTCGTTCTTCTGTCCATCCGAACGGATCAAACCGTGTGCCGCGCAGAAACTTAAATCGCTTCATCAGTTTGAACCCGATTTTCATCCATGGGCCAAACTGACGTTTCAGCAGGTGACCGTTCTCGTCCTTTTTGGAGCTAAGTGGCGGCGCCAAGTGATACGCCACTTTGCCGCCTTTGAACTTCTTCGCCAGATAGGCGTCAAATTTGCCATCCGTCCAAAGCCGGGCCACCTCATACTCGTCTTTGTAAGCCATCAATTTGTAGCCAAACCGGGCCACAGCTTCTGTCAAACGTTCGCCGAGGCCTGCCGCCGTCTCAGCAGCGCGAACCCTCTCAACAAAAGCGCGATACTGCTGCGCATATGCCTCGCTTTGATAACCTGTCAGTCGCTCGGCGCGATTGTCGATCAACTCATCCAAGCTCATCGGCGTGATATGACCGCGTGGGTCTTTTGCCGGCTCCAAACGCTCAGGATCATAAGCCGCGATACGACCGAGATCGAAGGCGGCCATATTGTCGTCCGCCTTCACGCCATTCAATTTGATGGCACGATAAATGCCGCGCAGCGAGATTGGCAGCTGGCCTTTCTGCCATGCATATCCCGCCATGATCATATTCGTATAGATCGCCTCATTGAAGTAGAGGATCGCGAGCGCCTCAGCATCAAAGGTTGCGAAATCTGAAGCTTGGCGCTTCACGCGCGCGGCGAGCAAGTCACTCTCAAACTTCTTCGAGCGATCCCGGATGAATTCGCTGGTTGGGGTGACATCGCTATTGGCGAAAGCCGCGGTACGATCGGCATCCATAAGGTTAAGCGCATCGCCGCCCGCCGCGACCACAAGATCACACGCGATCATGCAGTCGGTGCTCGCCGGTGGAACACGCCCTGTCGAAATCATGTCTGGCTCGCGCGCAAAACGCAGGTGGCTGAGTACAGGCCCGCCCTTTTGCGCAAGACCGGTCATATCCAAACTTGAGGCAGCATGCCCATCAACATGCGCCGCCATAGCAAGGATGGCTGCAACGGTCGTGACACCGGTTCCGCCGACCCCGGTGAAGAGAACGTTCCAGACATTTTCCAGGCTTGGCGTGTCCGGCAGCGGAATATTGTCGGCATCAATCTCAGGACGCGGCTGATCTTTGGCTGTGAATTCAGCATCCGTGACCGTAATGAAGCTCGGGCAGAACCCTTTGACGCAGGAGATATCCGTATTGCAGGTCGATTGATTGATCCGTCGTTTGCGTCCGAGCTCTGTTTCAACAGGTTCGACCGAAAGACAGTTGGACTTGATCGAGCAATCGCCGCAGCCTTCACACACTTCAGTATTGATCAGGACGCGGGTTCGGTCCGGCGCGCGCAAACCGCGTTTCGAGCGTCGGCGTTTCTCGGTCGCACAAATCTGATCATAGATCAGCACAGACACCCCGGGGGTCTCGCGCAATTGGCGCTGAACTTTGTCGAGCTCACTGCGCTCATAAATACGAACGCGGCGCGGGAGGCCTTTTACATTCGCATAGCGAACCGGGTCTTCGGTGACGATGACAATTGTCTCGACGCCTTCGCCTTTAACTTGCGTCGCGATCTGCTGCGGGGTTTGCCCAGACTCAACCGTCTGTCCACCCGTCATCGCCACGGCGTCATTATACAGGATCTTGTACGTGATATTGGCGCCTGAGGTGACCGCGGCGCGGATCGCAAGCGATCCGGAATGCGAATAGGTGCCGTCGCCCAGATTGACGAACATATGATCTTCATCGGTTGCAAAGTGCTGACCGACCCAGGCAATCCCCTCGCCGCCCATCTGGCTGGTCATATCGGTGTTACGGTCGGGCATGAAGTTCGCCATATAGTGACAGCCAATGCCCGCCAGGGCGCGTGAGCCCTCTGGGACCACGGTCGAGGTATTGTGGGGACATCCTGAGCAATAGTGCGGTGTGCGGACGGTGGGCGTGGCATTCGTGCGCGCGGCCTCACCCGCGCGTCCAACCCGCGCAAAGTAGGCGTCGGCTTTTTCTGTGTTCCACCCTTTTGGCAGAACGCCGCGCAGGGCTTCAGCCATTTCAGGGATCGGGATTGAGCCAATCTGGCTCAACAAAGGCTGCCCATCAGCCGTGTGTTTACCTTCCAGCATCGGGCGCTGTTTTTCCGGCAGCGGGTAAAGCGCCGCGCGGAGCTGGTCTTCGATCAGAGGGCGCTTGTGCTCAATCACCAGGACGCGCTCTAGCCCGGCGCAGAAAGCTTTGATGCCTTCCGGTTCCAGTGGCCAAGGCATCGCCACTTTATAGATGGTGACGCCCAGCTTGGCGGCATCATCTGGGGTGAGCCCCAGGGCGGCCAAGGCTTCAAACACGTCGCGCGCGGCTTGTCCGGTGACGATCAGACCGACACGCGGTTTTGCGCTCGGAAGGATCACATGATCGAGCTGATTGGCCCGCGCCCAGGCTTGCGCGGCAGGTAATTTAAACTCTCGAAGCCGGCGTTCTTTCTCAAGCGGAGGATCGGCGCGGCGCATGTGAACACCGTCATCCGGAAACTCAAAGTCCGGCGTAACGAAATTCATCCGGTTCAGGGAGACATCAACAACTGAGCCGCTATCCATTGTGTCGGCCAATGCAATCATCGCGCTCCAGCCCCCTGAGAAGCGGCTCATCGCCCAGCCATGCAGGCCATAATCGAGGACATCTTGGATAGACGCAGGGTTCAGCACTGGGATCTCTGCATCCTGCATCGCAAATTCTGATTGCGACGGCAGGGTCGAGGATTTGCACATATGGTCATCGCCGAGCACCGCCAACACGCCGCCAAGCGGAGACGTTCCAGCCGCATTGGCATGTTTGAAGACATCCCCGGTTCGATCGACGCCTG
>Ga0256829_1002451_pt1 | contig 13810 bp, 14 predicted proteins | sample 131447metaG_FD_185979 | JGI IMG/M metagenome (GOLD analysis project Ga0256829, IMG submission 185979) | Hydrothermal vent microbial communities from Lau Basin, Pacific Ocean - 131-447 | ecosystem: Environmental > Aquatic > Marine > Hydrothermal vents | place: Pacific Ocean: Lau Basin | collected...
TATGTCAATATGGATCCAAGAGTATCACATCAAACACCAGAGGATTTTAAATAGTTGGAAGGGGGATATGGGCTATAAATGGTCAATTTTCGCATAAATGAAAAACTGGGTTTCTGAGGGAACTCTATTTACAAGCTTGCTCAAGTCAACCATGAAGAAGGGCAAATTGCTGAAATTGAAGCTGCATTTATTGCTTAATAAACCAATGGGGAAAGGTAATTTTTTAAGAAACCCCTCAGTGTTTACTTTCTCAAAATAAATTTTATTTTCTATATCAAATATCAATGATTATTAGCGCATAAAAAAGCCTGCAACCACTAGGGTTACAGGCTCTATTGCTACCTCGTGATACTGAGGATTTTTATTTACATCATACCGCCCATTCCACCCATACCGCCCATATCTGGCGCTGCAGGAGCTGCACCAGCTGGCTCTGGAATATCAGCAACCATTGCTTCAGTGGTAATCAATAGACCAGCAATTGAAGCTGCATGTTGCAATGCAGTACGCGTTACTTTGGTTGGATCAATCACGCCCATCGCAACCAAATCACCGTATTCTTCAGTGCCAGCATTGTAGCCAAAGTTTGCATCAGAAGATTTTGATACTTCATTCACAACAACAGAAGCTTCACCACCACCGTTAGAAACGATTTGACGCAAAGGCGCTTCAACCGCAGTACGAACAATATTGATACCAGCTTCTTGATCACTATTAGAAGCAGTTAAACCATTCAATGCTTTGCTTGCACGAATCAAGGCAACACCGCCACCAGCTACAATGCCTTCTTCAACTGCTGCACGTGTTGCATGCAATGCATCATCCACACGGTCTTTCTTCTCTTTCATCGCCACTTCAGTGGCTGCGCCAACTTTAATCACCGCAACACCGCCAGCTAACTTAGCCAAACGTTCTTGCATTTTTTCTTTGTCATAATCAGAAGTAGACTCATCAGCCTGTTTGCGAATCAATGCAACACGACCTTCGATTTCAGCTTTATCGCCTGCGCCATCAACAATCACCGTGGTATCTTTGGTAATTTGAACAGTGCCTGCTTGACCCAAGTCTTCGATGGTTACATTTTCCAATTTCAAACCAAGATCTTCGGAAATTACTTTACCATTGGTCAAAATAGCCATGTCTTCCATCATTGCTTTACGACGATCACCAAAACCAGGTGCTTTAACCGCAGCAACATTCATCACGCCACGCATTTTGTTTACAACCAACGTTGCCAATGCTTCGCCTTCAATATCTTCAGCGATAATCAACAAAGGCTTACCTGAACGAGCCACAGCTTCCAATACTGGAAGAAGGTCGCGCATGTTTGAAATTTTCTTTTCAAAGAACAAGATATATGCATCTTTTAATTCTGCTTCCATGCGGTCTGCATTGGTTACAAAATAAGGAGACAAATAACCGCGATCAAACTGCATGCCTTCTACAACATCCAATTCTGTTTCCAAGCCTTTGGCTTCTTCCACAGTGATCACGCCTTCTTGACCTACTTTATCCATCGCATCAGCAATGATTTTACCAATTTCTTCATCGCCATTGGCAGAAATAGTGCCTACTTGCGCCACTTCTTCTTGGTTTTTCACTGGATTTGATAAGTTTGCCAACTCAGCAGTTAAAGCCGCAACAGCTTTATCAATACCGCGTTGCAAATCCATTGGATTCATGCCAGCAGCAACAGCTTTGTTGCCTTCTTTGGCAATGGCTTGTGCCAATACAGTCGCAGTCGTTGTACCATCACCTGCGATATCCGCAGTTTTAGATGCAACTTCTTTCACCATTTGTGCACCCATATTTTCGAATTTATCTTCTAATTCGATTTCTTTGGCAACGGATACACCATCTTTGGTGATCGTTGGTGCGCCCCAAGATTTGTCCAACACAACATTACGACCTTTAGGGCCTAATGTTACTTTTACTGCGTTTGCTAATTGGTTTACGCCGCTCATCATCTTTGCGCGTGCGTCTTCACCAAATTGAATCTCTTTAGCCATGGTTCAATCTCCTGAATTTAATGATTTTATTAAAATAACAAACTGTTCAGATTGCTGCCGTTTTTTCTGCTAACAAGGCGAAAAAGCGCAGCTTACTAACTGTAAGTGAACATTTTTCAACGCCGTTAGCGGGAAAACAAGGTGGCAAACCGAAAGTTTCATTTATTTAGTGATCACACCGAGGATGTCGTCTTCACGCATCATCAAGAATGTTTCACCATCTAATTTAATTTCTGTGCCAGCATAGGTTGAAAAGATAACAACATCACCTTCTTGAACATCCAAAGGGCGAACATCGCCATTTTCCAAAATCTTGCCTTTACCAGCAGAGACAATTTCACCTTGCACAGGTTTTTCTTTAGCAGAATCAGGAATAATGATTCCACCTGAAGACTTTTCTTCTTCGTCTAAGCGACGAACGATCACGCGATCATGTAAAGGACGAACCTTAGTTGCCATCGTTGTATCTCCTTCGATGTTATTTAAATGAGTCATGCTTCAGCTTCACCGAATCATGACGTTGGTTGTTGCCTATATAGGGGTTAAATATTGAGATTCAACCCCTTAGATAAGATATTTAATAATGAAACCGAAAATCCCCACGAGGGAGGTGCTGATTAACTCTAAAAAGTGGATATGCGATTTTGGGCGTATAGACATCATTCATTGCGTTGGTCAGCGGCTCCTAAAAATCGAGCCGTGCAGCTAAAGAAGCCTTACTCACGTAGCAGTTCGGTAATACCTGTTTTGGAGCGGGTCTTTTCATCCACTGTTTTTACAATCACTGCGCAGTACAAGTTTGGACCACCTGATGCACCTGGCATAGAACCAGAAACAACCACTGAATATGGCGGTACTTCACCATAAAACACTTTGCCTGTCGCACGATCAATAATACGGGTAGATTTACCGATATAAACACCCATAGAAATCACCGAGCCTTCACGTACAATCACACCTTCCACAATTTCAGAACGCGCGCCGATGAAACAGTTGTCTTCAATAATGGTTGGGGTGGCTTGCAGAGGCTCCAACACACCGCCAATACCAACACCGCCTGATAAATGTACATTTTTACCAATTTGCGCACATGAACCCACAGTTGACCAAGTATCCACCATCGTGCCTTCATCTACATAGGCACCAATATTTACGTATGATGGCATCAACACCACTTTCGGTGCTATATATGAGCCTTTGCGCACTGTTGCAGGAGGCACCACACGCATGCCGCCTTTGCGGAACATATCTTCGCCCCAATTGGCAAATTTCTGCGGTACTTTATCATAATAAACCGTATCGCCACCGTGAATGACTTCATTATCGTGCAATTTAAAGAATAATAATACGGCTTTTTTCATCCATTCATTGGTTTTCCAAATGCCGTCATCACCTTTTTCGGCAACACGGATGCCACCATTGTCCAAAAGATCAACGGCACGAATGACTGATTCACGTATTTCAGCATCAACGTTGTGCATATCCCAATCGCTGCGCGTATCCCAAGCTTTTTCAATAACTTCCTGTAAATGATTCATAACACTAATCTCCAATCTGGATGTCCATGAAGTCTGCATCCAAGCTATCCTCAACATTCAACGCCTAATGCAGGAAGACTTCAATATCTATTTTGCAGCCAAGCTAGCTATTGCAAACTCTCCTGCAAAGTCTCATTTATATTTTGTTGATATTCTTGACTTGTTACACATAAATCCTATGCTCGCATACCTTTTATGGTTGTATGTTCGCCCCTTTTTATGGGCAAACAAACACCAAATCCATTCATATTTAAATAAGGCAGAATGATGAAACTGACTGGTGCTGAAATCTTTGTGGAATGTCTAAGACGCGAGGGTGTGGAAACTATCTTTGGTTATCCTGGTGGAGCAGTGCTGCCCATTTACGATGCTATTTTTCAACAAAATCACTTTAAACATATTCTTGTGCGCCACGAGCAAGCAGCACTTCATGCCGCGAATGGTTATGCGCGAGCTTCAGGGAAATGCGGTGTTTCTTTGGTGACTTCTGGGCCTGGCGCAACCAATGCTATTACAGGCTTGGCTGATTCCAATGCCGATTCCATTCCCAATGTATGTTTTACAGGGCAAGTGCCATCTGCATTGATTGGTAGCGATGCCTTTCAAGAAGCCGATATTATCGGCATCACACGCTCGGCAACCAAACATAACTTTTTGGTTAAGAAAGTCGAAGATTTGGCAATGATTATTCGCCAAGCCTTTCACATTGCCACAACGGGTCGTCCGGGTTCTGTTGTCGTGGATATTCCTAAAGATATTGGCTTTGCAATATGTGATTTTGAGTGGCCTGAAAGTGTCAACATGCGCTCCTATCAGCCCAAAACAGAAGGTCACCCGGGTCAAATTAAAAAAGCCATTAAAGCCATGCTTACAGCCAAACGCCCGATGCTATATTCAGGTGGCGGCATCATGAATGCCAAAGGCTCTGCGGCACTATTGCTTGAGCTTAGTCAGCAATTAAATATGCCTGTAACCAATACACTGATGGGCTTGGGTGGCATTCCTTTTGATGATCGTCATTTTGTAGGCATGCTCGGCATGCACGGTACATATGAAGCCAATATGGCAGTCTCACATTGCGATTTATTGATTTCAGTAGGCGCACGTTTCGATGATCGTGTAACAGGTCGCTTGGATGCTTTTGCACCCGATGCAAAAATCATTCATATTGATGTTGATCCAACATCAGTATCTAAAAATGTTCATGCGGATTTACCTATTGTCGGTGATGTTGCGATTGTATTGCAACAGCTGCTGGATGAGTTGACTCATCAAAATAAATCATCGGATACCGAAGCTTTAAAATTATGGTGGCAACAAATTGATGAATGGCGCGCAAAAGATTGCCTAGGCTTTGATCAAAAAGAAGATGAAGCTATCAAGCCGCAAGCAGTGATTCGCAAAGTTCATGAAATCACCAAGGGCGATGCCATTGTCACCACCGATGTTGGTCAGCATCAAATGTGGACAGCACAACATTACGGATTCAAACAACCTCATCACTTCTTAACATCAGGTGGTCTTGGCACCATGGGTTATGGTTTACCTGCTGCAATCGGCGCGCAAATGGCAAAGCCTGATGAACAGGTTGTCGTATTTACGGGTGATGCCTCGATTCAAATGTGTATTCAGGAGCTAGCAACAATTTTTCAATACCAACAGCCTATTGTTGTGGTGCTACTAAACAATGCCTACATGGGCATGGTTCGTCAGTGGCAAGAAATGTTCCATGAATCGCGTTTTTCACACTCCTATTTTGATTCATTACCTGATTTCGTTAAACTTGCGGAGGCTTATGGTGGTGTGGGTATTCGCATTGATACGGTTGCTGAACTTGATGCTGGGCTTGAGAAGGCATTTGCCGTAAAAGATCGTTTTGTATTTGTTGATATTGCAGTTGCAAGAGAAGAAAATGTATTTCCAATGGTGCCCGCTGGTGCAGCTTTGAATGAGATGGTGTTATCATGAAACATACAATCACGGTATTGGTTGAGAATGAATTTGGCGTATTAACCCGTGTGGCAGGATTGTTTTCTGCGCGCGGTTATAATATTGAAAGCTTAAGCGTAGCTCCAACTTTGGACGAGACCGTTAGTCGGATGACCTTGGTGACACGTGGTGATGAAAATATTATTGAGCAAATCAAAAAGCAGCTTAATAAATTAATCCCTGTCATCAAAACAGAAGATATTTCACACATGGTGCATCTTGAACGTGAAATGTTACTTGTAAAAACACAAGCATCTTCCGAAGTGGATGCATTGATTGAAGCTTTTCGAGCAAAACTGGTGGATGCTGACTCAGATGAATACCGTATCATTGAATTAACGGGAACTGCCGATAAATTGGATGATTTTCTTGGTAAAATCGGGGAGTTTGGCATTATTGAAATCACCCGTACTGGTCCTGTTGGCATGCGCCGTGGAGCCAAAGGCTTTACCATCGAATGAAGTTGCGAAGGGCTAACGTTGCTTTTCGTTGGCTCTTCTAATTTCTTGAAGAATCTTTTCAGGAAAATGAAAATTTCCAAATGTTGTTTGTTTATAGCCCCGAACCTCTACATCAAAACCATGCTGACGGGCATAACCAAGCCACTTTTTAGTGAGTGATGATGAACCGCACCAGTCGTTAACAGAATATGCCTTCAACATCGTGCAGGTATAAATAAACTTCCGCATAATCAACGCATCCCCATAAGCACTCCTTCTTTTGGGAGGATGATCCAACCAGCGCGCGTAGTTATCTGCCTTATCCTGCATATTGATTGTCCATTCATTTATCGTTTCAGCCCATATATTAATCGGGGATGCCATGCTAATGAACAGCAGCATCAATATACTCCATAATGAAGCAGCTAAAGTCATGCGTTTACCTTCCGAATACGGCGTTTTCTTCATCATAAAGTTATTATTTACTTATTCCTCGCCAGCGTCAAAGACTAGCTTAGACCATCATGCAGATGATTATCGTGCCCGCACAATCATCACGATGCCAGCCAATAAAAAACCTGCGCCAACAAGCCCGCCCCATTGAGTGGCTTCCGCCATACCCATCGCATAAGATGCAAGTGCAGCACCACCCAAAGCACTAAACAATACGCCCATCATAAGTAGCATATAAGAAGGCTTTTGATCTCTCATAGTCTGACTGGTGTTTTCAATATGATCGAATACCGCTGCCATACGCGATGGCAGCACCATCCACTCATGCAATTGATCTTTTACATCATTTGCCATGAATTCAATTTGTGCTTTTGGCCCCATATGCTGCATCATCCATTTGGAAACGAGCGGCTTGGCAAGCTCCCAGATATTGATGTCATCCGCTAATTCGCGAGCCACACCTTCAATCACCACCATGGTTTTTTGCAGCAACAATAATTCAGGCTGTGTCTCCATTTGAAAACGTTCAGTCACTGCAAACATGCATAACAATAATTCAGCAATGGATATTTCACCCAATGGACGATTGAAAATAGGCACGGCAACTTCACGAAGAGCATCTTCAAATGCCGAAATATTGGTGTTGCGTGGTACATAACCCGCTTCTATATGCACAATCGCCGCTTTACGGTAATCACCACGTAAAAATGCTAACAACATATCTGCCAAATAACGGCGTGGGCGCACTTCCAAGCGTCCAACAATACCAAAATCTAATAAAATAATGTCACCTTTAGCATCTACAAATATATTGCCTGGATGCATATCCGCATGAAAATAACCATCCACAAACACCATGTGAAAAAACAATGTTGTGGCACGCTCGCACAAATTTAAGGTGTCATGCCCTGCAGCGCGAAGTGCTTCACGTTCATCAATCGGAATGCCTGTAATACGCTCACTGGTCATCACTTCCGTCTGCGTATAATCCCACAACACTTCGGGAACACGCACGCCGTCAAGTGACTCAAGGTTTTCCGCAAAACGGCTGGCATGCGCCGCTTCTGCACGCAGGTTTAACTCACCACGAATGCTGGTGGCAAACTCTTCGACTACACATTGTGCTTTTAGGCGTTGATATTCAGGGAAATAACGCTCAAACATGGCTGCCAAAAGTCGTAAAATCGCCAAATCAGCTTCAATAGTTTTATGAATATGTGGGCGACGCACTTTCACCGCCACTTGGCGGCCATTGTGCAATTCTGCAAAGTGAACTTGGGCTATGGATGCAGCAGCAATCGCCTCTTCATCAAAAGATGCATACAAACCATTCTCGCCTGTTAAGGGCTTTTTAAACGTGCGTTCAATCACCTCTCTCACATGTTCGAATGGTGCAGGAGGCACATCATCTTGTAGCTTCTTTAATTCAAGTGCCACTTGCAAAGGCAATAAATCCACGCGTGTGGAAAGCATTTGCCCAAATTTAATAAATGTTGGACCAAGTTTTTCTAAAGCTTCGCGTATCTGCGCTCCCAAATCTTGGGGCAACGTGTCCTCACGGAATAATTGCACCAGCCAAGCATAAGGGCGCAGCAAACGCAGTCGTACTGCCATCGCTGCCATACCGTGACTTGTAAGAATGTAGCCAATGCGAAACAGGCGCAGATTACGACGAATTTTGCTTGGCAGTCTCATGTTTTTTGAGATGCTTCTGATGTTTGCAGGGCATCACATCGGTGTTCCAAACGTGTTGTTTTAGCTTTGAGTTTCGTAACTTGATGGGATAATTGTTCAACACCTGCCTGCCAAGCCTGCAAACGCTGCTGGTCAGGTGTTTGTATATTTTTCAAACAGTCTTGCAACATATCTTTGGATGTAGTGGAGACTTTGGCTTCTGCTGCCACCAAAGCATATGCTGCTTTAGCAACACGTGCACCAAAGAAATCGCCAAATAAGGCTCGCAATTCACGCTCCCAGTCTAAATCTGCTGCGGCTAGAAGCTTCTTAAAGCGCAACATCGCTTCTGAATCACCTGATAGTTTCAATACCTGTTGAAACACCAAATCGTCGGGATCTTCTTTAGCAAAACACATGCGCGCAAAACCAGCTGTGGTCGCTTCAATGCGCACATCGGCTTCGTCAGCATGATCGGCATGTACCCATGTCCGTCCTGATTTAAAGCCTAAAAACATCACAGCATTGGTATCGGTCACATGAATACGAAACACTTTATGATTTAAGCCATCCAAATGTTCATTCAAACTCGCATCACGCGAAAATGCCAAGTCCAAAACTGAAGACATGACCACACATTGTACGGGTAACGGAATCAAACGCAGGGGCAAGAACATCACACTCATGTTTTGTAACCTCGATGCAATGCAACCACACCGCCAGTCATATTTTCATGACGCGCCAAATCAAAACCAACTTGGCTAATCATACGTTCGAAACGCTGTTGATCTGGAAAGCGGCGAATGGACTCAACCAGATACTGATAAGACTCACGATCGCCTGTAATCAGCTCACCCAAAGCAGGAATGACATTAAACGAATAGGCATCATACACCACATCCAACAATGGCAGCACAGGCTTAGAAAATTCAAGGCACATAAATTGCCCACCGGGTTTTAAAACACGATAAAATTCTGCCAAACCCGCATCAATATCGACAAAATTACGAATACCAAAAGCAATAGTTACAGAATCAAAACTATTATCGGCAAACGGAAGTTTTGTACCGTCAGATTGAATGCAATCAGCAGTCCCTGGTAAATACCCTTCATCTACCACACGGCGCGCACCTTCTGCCAACATCGGACCATTCAAGTCGGTCAATACAACGCGTCCTTGATGCTGATCATCTTTGCGCATTTTTTTAAGAAGACCAATGGCAATATCACCCGAGCCTGCCGCAACATCCAGTGCGACACTATCAGAGCGTACCGATGACATCGAAAGCATGCGACATTTCCATAAGCGATGCATGCCCGCGCTCATAGCATCATTCATAATATCATACTTGCTGGCTACCGATGAAAAAACGCCCATCACCTTACCTGCTTTTTCATTTACTGAAACGGTTTCATAACCAAAATGTGTTTGCTGATTTGTTTGCTGATTCATGGCAAGCAAGCTAACAGCCGCTTAGCGTAAGCTCCAAAGTTTATCAATGGGGTCAGACTCGATTGATTTTGTTTTCTCTATATTTTTTCGATTTTCTATCGCCGCCTCTTTTCTTCGGGACAGCTTGACGATTTGTAAGCTCTTCAATTCTATCCTTGAACCTACCCGAGCCAAGCACCCATGATTTATTTGTAGCATGTCGTATTTCATTAAATATATCTGAATCAGTATGACTGGCAAACAAAGCCCTATAGGCTTCACAACGCTCAACTTCGTTTGACCCTAAAGCTAAGTATATTTCATGCGGTTTAATCAAACTACTATCTTCCCCTAGCGCATTGCTCGCATAGCTAGACCATGGGTAGTCGGCTGGGGCATCCACCATGCCCGCACGAACGGGATTTAGCTCAATGTAACGCGAACACGTTAATAAATACACTTCAGAATCTAACAAGGTCGCTTTATACCGGCCTTCCCAGAGCGTGCCTGTCCGCTTATATTTATAGTTAAAATACTGAACATAATAGCGACCAACTGACTGCATCACCTTGCCTATGCCGCCTTCTGTTTGCGGGGTCAGCAGCAAATGAACATGGTTAGTCATCAGCACATAAGCATGAAGCTCACATTCAAAACGAGCACAAGCCGCTTGTAGCTTTTCCAGATAAAACTTGTAATCATCATCCGATACAAAAATAACGTCGCGGTTATTACCGCGTTGAATCACATGCTGCGGCTGACCTGGTAATATAAATCGCGGTTGACGACTCATGTCTCACCTCTCAATATAAGAAAGGTGAAGCTTACAGTAGTAAATACATCAAATCAATCGAGTCTGACCCCATTGATTTCGCTGTGCTGTGCATAAGCTGTGTGTAAAGCATGTATAAATGGTGGATGGATTGTGCAACGATAACACTATAGTGTGTATCTAAATTTATTTGACACCCAAGATATAGTATCTACACTTGGCAGCTAGTGATTCTTTCGATGCTGTTTGTTTCATTGAATTATACCAACAGCTTACGCTGATAAACTACACCTGTTTTCAGTATTTTATTGAATACCGCATGGAGATTACCCTTATGAGCCCGCAATTTCAGTCCTCTGCCGTACAAACCACAATTTCTGAACAAGAAATTACCCTTCAGCCCGCCAGTGAAGATATTTGGGATGTTAAATACCGTTTAAAAAACAAGGCTGGTGAAGCAGTCGATGCCACACTTGCAGATACATGGAGTCGTGTTGCTAAGGCATTGGCAAATGTGGAAGAGGCTGGCAAGCAAGAATATTGGCACAATCGTTTTGTTTGGGCTTTGGCGCATGGTGCTATTCCTGCGGGTCGCATTATGTCCAATGCTGGTGCAGAAGCTTATAAGCCTGCAACATCAACGATCAATTGCACCGTATCTGGCACAGTTCCTGATTCAATGGATGGGATTTTATCCATGGTCAAAGAAGCTGGGTTAACCCTTAAAGCAGGCTGCGGCATTGGTTATGAATTTTCCACATTGCGCCCCAAAGGTGCTTATGTGACAGGTGCTGGTGCTTATACTTCAGGACCTTTATCGTTCATGGATATTTATGATAAAATGTGTTTTACCGTGTCTTCAGCTGGTGGTCGCCGTGGCGCACAAATGGGCACCTTTGATATTTCGCATCCTGATATTATTGATTTCATCAAAGCCAAACGTGAAGACGGTCGCTTGCGTCAATTCAACCTATCTTGCCTGATTACCAAAGACTTTATGGAAGCAGTCAAAGAAGATGCTGATTGGCAGTTGATTTTTCCAGCCAACCAATCTGAAATTGATGATGAAGGAAATACCATTGTATGGCGACTATTACCGCATTTCAAAAGCAGTGTCGTACACAATGATAAGGGTGAAATAGCCTGTAAAGTTTACCGTACCATTAAAGCCAAGCGTCTTTGGGATGTCATTATGGCATCCACCTATGATTATGCCGAGCCAGGTTTCATCTTAATTGATGAAGTAAACGATAAAAACAACAACTGGTTCTGCGAAGATGTACGCGCCACCAACCCTTGTGGTGAGCAACCATTACCACCCTATGGTGCATGTTTGCTTGGCTCGATTAACCTTACCAAATTTGTCACCAATCCATTCACTGATGAAGCAGAGTTTGATTGGGCGACTTACCGTGAAGTCATCGCAATCTTTACCCGCATGCTGGATAATGTTGTTGAAATCAATGGTTTGCCGTTAGAAAAACAACGTGCCGAGCTTATTTCTAAACGTCGTCATGGCATGGGCTACCTTGGTTTGGGTTCCACACTTACCATGATGGGTTGTAAGTATGGTTCAGCAGAATCTTTGGATTTTACTGAAAAAGTATCTTATGAATTGGCGCGCACAGGCTTTGAAACGGGTTTGCAATTGGGCGAAGAAAAAGGCGTTGCCCCGATTATGAATGAAGATATTAAAATCACGGCTGCAATCATGGCAAAACGTCCTGAAATGGCGAATGATGGCATTAAAGTCGGTGATAAGATCAAAGCACGTATTTTGTGGGCAAAATATTCGTCCTATATGCAACAGTTTTTACAAACAGACAACCCCGAAGACAAAGCACTGATTGAAGCTTTAATCGAAAAAGGCTGCCGCTTTACGCACCATTCATCCATTGCGCCGACAGGCACCATTTCATTGAGCCTAGCAAACAATGCATCCAATGGTATCGAGCCATCCTTTGCTCATCATTATGCACGCAATGTGATTCGTGAAGGCAAAAAATCCAAAGAGAAGATTGATGTATTCTCCTATGAGCTATTGGCATACCGTGAGCTTATCAATGCTGATGCCATGCCGTTTAGCGAAGATGTAGATAAGCAGCTACCTGATTATTTCATCTCTGCCGATGCTGTCACACCCAAACAGCATGTGGATATTCAGGCGGCATCACAAAAATGGATTGATTCATCTATTTCAAAAACTGCCAATGTACCGACTGATTTCCCATACGAAGATTTTAAAGAAATTTATATGTATGCCTATGATAAAGGTTTGAAAGGTTGCACCACCTTCCGCTTTAATCCTGAAGTATTTCAAGGTGTGTTGGTGAAAGAGGAAGATTTGGAAAATACCACTTATAAATTCACTTTGGATGATGGCACGGTTGTGGAAGCCAAGGGCAATGAAGAAATTGAATATGACGGTGAAATGCATACCGCAGCCAACCTCTTTGATGCACTGAAAGAAGGCTATTATGGCAAGTTCTAAACTCGCCTCAGAGTTTAGCATTCATTGGGCGGAGCTTCGCTTTCCGCCACTGAACCTGTGGGTGATGGCATCATTATCGCCTTCCGTTTCATCTCATGATCATATACAGCAAAAAACAATCAGTGCCCCAAACAAAAGTTCCAAAACATTGCATAAATTACATCGACGGCTTGAAACATTGCTTGCTGTTCGTGGAGGAAAAATATGAGCATTAAAATTGAAAAGAAAATTACTGCCTATGAAGTTGCCAAGCCTCAAGAAGACAAAAAAGAAGATAACGTAACATCCATCGCTCCTCTTTTAGAGCGTGATGAAGTGCTTGAAGGCAATACTTACAAAATCAAAACGCCTGATTCTGAACATGCTATGTACATCACCATCAATGATGTTGTGATTAACAAAGGGCAAGCCAATGAACATCGTCAACCCTTTGAAGTTTTCATTAATTCAAAAAACATGGAACATTTCATGTGGATTGTGGCATTAACTCGCGTTATTTCAGCGATTTTCCGCAAAGGCGGCGATGTCACCTTCCTTGTTGAGGAATTAAAAGCTGTTTTCGATCCACGCGGCGGTTATTTCAAGAAAGGTGGCAAATATATGCCATCACTTGTCGCTGAAATTGCAGAAGTCATTCAACAGCATTTGATTTCTATTGGTCTGATGGAAGGGCAATTACAAACTGGTGAGTTGGTTGCCAAGCGCAAGGAAGCTGAAGAAAAACTTGGTAAAGAAGGCATTGCCAACGCAGCTCTATGCGATAAGTGCAGTGCGATGGCCGTGGTTCGCCTTGATAATTGTAATTGCTGCTTGGAGTGTGGCGATAGTAAATGTGGCTAACACCTCTAAGTTGTAAACTTATGAGCTAACCCTCAGTAGCTCATATAAATAGAGCCTCCTCAGAAACTCAGCTTTTCATTTAGGCGGAAATCACCCGTTTAGAGCTAATACCCTCCTTCCAATTATTTAAAACGGCCGCTGTTCGATGTGGTGCGCTTGCATCCATGTCAAA
>Ga0256829_1002452_pt1 | contig 13801 bp, 15 predicted proteins | sample 131447metaG_FD_185979 | JGI IMG/M metagenome (GOLD analysis project Ga0256829, IMG submission 185979) | Hydrothermal vent microbial communities from Lau Basin, Pacific Ocean - 131-447 | ecosystem: Environmental > Aquatic > Marine > Hydrothermal vents | place: Pacific Ocean: Lau Basin | collected...
AAGATATTTATATGACTTATGCAATGGCTGTTAGTGCTATAATTGCATTTTCTTATTTGCTGTTTTGGGATAGTTCATTTAATGAATTTGAAAAAACTAGAAAACAAGTAATTACTTTGAACAGAAATATAAACTCTTATGAACTATATCTTCAAAGAAATCCAGAAATAAAAATCACTGGATTGATTAAAGAGATAAAAGATATTAACAAACAAGTAGCACAAAAAAAAGAGACTAATGCTTACATCAAAAAGCAGATAGAGACTATCTCTTCTTTGATTTATGACGAAAGAGCATGGGGTGAGTATCTACATTCAATTTCTACCGATGCTAAAAAAAACAATGTTAAAATTATTGACTTGACAAATAAATATGCTACAAATAAAGAGTCGTTTGGACATATACTAAATATAAAGTTAGAATCAACAGGAAACTATAAAAATACATTAAAATTTATAAATTCCTTGGAACAAAGTGATCTTGTAGTAGATATTCATGAGATGAACCTAGAGGCTAAAGATAATTTAAGAGCATTTTTAGATATTTCAGTTTGGGGGATAACTTACTAATGAAAACAATTTTATTTTCAATACTAATATCAATAGCATTAAATTTATCTGCAAATGATTTAAAATGGGTTAATGAACAAATCCAAGCTATCAAACCTCCTCGTTTGGGTATGGATACTAAAGAGTTGTCAAAATTAAAAGACCCTTTTAGCTATATATCCAAGAGAAGAGCGAAGTATGCAAAAACATATAGCAAGTCATCAAAAAAAAGCCAAAAAGCCAATCTTAACGCTAATCTTAACAATAAGTTTAATCTGTCGATAATCATGAACAAGTCAGCTCGTATAAATGGGAAGTGGTACAGAATTGGTGAAAATATCAGTGGTTATAAAATTGCTAAAATTGACTCATTTTCTGTTCAATTAATAAAAAATAAAAAGAACTTTTTACTATCAACACGCAGTAAAAATAGAAACATAAACTTTAAAAACTAAGTAGGATTTATAATGAAACTATTAACAAAATCGATTTATGGAGTGGCATTTGCTCTTATGTTATCAACAAGTAGTTTTGCAGACTGTACTTATGAACTTTTCACTATAAGTTCTACAAAAAATACAAAGATAATGGACTTCATAGAGCAACTTAGTGATGAGTGCTCATTTAGTATTATAGTAACAGATCCAAATGCTGAAAAACTTTTAAACTCTAAGTTAAATAAAACAAATATAAAAAATTTAACTATCGACGAAGTTCTAAACCTTATACTTGTAGAAAATAACTTATCATATACACTGCAAAATAATCTACTTAAAATATCTTACTTAACAACAAAAGTTTTTTCTATTGACTATATTCTTTCACAAAGGAAAAGTGAAGGGAGTACAGATGTTACACTTTCAAGTTCATCTGCTTCTAGTGGTGGTCTTTCAGGAGCTAGTGGTTCTACAGGGAGTTCTACAGGAGCTACGAGTGCAAGTGGACAAGGTGGAAGTGGACAGGGTGGTTCTAATGCTGGTATAAAGATAGAGAGTAGCGATGAAGTTAAATTTTGGGATAATTTAGATCAAGAGTTTAGACAAGTTTTAAACAGACCAAGTGATACATACAAAGCAACAGCCCCCATTATAAATAAAAATGCTGGACTTGTTACAATTACTGCTACAGATAAACAGCTAAAGCGATTTGAATCATACCTTAAAAAGCTTCAAGACAAAGTACAGCTACAAGTGCTAATAGATGTGCAGTTATTATCTGTAACGATGAATAAAAGCAAAACAACTGGTGTTGATTGGAGTCAGCTCTATGCCTTGCAAAATGTCAATATAAATTTACCAACTGCCACACTTGCTGCTGTAACAAAAAATAAAAATAGCTTAGGAAATTTAGCAACAATAACAAGTAAAACAGGGGGAATATCTTTAACAGAGGTAATTAAATTTCTAAAGACACAAGGAGATGTACACTCTATCTCAAATCCAAAAGTGCTGACACTAAACAATCAACCTGCCCTTATTACTGCAGGTACAGAGTATTTTTATAAACTAACTAGCACTCAGACTTTAGCTGGGGGAACTGGTTCTGGTGCTCAAAGTGCAAACGAAAATATTCAGTCAGTATTTTCAGGTGTTTTATTAAATATAACACCTGAAATATCTGATAACAATACTATTACACTTAAGATAAACCCATCATTATCTGAAACGACAACAGATATTTCAGGGACGAGCAATGCGAATAGAACTATGCCACCCGACCTTAACCGTCGCCAACTATCATCAGTTGTTACTGTAAAAGATGGTAATAGAATTATTCTTGGAGGTTTGATTAATACTAAAATTACTAATAATTCAAATAAAATACCAATACTTGGTGATATTCCAATTTTAAGCTATTTTTTCAAGTATGAAGCAAAGATAAAACAGGTGCAGGAGCTAGTTATTATCATCGAACCACATATTATTCATAAAAGTAATAACACAATTTCTCTCTCTGAACTTGGGTATAAAGGCTTAAGCGATGATATTTTAACTTCTAAATCAGTATCAAGTTCTGATAAGAATACAACAAAAAAATAAGAGTTTAACATATGCAAAATAGTATTTATTTGAGTTCAAAAAATGTTTTTTTAGATTTGGTAGATGCTAATGATTATGTTCAACTTGATAGAGTTTCAACTATCTACCAGTCTTTAAAAGATTCTATTGACAAGCCATTAAAGATGATTTTACTTTATGGAAAACCAGGTACTGGTAAGAGTATGTTTTTAAACAAACTCTATCATGATTTAGCTTCATCAAAAATTGTTTATTTATATGAAACACCTATATTGGATGAGAGTGAGTTTTATAAAAGTATTGCACAAGATATATTTTCAAGTAAATATACTGGTGAGCTAAACTTTACACAGTTTATGAAAATTGTAAAAAGTTCAAATATAGAATCCCCTCCTATAGTTTTACTAGATGAAGCACAGCTTTACTCTAATGCTTTAATGGAGAGGATAAGACTACTCTCAGACACTAGAACTGTAAAATTTGTTATCACACTTCATAAAACTGAAAAAGAAGATTTGATAGCTAAAGAGCATTTTCAAACAAGGATATGGGAAAGTATAGAGTTAGAAAATGCATCAGTTGCAGAACTAAAAATTTATATACAAAAAAAACTTATGAAAAGAAACTGTTTTGATACTGCAAATATGTTCAACTCAAAAAATATCAATCTTATTTATAAGCTAACTAATGGAAACTATAGAGATACAAATAAATTGCTATATACACTTTTTGATATTTATTACACATATGAAAATAATCATCAACTATCACATCTAAACACAAACCAAATTTCAAATAAGCTACTAGAGATGTCAGCAATTCATACAGGATTGATAAATGCTTAATCTCATAGACCTTGAAAAAAGATGGTTAAGATATAAAATAAAATCATATATACCTCACATAGCTATAGCAACAAGTAGCATACTGATAATTATACTAACTTTTATTATCTTAAATTTAAAAGATAATACTAAAAAACAAGTAGATAAAATAGTTCCAATAAAAAAAGAAAAAGTAGCAAAAATAACTTTACTACCTAAAGTAAAAATTACAAAGCATAAGATAGAGACTAAACAAAAAAGCACTATCAAGAAAATGGAACTTCATCCATCTTTTGACTTCTTAAAAGATATACAAAGCTCTAGCTTACCTTATTATTATGATAAACAACAAGCTAAAAAAACTTCTAAAATTATTGAAGAAAAAGTAACTAAAGAAAAAGTTATTGTCCAAGAAAAGCCAAAAAAAATCAAAAAGCACAAGATTATCATACAAAGAAAAGAGACACGCAATGATATAAATACTATCATACAAAGATTTAAAAAAAACAACAATCCTGCTCTTAGCCTTTTTGTAGCAAAAAAATATTATGAAATTGGAAACTATCATCAATCATATAATTATGCTCTAATAACAAACCAAATAAATCAAGATATTGAAGATAGCTGGATTATTTTTGCAAAATCACTTGCAAAATTAGGTAAAAGAAAAAAAGCTATGGATACTCTTAAAAAGTATGTAAAAGTTTCAGACTCTTCTAATGCTCAAATACTCCTAGAAGAGATAGCATCAGGAAAATTCAAATGAAATTAATAATAGTTCTACTTCTAAGCATAAACTTATTTGCAAATGTAAAACAAGATATGTTTAATTTATACCAAAATAAAAAATACAATGATGTGTGTCGCATAGGGTTTAACAATTTTTATGCAAATAAAAAAGATGAAGAGTTTATATCTATCTATGCATTTGCCTGTCTTTATGCTGACTATATTGATAGACTAGCTGTACCTATAACCATGTTAAAATTTTCAAAAAATGCACGCTCGAATGCAGCCTACTTTTCTGTAATACTAATGCAAAAAAAACTTCTTTACCACTCCTTAGTAGATAACTATGACTTATCAACTTTAAAACTACCTACAACTGACTATGTCTTATCAAAAGTGTTTGAGCTATATTCTAAAATAGGAAAACATAAACCAAGAGCTTTTTATCTTCTTGAAGATTCTGATGATAAAAAACTTACATATAAACTTTATATCATGAAAAGTAAAAAAGTAGATAAGATAGTTATTGAAGAATTTTATGATACAATAATTCTAAAAAAACATGTTTATTGGTAGGTATTAATTGTGGATAGAATAACAACAGATTTACTTGCCAATGGCTATATAATGAAGAGTCAAGTTGATAGACTCTCAGCAAAAGGCATTCATGATTATTTAATTCTTAGAGACATAACACTATCTGGTTTTATGACAATGGATAGACTTGTTCGTTTTATTGTACAGCAAGTAAGAGATGGTATTTATGACTTAGATATTATTGATAACTATGATTATATTAGTGATAGAGTTGTCTTAGAAAAACTAGCCTCAGAATTAAATCTTCTTTTCTTAGATTTAGATTCTATAGATATGGATTATGCTCTTACTCAAAAAGTCCCATTAGCACAAATCAAAAAGCACAATGTAATCCCTGTTTATCAAGATGAGATGAGTGTTACTGTCGCCTTTGATGATCCACTTAACATTGATGCACAAGAAGCTACTCAAAGACTATTTCCAAGAAAAGTTTTAAAAGTAGCTTTAGCAACCAAAAATCAAATATCTGCATATCTATATAAAATCGAGCTAAAAGATAGTGTAAAGGGATTGGTAAAAAAGGTAAAAGATGAGCTTAACTCTATCTCATCTCTTGAAGAGCAACAAGAGGCATCTTCTATATTTCTACTAATCGATGTTATACTAAAGACATGTATCCAAGGTCGTGCTAGTGATATACATATAGAACCAACTGAAAAAAACTGTGTTGTTCGTGGTCGTGTTGATGGAAAATTATCAGAAATGTTCATTTTTGAAAAAGATATTTATCCTCCACTATCTTCAAGATTAAAGTTACTTGCAAATCTTGATATTGCAGAAAAAAGAAAACCACAAGATGGTCGTTTTTCCACTTCAGTTGGAAAAAGTGAATATGATTTTCGTATTTCTACTCTGCCTATTTTATATGGTGAGTCTATCGTTATGCGTGTTCTTGATAAAGAAAAAGCACTAGTAAGACTTGAAGATGCGGGTATGGACAGTGCTAGTTATCAAAAACTACTCAAAGGTCTTCAAGCACCTTATGGTATCATACTTGTAACTGGTCCTACTGGTAGTGGTAAAACTACAACGCTTTATGGTGCATTAAATGAGTTGAGAAATGTAGAAGATAAGGTTATTACTGTTGAAGACCCTGTTGAATATAGGATGAACCTCATCCAACAAGTTCAAGTAAATGCCAAAGTTGGACTAAGTTTCGCAGATGCACTTAGATCAATCCTCAGACAAGATCCTGATAAGATAATGATTGGTGAGATTCGCGATCAGGAGACTCTTGAAATAGCTATTAAAGCAGCTTTAACAGGGCATATGGTTATCTCAACTCTTCATACTAATGATTCGATTAGTGCTATACCTCGTATGGTAGATATGGGAATACAGCACTATCTTATAAGTGGTGCATTAGTAGCTATTCAAGCACAAAGACTTGTTAGGAAAATATGTACTCACTGTAAAGTAGAAGAAGAAGTTCCATCTTCTGTTTTAGCCGAATTAAAAGATTTTGTTCCCCAAGGTGCAAAGTTTTATAAAGGTCAAGGTTGTAAAGAGTGTGGTGATAGTGGCTATATGGGAAGAGAGATGATATGTGAGGTTCTTAATATTTCAGAAGATTTATCATCTTTAATAGCCAAAGGAGAATCAAAAGAACTTATGCTTGAACAAGCAAAAAAAGATGGTTTTATTGGTTTATATGAAAACGGAATACAAAAAGCCTTGGATGGTATAACAACTATTGAAGAAATACTAAAGGTAGCAAAAGGATGAAGTATTTTGTAGTAACTATGCTAACAAGGGGTAAAAAAGAAGAAGTTGGATTGTATGCTGATGATAAAAAAGAGGCTAATAAGTATGCTAAGTTAAAGTTTACTGGAATTATTATAAAAGTAGTAGAGGGGCAAGAACCTCTTGAAAATCAATTTAAAAGAGTAAAGCATGACATACTTAAAAAGATTAGAAAAAAAAAGATAAAGCCAGATTCTCTAATCGCAGCTATAAGACAACTTGCAGTCATGATAAATGCTGGTATCTCTATAAATGACTCTATGAATGAGATTGCAAATGCTACAGATGATGAATCTTTAAAGAGTGTATTTACAAAACTTGCTGATGATATAAACTCTGGTCAATCATTGTCTGCATCTATGAAAAATTTTAGGTATGAACTTGGTAACTTAACCATCGCAATGGTTGAACTTGGAGAAAAAACAGGTAACCTTGATGAAGCACTCTACGCACTATCAGATATGTTAGAGGAGATAAGAGCAAATGTAGTTAAGTTTAAAAAAGCTATGGCATACCCTAGAAATGTTATGGTAGCTATGGCAGTTGCCTTTACTATTCTTATCTCCTATGTTGTTCCTCAGTTTAAAGCAATTTTTGAAGAGTTACATGCAGACTTACCTCTTCCTACAATTATCCTACTGAAACTTGAGTATCTTTTTAATAACTTTGGACCTTATCTAATTGTTGCTATAGTTGTAATCTTTATGGGCTCAAAATATGCGATAAACAACTATCCTCATGTTAAATACAAATGGCATACAATACTCTTGCATACAATGCTCATAAAAAATATTATAAAATTTTCAACTCTAAACAGATTTACCTTAGTATTTTCAGAACTTGTTAGAGCAGGTATTCCTATTGCTGAAGCACTTGAAACTTCCATAGAGATGATTGACAACCTACCACTTAAAGACAAACTTTTAACAGTGAGAATTACAGTTGAAAAAGGTGGAACTCTTAACAAGGGTTTAGAAGAAACAGAGCTTTTTGAGAACATGATTGTTCAAATGGTTCGTGCAGGTGAAGATAGTGGTACGCTTGACACTATGATTAAAAAAGTTGCAGAGTATTATAAAATGCGTTTTGATGCTATCATAGATGGTCTTAGTGAAGCCGTTGAACCTATCATGTTATTTATCATTGCTTCTATGGTTCTATTACTTGCTCTTGGTATTTTCTTGCCTATGTGGGATATGGGTAGTGCTGTTCAAGGTCGCTCTTAGTTGATAACGATTAGAGATATGGGGACTTTTCTAAAAAGTTTCTCATATTCTCTTCACCTCTTTTTATCTTATATTATGCAAGGTTCGTAAAAACTTTTTGTACATCCTCATCATCTTCTAGTCTTTCTAGTATCTTATCAATATCAGTCTGTTCTTCATCAGTGATAGACATTGGCGTATTTGCCATTCTTTCTAAATGTGCTTTTTTTATCTCAATACCCATATCTTCTAAAGCCTTTGTCAGAGTTCCAAAACTTGTATAATCACCTGTAACGATAGCAACACCATCTTCTGCTTCAATCTCTTCAAGACCAGCATCTATTAACTCTAGTTCTAACTCTTCTAAGTCCATCTCATCCCTAAAGTCAAACTCTATAAGTGCCTTTCTATCAAACATAAACTCTAAAGAACCATTTGTTAAGAGTTCACCACCATGTTTTGTGAGTATATTTTTCACATTTGCAACTGTTCTAGTATTGTTATCAGTCATACACTCTATAAAGATTAAAACTCCATGAGGTGCTTTTCCTTCAAAATTTACCTCAAGCATACTTTCAGTATCTTTGGCACTTGCTCTTTTTATGGCTGCTTCTATATTATCTTTTGGCATATTTTCAGCCTTCGCATTGATAATAGCTGTTCTTAGTTTAGCATTCATATCAGGGTCACTACTACCCTCTTTTGCTGCCATAGTAATAATCTTACCTAATTTAGGGAAAAGTTTTGACATTGCTCCCCATCTTTTTAACTTTGATGCTTTTCTGTACTCAAATGCTCTACCCATAAAAACTGTCCTACTAAAATTTATTTTTGAAATTATACCATTTTATGTATAATATCAAACAAGGAACTTATATGAGACTAGGCTTTAGGCTAAAACACTATTTTTTCAGTGCTTTTCGTGAACTTTTTGTACACCATCATGGCTCATTAGAATTTCGTGCTAAATTATTTGCTCTTGTTATTGCAGCAGATGAGAATGCAAAAGTTGAAAACTATATCATAGTGAAAGATATTGCCTTAAACATATATAATGGAGACAAGGATAGAGCAAATCTTTTAATGATTTCTACAAAAGAGATGGTAAAAAAGGTAAAAGATGACAATGGCTTAAACTTGGATACATTAGTAGAAAACATCCTTCAAGAGCTTAAAATTGTGCCAAGGTATGCTAAAAAAATCGATATAAAAGCACTAAAACCTTTTTTAAGATTATCATACAGCCAAGATACAATATCATATCAAGAGAATATCTTAGAGTTTTTAGAAGAACTCAAAGATGAAACACTTCAAACTAAAAAATAAAAGGAAAAATAATGGATTTACAAACAAAAGCACTTCACGCAGGTTATGAAAAAGATTCTCAGAGGACAATGGCTGTTCCGATTTACCAAACAACTGCATATGAGTTTCGTGATGTTGAACACGCTGCCAATCTCTTTTCACTAAAAGAACTTGGAAATATCTATACTCGTCTAAACAATCCAACAAGTGATGTTTTTGAAAAACGATTTACAGAACTTGAAGGTGGAGAAGCAGCTATCTCAACTGCAAGTGGGATGAGTGCTATCTTTTATGCTATAGCGAACTCAGCAGAAGCAGGAGACAATATCATCTGTGCAAACCAGCTTTATGGTGGAAGTTTAACTCTAAATGCACATACATTTAAAAGATTTGGCATAGAATCCCGTTTTTTCAATGTTCATAAGCCAGAAGAGATTGAAGCCTTAATTGATGATAAAACAAAGGTTATATTTTTTGAGTCATTAACCAATCCAAGTATTGATGTTGCAGATATTGAAGCTATTTCAGCTATTGCAAATAAACATGGTATTTTAACCGTAGTGGATAATACCGTTGCTACTCCTGTTTTATGTCGTCCTTTTGAGTTTGGAGCAGACATAACAGTTCATAGTGCAAGTAAATATACAACGGGTCAAGGTCTTGCTATTGGTGGGATTTTAGTTGAGAGAAAAAACTTACTAGAAAAACTAAAAGCAAATCCTCGTTATCCACAGTTTAATGAGCCAGATGCTTCTTATCATGGTTTAGTTTATGTGGATGTTCCACTTCCTCCTTTCACGCTAAGAACAAGACTCTCTTTGATGCGTGATATTGGGGCTGTAGCTTCACCTTTTAATTCATGGCTCTTTATTCAAGGGATAGAAACATTTTCACTTAGAATGAAAGAACACTCTAAAAATGCTTTAGTATTAGCAGAGTTTTTAGAGGAACATCCAAAGGTCAAAAAAGTAAACTATCCAGGGCTTAAAAGTAATGCAAATTATAAAATGGCACAAAAATATTTTGAAGATGGACTCTCAAGTGGACTACTAAGTTTTGAGGTAGAATCTTTAGAAGAGGCTACAAAAATAGTAAATGCAACAAAGCTTTACTCTTTAGTTGTTAATATTGGAGACTCTAAGTCTATCATTACACATCCAGCTTCAACAACACATCAACAACTTAGCCAAGAAGAGTTAATATCTTGTGGAGTTCCATCTGGACTTATTCGTATCTCATGTGGTTTAGAGAGTTCAAAAGACTTGATTGCCGATATGAAACAAGCTTTAGAGATATAATTTTAAGTCATTTAGGCTAAAATAACACTATTATTTTTTAAAAGAGCAAAACTTGTCATTAAACCTGCAAACACATACACAACATTTTACGAATCCTCTCTATTTAGAGAGTGGCCGTATCTTAGAACCTTACGATATTGCCTATGAAACATATGGGCATTTAAACGAAGATAAAAGCAATGTTATCGTTGTAACTCATGCTCTTACTGGCTCTCATCATGCTGCAGGATTTTATGAAGATGAAAACAAAGCTGGTTGGTGGGATGGACTTATTGGTTCTGCTAAAGCTATAGATACAGATAAGTATTTCGTTATTTGTACAAATGTTATAGGCAGTTGTTTTGGTTCAACTGGTCCAATGTCTGCTCAACATCCTCATCAAGAACCTTACCGTTATAAATTTCCAGTTGTTAGTATAAAAGACATGGTTAAAGCTCAAAGAATACTTTTCGATAGGCTAGATATTCATAGAGTTGAAGCTATCATCGGTGGTTCTATGGGCGGAATGCAAGCACTTCAGTTTGCTATTCACTATCCAAACTTTGCAAAAAAAATCATCCCACTAGCTACAACATATGCCACACAGGCATGGGCGATTGCTTTTAATAAAGTTGCTCAAGAAGCGATACTAAAAGACCCTGATTTTAAACAAGGGTATTATGACCCTGAACTTATAAAAGAGCAAGGTTTAACGGGAATGGCGATTGGTAGAATGGCTGGACATATAAGCTTTTTATCACATGAGTCTATGAAAGAAAAATTTGCTAGAGATTACAAGAGAGATGATGGCTTATATGAACTTTTTGGAAAATTTCAAGTTGAATCTTACCTAGAATACAATGGATATAATTTTACAAAATGGTTTGACCCACTTACTTATCTTTATATTACAAAAGCTATAAATATCTATGATTTAGGTCGTGGTTTTGATTCTTTACAAGAGGCTTTTAAAAAGATAACAGCAAAACTTTATCTTATTAGTTTTAGAAATGATCTTCTATTTAAAAACATTGAGATGAAAATAATTTCTGATACTTTAGATGAGATTGGAAATAAAAACCACACTTATATAGATATTGATAGCGACTATGGTCATGATGCTTTTTTAGTCGAAATCGAAAAGTTTGAACATTATATAAAGGATGCACTAAATGGCTAAAGAAGATTTTGAAGTAAAGTTAGAAAATGCAAAAAAAGTTTTAGAGACACTTATGAAACCAGAGATTACACTCTCTGATAGTGTTAAGGAGTATGAAAAGGGTATGAAAGAGCTAAGTGATGCACAACGCATACTTGAAGATGCAGTCATCAAGATACAAGAGATAAAAAACAGTTAATGAAAGCTGCAGTTTTACAACTAAATGCACAGGGTATGAGTTCTACAAAGTTATATAACTATATACGAATTGCCCATAAAAAAAATATCAAAGTTCTTTTACTTGGAGAGTATATTTTAAATCCATTTTTTAAAGAGCTTAAGACAATGTCTCTTAGCATGATAAAAGAACAGGCAAACCATCAAATAAAAATATTAAAAGAGTTGTCTTCTACTTATAACATGACAATAGTTATTCCCTTAATCATTGTAAAGAAAAAGGAAGTTTATAAAACTATAGCTAAATTTTCGCCCTCTTCTACAGCTTACTATGAACAACAAATACTTATAAACTATGCCCATTGGAACGAAGAAAAGTTTTTTGCCAATAAAATTGATGAGATTAAAACACCTATGATTTTTAAGGTTGATGGATTTAAATTTGCTGTCATGAATGGTTTTGAATTGCACTTTGATGAACTATTCAACTCTTTATCTTCTAAAAACATAGACTGTATTTTAGTCCCGAGTGTCTCTACATTTGAATCATATGAAAGATGGAAGTCACTAATCACTAGCCGTGCGTTTACGCATAACTGCTATATTTTGCGTGCAAATCGTATCGGTGAGTATAAAGACAAAGAGTTTACATGGCAATTTTATGGTGACTCTGTTTTAGCTTCACCAAATGGAGAACTACTGCAACACTTAGGCAATAGTGAAGAACTTATGATAGCTAATATGAGCCATATAGAAGTAGTCCAAGCTCGTAGAACTTGGGGTTTTAAAGAAGCAAAAAACAAAAGGATTTTAAAATGATGCAATATTTTCACCGTCAGGTAAAGTTATGGGGAGAAGAGACTCAAAAAAATTTACAAACGAAAAAAATAGCAATTATCGGTTCAGGTGGACTTGGTTCATCTCTCTCTTTTGCTCTTGGTGCTAGTGGTATAGGTACTATCCACATGATAGACTTTGATGAAGTTAGTCTTCACAATATTCATCGTCAAGTAGCTTTTAAAGTAGGTGATGAGGGTAAAAATAAAGCTAAAATAAATGCAGATATTATTATGAAAAGATGCCCATATACTAAAGCAATAGCACATGAATGCAATTTTGAAGAGTGGACTAAAAAAAATATTGAGGTTGATTTGATAATTGACGCAACTGACAATCTACCAACTCGTGGCGATATAAACACTTATGCAAAATTAGTAAATACTCCGTGGATTTATGGAAGTGTTGAAGCATTTCATGGACAAGTTTGCTTTATAGATGAGTCATCATTTAACGACTCATTTAAAATAATAAAAAAAGAACCAGCTGGCATAGCAGCACCTATAGTTATGCATATAGCCTCACTACAAGCAAATCTTGCCTTACGCTACCTAGCTGGACTTAGTGTAAAAAAAGATTTTCTTTACTATCTATTTTTTAACGAAGAGGGTGAACTTATCACTCAAAAATTCACACTTCCAAAACAGTAATTTACTGTTTTGAAATATAACTAGCAACAGCTTTAATCTCTTTATCACTTAAACCTGATACTTGAGATTTCATCACACCTTTCATAGTGCCACCATAAGTTCCATCTTTATATCCGTTTATGGCTGTAACTATTTTAGCACTCTTCCAGCCTTTTATTATGTTTGATTTTCCAAGTGCTTTTTTCTCTGCATGAGCACCATGACAACCAGCACATTTAGCAAAGATAGTCTTTCCATCAATAGTTGGTTTTGTCATCTCTTTTACTTTATTTTCTACTTTACTTGCTACTTCTGCACTCGTTTTTTCAACTTTTTGCACAACTTTTTGTGTTGTTTCTTTTACTTGTTTAACGCTCTGTTTAGTAACTATTTTCGCCTGTTCAACTACAACACTAGTAGCCTCTTTTGTCTTAGCAACAACATCTTTCGTACTTTTAGAAACCTCTTTTTTTGCTGATGAACTCTCAGAACTATCACTACAAGCTACTAGCAAAAATGCTACTGCTACAGATAAAATTATTTTCATGTCAATATCCTCTTTTTTATTTATTATACACTATTTTTAATCTTTCCATGCTAAGTTCACTTCTGAAAATAATTAATGATACAAAAGTGTTTTGGTAATATCATTAACATTAAGTTTAGAGTCTATTATCGTAAATATTGTATCACTTTTTTGAATTTTCACAACATCAAAATTATTTACAATTAGAAAAAGTTGATTTCTTTTGA
>Ga0256829_1002453_pt1 | contig 13795 bp, 10 predicted proteins | sample 131447metaG_FD_185979 | JGI IMG/M metagenome (GOLD analysis project Ga0256829, IMG submission 185979) | Hydrothermal vent microbial communities from Lau Basin, Pacific Ocean - 131-447 | ecosystem: Environmental > Aquatic > Marine > Hydrothermal vents | place: Pacific Ocean: Lau Basin | collected...
GAAGCTTGACCAAGTTAAATTTCCAACCAGCCATTTGGTAGGTGCCACTCTTCTGTTCCTTAAAAATATGCATTGAACTTTAGGATACTTTATATTTAATTGAAAATAGACCATTAAATTTTAAAGGGGATTGTAAATAATTCAAATATAGCTTTAAATTCTCTAAAGTATATGAAATAAAAGTGGCCTACCTTATTGAGGGCAGCCTTAAACACTGAGTTGACCCTTATGGTCATATTTTTATTAAACATTGCTTTTATTTTTCTCTCTCAAGTGGAATTTATATCAAAAAACTCCTCCTAATTTGAAGTAATGGTGTTTATTGAAGATTATGAGCAAATTTTATGGTTATAAAATTTGCTCAATAATTTTCACTGAAATAAAGAAAGAAATAAATTTAGATATTTTAATATATATTTGTCATTTCTCAAAGAGATAATAGAATATTATCATGAGAGTTTGAGTGTAGTTAATTGATATTTTACTCTAATTAATCTTTATTGAGAATTTGTTCAAAGATAACTAAATTTTTGGCTTCAATAAAATTACTCAAATTTCATCACCTAAATTCATTATGTTAAAGAATTACTGCAGAATATTATTTTGGAATGATTTTTCTTAAGAAAATAAATATAAAATTTAATCTCTCTTCATCTTATTTTTTTTATTATTATTTTTTTGAGTTTCATAATAAATAGGTTATAATGTTGGCTTTCATTTAATGCTTCCCAAAAAGATAAAAATTTATAAATTCCCATTTTGAAGAAATTATTTTTACTATAACTATTTGGTATAATTATCAAAATTTAACCCTTGTGGAATATCTATCAATTCCTATGCAACTTAATAATCCTCTTAATTAGAATTCTTTATTATATTTTTCTCTTTGACATTAATCTATCTCTAAGTTTAATAATTTCGGATGTTAATAATTAATTGCATATGATTAATTCTATACTACAGGATAATAAGAAAATCAAAGAATTAGAAAAATGTATAGGAAATACAGAAGAATTCATGGCAATTCTCAAAGAATTAGGTGATAAGAGCTTCTGGCTCTCAGTGACCACAAAGGACTTGTACTATTGGATAGAAGTTCTAAACAAGGTTGATTCACTTTTTGGAGACACTATTGATGAAATTAAGAAAATGGGTAAAAATCAGCCAAACAACGTCACACTTGAGGACTCTGCCAAAACATATAAGAATGAAATGGATAGACTAAGCATCCTCCTCAATTTTACAGTTAATCTGTTGAGAGAGTGCAACTCGAGATCCATTTACAATTCATCAGATGTAAGTTTTGATACCTAACATAAAATAGAGATTTGTTGATATTTTAAAAGAAGTTGATGACTTTGATATTATTTTCCTGTGTCTTGAAGCTATTTACACTCTCATCAGGAAATCCTGTCTCACTGGAAAGTACACTAAGGCCCATGAGATTAAAGATTCAGACCTCCTTAAGATGGTTTCCCTTTGGGCAAATGGATTCCACTCTTTCTCAAACAAGACTATGAGCATCTTAGATTCAGTGGATGTGAACAAGATTGTGCCAAGTGAAGAACATAAAAAGTTACTATTAAAGAATATTACCAAAATTAAGAGTTATATAGCCACAGGGAATAAAACAGATGCAGGTAGACAAGCTGATGAGCCAACTACAGCAGGAGTAGTAATATTAAGCTATAACAATATAACAACAGTGCTTCAGAAGAGAAGGAAGAATGAGAAGTACAGTATTGATCCTTATGTGATGAGAGCTCTTCTTGGTTCAAAAATTTTTGAAGGAGAAAATATGGAGGAAAATTTACTGAAGGCGAATAAAGTAGCTTTGAAGGCAAAATCTGTGTTTATTCATTTGTCAACAGTTGAAGATGGAGAATTGTTTTATATTGATAGATTTATTAAAAGACACCCTTTTAATGAATTTATTCCAGAAATTGTACAGTTTTTGACACAGAAGCATCCAAGTGTAGGTTATTTTCAGTTTAATTTGTTTAGGTTCTCCATACAATTTCGCTTGAGGTTATCCATAGTTATCTCTGTGCTTCACTGACTCAAACTGATACTTCAAACCCATACAAATTAGCCCCAAATCAAATTTTGAATTCTTTTGGAGTGACTAGTACAGGTACAAAAACTGTGCACAGAATTTTACAGGACTTAACTAGTCTTTCCTTAGTTGAAGAAGAAATGGAAACTTCATTGGTTGACCCAGAACTTACCCTCCATAGTAATGCCACTTTCCTCCCAGATTTAACAGTTAAAGACCCAGCTTTTTGAGATGCATTCCTTGATGTGCTCTACCTCATTACCACTCAATTCAAGAATAATGCCAGATCTTTCATTGATGTTCTCTTGAAATTTCTAGATTCAAAGCCAGAGAAGGGTTATTATATTTATAAACACTCACAAGTTTCAAAAGCTGCTAGGATTTTGCATGTTTCTCTCAAGAATAACTATGAAGAGTTTAAAGCAGTTGAGAGGACAATCGACAGATTAAAATCAGAGATTGATTTGATTCTCAAGGAGCCCAAACAGCAAATTCAACTTGAGAATTGGAGGTACATCCAGTCTAAGAATGAACCTATCCATAAATCTTGAAGGCAGGAGTTTTTCAGAGTGCTTTTTAGGTTATTGAATGGATCTATTTTCAAAAACGATCCAAATTTTGCCTCAAACTCAAAGAAAATTCTTGATAATAAGCTATTTATTAAATGTCTTGATCTATTTAAGGAAAATAAAGATGAAAATTCAGAAACACATGATGTTGTGCTAGTTTGCTGCATGCATTTGATGTCCTTAGTGCTCAATGATCTCCCAGCACAAATCCCAAAGGCATGAGAAAGTTTCTTAAATGACACTTTCAAAAGTTTGGAACAGAGAATTCCAAATTATATTGAATTTTATCTTTGCCTTCTCAAATTGATGACTGCTGTATCCATTCACGAAAAAGGGAAAGAACACTTCAAAAAATCTAAACTGATTGAAAAGGCAATGGCTGTACCTCTTGAACCAGGCTATGCCTACCATTATATTAATTGTGATAAAGCATATGAGTACCATCAGTACCTCAGAGATTTGCTTAGAAATGATGATGAATATAGAGAAAGGGCAGTGAATCAATTACTGAAGAATATTGATTACTTAATTGATCTTTCAGTGACTTTAGTTAATAAAACTGAAAAAGAAGTTGAAGAAGGGAGGCTTAAGCATAAATATGATGATCAACTTGATGCTTTCTTTAATTTACTTCATCATATTATTGAAGAAAACTCAAGATTAAGAAATGATAAGGTTATTGAGAAAAGCGTCTGCTCACAGAAAATGTCTGAAAAACTCCTCCAACTCATGAGAGTGCCAAGCGTAGCAGATGCTATTGCTAAAGAAACTATGGTGTATAAGGAGGTTTTCAAGTCCTTTATTACTGAATATCCAAAGCTACTTGAAAGAGTCCATGAAGATTTAGCAGAAGGGCTAGATCAAGTTGAGAAAATTCTTGGGCCCTTAAAGGATAGTGAAGATTTTCTTCCAATGCATAAGGATATGGAGACACAGAAAGAGAAGAAGGTAAAAGAACAAGTGACTGTGTGGGACATTGTATCAATTGACTACATTGAAACAGACGATGAAAAATTAAGGGTTCTCTACTGTATCATTAAGAATTACTGTAATATCATCAGATGTAGCAATAGAAGATTTGATTCTTTCCTTGGATTGGACATTTCCAAGACTATTAGAAGGCTAGTTGCCCTCAGAAGAGCTATAATTATTGGAGGAAGTGATCTGTATGAGATCAGACTGTTTGAAATGTACAAAACTCATAAGGACTCAATGATTGAATTTGACAAGAAAATTGAAGCTGAAAATTTAAACGAAGACAGAGACGAAAGTGATGAAGAAAAGAATGATGAAATCATTGGAACTTTAACAAGAAAAGAGTACATGAATAAATTTAAAGTGGTAAGCAGCAATAATTACGCCACTGCTAATTTTATTGGAGTCCTTGACTGTGAAAGAGAAAATCTCAGTGAAATTGAGAAGGAAGCTGAACAGTGTCAAACAGAAATCCATAAACTTGTCCAATTATGGTGGAAGAAGAAAATACCTTCAAGTTCTAGCAAAACAGCCAATAATGTAGAAGCTATAGTTGACTCAACTATATTCATGAGTACAATTCTAGAGCCTAAAAATCTTCTGAAAGTAATTGACCCAAATAATATTGATGAAGAAAACATGAATATTTACAAAATTATGGCTAGTTTTGCTAAATTTAATCAAGTAATTGAAGAATACACTAGACTTATGTCTTCAGACTCCCCTTACATGACTAATTTTTACATGAAGAAAGGCTTCAAGAATATATTTAGCCTATATCACTGGATGAGAGAAATTACACCTCTTTTTGAGAAACAGAAAATCAAAAGAATTTTATTCAGCAAGCACATCCAACTTCTTTGGAGTAATATTGGTGACCATTTTGCCACAGTTGTTGAATGTAAATTTTGTAAAGAATCCAGAGATCCCATTTCACTGCAGACAGAGAAGCACAAGACCAACAAGGATTTTATTTGCTCTCTATTTTATCATATTTGCAGTGAAATTTTTAAGCAAAAGGATATTATTACCTTTTACCTCCAACACTCAAAATTCTTCCTTGAGTGCATGATTGATATTATGAAATTATTAATTACTGAAGAAACTTTCACCTCTCTCCCTATTTTAATTGAGCAAAGACAGCACATTGAAAGAAGAGGAAGACATCGACCAGCTCAAATGGAGTTTGAGGATGAGGTAATTGCAGTTGTTACAAACATGGGATTCTCCAGAACTATTGCTATCAGAGCTTTGCAAAGAACTTATGGAAATGTTGAGGCTGCAATTGAGCTTTTACTTGGAGGAAATCTTCAGGAAGATGATGAAGAGATAAATGAAGAGCATAAAGAGCTTCCTCCACATGGAGAGGACATGGATGAGGAAGAAGTTATAAAAGAGGAAGAAAAAGAGGATAAAATGGAAATTGATGATGGTGAAATTAAGGTAGTAAATTATGATGAATTGAATATTGCAATTAAAGAATGGTTGAAAATGCTGTTTAACTGGATTCTCACTGGCTATAACAGTACTTTGACTGATTTAGATGTTGAAAATATCACACAGTTTATGCTGAAGTATGTAAGTTCTGATGAAGAAGTGGAGGCATTAATGACCACCTGCATTGATGTTATGAAGAATATGGAAGGTTACTTGATAGGTGATGACGGAAAAGATATTATGGACTATTATTATCAAAGAGATAGGAAGGGATCTCTCAAGAAAATAGCAACACTTACTAAAATATTGGCAAATCTTGAGAAATATTTTATCAAAAATGTAGATTTCTTTGAGTCAATCACAACTTATTTTGTTGATTTGATTGCAAAAGCAAATCAAAAACCATTGAAATTCATCCCAAAAGAGAAAGAATTCCAAATTGGAGACCTTACAGATGTAGAACCTTCTAAATCTGAGTACGAGATTTTTAAGGATATTGTTGACAACTGTATGAACATTGTGATTGCAGGATATGGAGTATTTAAATTGAGCAAAAGTACTAAAGTTGCATTGGAAGTTGAGAAAGAAAGTGATAGTTTAATGAAGAAAATAAATGAAGAAGAAAAGAAAGAGGAATCTAAAGAGGATGATTCTAAAAATAAGAAAGAGGAAGAAAGCTCATTCTATCCTTCTAAAATAACGAAATATTTGAAAAATAATGATGTTTTGGCTGATCTTGAGCTTATAAAAACTGAAGAAATTTTAAAAAATTGGAGTTTAAAATTCTCAGAAGATTTCTTCCTTAATGTTGCCATGAAAATTATTGAGCATTCATCTGATAATTTTGACCAATTATTGTCTGAAGATAGCTTTAAGAAACTGATGTACTATCTCTGAAAACTGTTGGAAGATAATAAAAATGTTGAAAGTTTCCTTGAGCACAACTGGTTCAAGAAATTATTGAGCATAAAATCAAGATCAAAACTTTCAGATAGTAAGTTGAGCTAATTTTCATATATTTCACATAATTGCTATATTTTTAATCTAATTTCCTTTAGAAAAATGGAGAGGATATTTTAATAATATTGTGATAAGGCTTATGGAAGATGAGAATGCAATTCTAGAAACCAGTGAGAATATGATAAAGAAATTACTTTATTTCAAGCATGATGAGGAATTTTCAAAGGAAGTTAAAGAGAAAGGAAAAGAAATTGCTGTGAAGAAACGGAATAAATCTAAAGAAAGATCTAAAGAAAGAGAAAAGGAGGAGATGAAGAAAGATCCTGAAGCTAATTCAAAGGAAGGTAATAAAGAGGAGACTAAAGAGGGAGATAAAAATGAAGAATTAAAAGATGAAATTAGCATAACTAAGAAATCTGAGTCTTCAGATGCATTAATTATTAAGAAACCAATTTTATCAAAAATCAAACTAGTAAAAAGTTCTGAAAGTACTGTTATTAGAAAGAGTGATATTGCTTATATTCCCTTCAAAAATTGTTCAGGAGTTAAACTGGAGCATTTTGTGGAACAGTTAAAATTCATAGAGACAAAAGCTAAAAGCATTTTCATCAAAGCTTGTAACAACCTTTGTGAAATAGAACATATCAAAGAGTATGATCTTGATATGAATGTCAAGAAGGAGTATAAAATTATTCAACTCAAGGATGAGGTTCTCAAAGACTTAATTTCCAAGAGAATCAAAGAGAATGCTGCTAATTTGAAGAATCAGAATCCGTCTGCTGAAAGAAAGAAGCTTGTTGAAGAAAAACAAATTAAATCTGGCTCCCAAACAGCAAGGCCCAAGAGTTCTTCAAGTTCAAACTTAGGAACCCACACTAAAAGAGATAATTTCTTAATGTCAAGTTTGCTTTCTGCCCAGACTACCTTCCCAAAGGAAAAGAAGAAGATTGTGATGTCAATTCTTGAGAAAATAGTTGATAAATATACTAACTGAAATTTTGAGAATTGGACTATAAATTCAAATAAAGAAGAGAAGTATTTTAGCACTCAGTGTGTGTTTAGTTATGAAGATTTACTCCAAATTCTTAATAAAATTATCAGAACTTTCCCAAGTACAGCATCTTTAGTCTCACTTTTCAAATCAAAAAGGTTAAAGCAGTTCTCAGCTTTTAGCGAATTTTTAGTTTTGAAAATATATACAATGGGATTCCTCAACTGGAGCTACTATAATGAAAGCAAAAAGCCTAAATTAGATTTATTTGAGGAGGTTTGGACTCAGTACGACTCTAAAGATTTAAAAGTTGAACTAAAACCTGAAGATAACCAGACAAAATTCAGAGTAAAATGGGAAAGAAAGCAGGAATGGGAGAATATTATAGTTGAAAGCATGAGAACACTCATAGATTTCAACATATTCATGACTCCACAGGAGAAGAAAATAAAATTAGATATCAAAAAGTACTTTATAAATGCGATTCTGGATAAAGCCAGCAAGAGCTCTTCTTTAACCAATTTGAAAATGATATCATCACTTGCTAGTTCACTAATTCTTTTAAGAAAATTACTATTTATTGATGATGAGAAATCCCCACTGGTGTATAACAAGGAAAATGTCTGCCATACAATTTCAAAATTGAAGTCGAATAGCAGGATTTTTAAAATTTTGGGAGAACTTTTGAAAAATATTCATCCTCTTTCATCTGCTGCAGATATACTCAGCCCATTGTTGATTCCACTTATTGATAGAATGACATTTTCTGAAGAATTTAAGAAAGATTTAGATAAACCAATTATTATTGAGATGGAGCAGGATTTACCAGTAGCTAATCCAGAGGTTGTAGAAATCCAAAATTACTCAGATGAAGGCCAAGACTATGATTTTCTTGGATTAGACGAACAATCTTCTAATAATGAAGTGGCAGAACAAGAAGAGGAGGAAGAGGAAGAAGAAGAACACCAAGAAAACGAGCCATTCGTTGAAGAGAATGATACTGAAAGTGAGAATGTATCCCTTGATGATCTTATTGAGGAATTAAAGTATGAAGGGGAGAATGATAGTGAGTCTGAAAATGAAGATGATGAAGATGAAGGTAGGAATAGAGATGAGATTATGGAAAACCGAAGCAGTAGTGATGTTGAGGATGTAGATAGCGAAGAAGACGAGGAAGAGGATATTCAAGGCCTAAATGATGATGTTGTAGAAATAGAAGTGGATCAAGTTCAAGATATTGAGGAAATTTTTGGAGGAGAGCCTGCACTTGAGGATAATGACATTGCAAACGAATTTGAAATGGAGCTTTTTGATATGTCCAATGCAGAAATGCTGGATCATTTAAGAGGCATGAGAAGGAATAGAACAGGTCTTGTGGAAAGTAATGATGAAGAAGACGATGATGAAGTAATTGAAGTGGATGAGCAAGACTTTGGAAGTTTTAGACAACTAATGAATATTATCAATAGAAGAGAAGGAAATAATAGGATAAATCCGTTCTTGGGGCATGGAGGCCACTTAGGAAGGCAAATGAGAGGCCCAGGATACTATTTGAATGGTCATGGTGGTAGAAATAGAAGACATGAAGTTGAAGGAAGGAGACAAGGGCAAGGACTTGAGTCTCTTTATCAAATTATCGACCAGAACCAGAATGAAAATGAGCTCTCAATTTGGACTGCCCCAGTTGTTCCTGAAAGAGAAGATGACAATAGGAATAGAAATGATAGACGTCTTGACCTACTTCTTAACACGAGGTTTGATGAAAACCATATCGGAAGAGATCTGGAGAGACTGAGAGCTCAGTTTGATGAATTAAATGAACTGGGAGAACAATATGGAATTCATCAGTAAGTGGATACTTTTAGATATTCATTTATTAACAGAAATGGTGTATAATAATTTGGTTTAGCATGAGAAGAAGAAATGAAGAAGTAAAAGAGAATCCAGAACCTTCTCTTACTTCAAACCCTTTCACTCTTATTAGGTAATTTTGTTTCATAATATTTTAGGTCTTTGACAGCTGTTACAACTAATACAGTTGAACTTCTTGAAGGGTGTTGTGATATAAGGAACATTGATAAGAAACCTTCAAAAGAAGAGATTGATAAATATGAGCAAGAAAAGAAAGCGAAAGAATTAGAACAGAAAAAGATGAAAGAATTAGAGGATAAGGAAGAAAAGAAAAATAATAAAGGAAAAGATGACTCAAAAAGTAAGAATGAATCTCGTCAAACTGAAATAGTTAAAAGTATGGGTGCAATGAACCTAAGGAGAATATCTGAAGAAAGTGCTGATCAGCCCTCTGTCCCAGATCAGCCTTCAGCCCAGGATCAGCCTTCAGTTCCAGATCAACCCTTAGTTTCAGATCAGCCCTTAGCTCAAGATCAACCTTTGCCAAATAATCAACCAGATGAACCAATGGTTCTAGATTCTTCAAATGTTGCAAATAGTGAAAACCAACCTGAGGAAGCGAAGAATAATGTCATTCAAGAGGTATATAAATAATGTAGTTAATTTTATAGGAGGAAAACAAAGAGGTAGATATGCAAGTTGATATTGAAACTCACCCTCAAGAAGAAAATAAGGAGAGCCTTCCACAACCTGATGTTATTCTTGAAGTTCCTCAAGAACAACCTGTTCAAGTAGAGGAGCCAATTGATAGTAATGTGGCAAATCTGATGGAAGCTTTTAATGTAACGAGAGCTCAAATTGAAGGACAAGATATTGATGTGAGCGTGCTAGCTTTTCTACCAGAGGAGGAAATTATACAAATCCTTTCAGGAGTTGCAGCAGTAAGAAATTCTTCTGCCAACCCTGATGAACAAGTTCCAGAAGTTCAAGAGCCTCAACCTCAAGTCAATGAACAAATATCAGTGGAACCTACTCAAGAAGCTCCTGTCCAAGAAAATTCAGGAGAGCAAATTCAACCAGAAAATATTCAACCAGTGGAACCTATTCAACCAGTGGAACCTATTCAGCCAGTTGAAGAAGTAGCTCAAGTTGAAGAGGTAAAAGCTAATGCAGATCATGAAGTAAATCATGAAGCAGATCATGAAGAAGATGTAGTTTCTCATATCAATAATGTGGGTGATGCAGTTGCTCAACCTCCTCAGCAAGAACCCAATAGCGAGCCAGTACAAATAAACCCACTATCTAGTATTTCAGTACCTTCTCAACCTGATCCAATACTTTCTCAACCGGCTCCTACACTAAACAGTCAACCTCATCCTCATCCTCAAGCAGATGCTAACCTATCTAATGATCAATTACTTCAAAGTTTCTTCAGTAATATGGGAATGCCACCACAAGATACTAGCGGAGCTTTAAATTCAGTTCCACCCAATTCTCTTCCTGGAGTTCAAAATTTTGAAAATAATTTTGCAAGAATACTTGAACAATCTTCAAGAAGAGCAAATACTCCATTAATTCCAGCAAGCTTGGAATTATTCTCGCCATTGGGAGCAATGAATGAAGGAATGCCACCCCCTATAATTCCCCCAAATCCAGGAATGGGAGGCAATGCCCAGCAACTTCCTAACTTAGTAGCTCAAGATCCACCTGTAATTGGGAATAGGAATGAAGAAGAGAAGAAAGCAAGCCCACAAAACCCTCCAAATCCTGGAGAAGAAGATTTACCAGAAGGAATTGATAGAGAATTCTTTAACTCTCTCCCGGAAGAGTATAAGCAAGAATTATTAGGAAATAATGAGCTTTTAAGAAGAAATTTGGGCCAACCGCCAGCTGAACCAGAGCCAGTCAGAGAACCTGATGCAATGGACACTGCCTCATTCCTTGCATCCTTAACAGATGAAAATTTAAGAAGAGAGATCCTGATGGGAATGGATGAACAAACTCTAGCCACTCTTCCTGAGCATGTTCAAGCAGAAGGAAGGAGATATCAAAGAGAATTACAGAGGAGACAGTTTAGAAGAGACCATGACCCTCAGAGAATGTTCAGAAGGATGATGGAGAGACATGGAAGAGATGAAGGAGGAAGAGGAAGAAATAACAATAGGTACAGAGAAGCACCAGAAAAATGAGACCAGTTTATGGATATTGTGAAGAGAAGAGAAGAAAAATACTCTAAAGCTAATCCAGAATCACTTGATATCTCCACTGTTACTATCAAATCTGTGTTTAATGAAGATAAAAACTTGAGGAATCTAGTTAGACTTATCATTATTACTTCACAAAAGAAAAACCAGATGAAATTTGATAATTTGGTAAGACCAATCAATAATCTGTGAAAAACTTCAGTTCTCAGGTCAAAATTAAACCAATGCTTTATGCTTCTCTTGAAATATTATAAAGAATTCATTACCAATTTCCATCAGTCTTTTGCGAGAAAGCCAGAGTCAGTACTAGAATCTGTGTTCCCTCCCGTTTATATTCCTAACAGAGAGACTAAGACTTATGAAGAAATCCACCACCCAAAAATTGCCTTGCTCATATTTAAGATTTTTGAAAATTTAACAGTTAAATATTCAAGGGAAAACAAAGAAATTCTAAAGGCATTTTATTCAAAAGAGAAGAAGAAAGATTACAACCAGGTACAGAGTTGGTTCTCTTCATTAGAAAAAATCAATTTTAAACCTCAATACATTGAAGATTCTCCATTCCTATGTCTAATGAAATATCTGACATCCAATGATTTCTTCTCAAACCAGCTTGATATGTCAGAAATGTTGAAGATTGCTTCCCACTTAATTAAGAATTACATCAAGCCTCTCAAAGATAAAACAATTAAAGTTGATGAAGAAACTCTAAGCGTACTCTTCAAACTAATCACCCTAAAGATTGACAAAGAGATGATCAACCAAATTTGTCTTTTGTTCTACCACATTTCTATCATTAACCCTGAGTATGTCTTTAATAACTTTAAGAAAATCTTTATTGAGACTATTCCATCTGTGAAAGAACAATTATTGGCAGAAATAAATGAAAGTCAAGGAGATGTGGTAATGGAGGAAGAAAAGAAGGAAGGTGAGGATAATGGAGAGGAAATGATTGTGACAGAGAAAGCTACCACAACTGAGACAACTGTAAAAGAATTGATCAATGCTATAAAATTTAAGAGTTTGTCTTATGAAAAAGCACATAGATTGGAGAGACTTATTAAAATTTTCAAAATGTTGCTCTATCAATTCTCTAAACCACCAAGGAATAGTAACCTGACTGAAGAAGAGAGGGAAAAAGGAAAGAAATTAAAGGCAGAAGGGCTAAAAATTCTAGCTATTCCAGAATTTTTAGATTTGTTTGATGTGTACAGTCACTGCCTTACTAAAACAAATGAAAGTGATATTTCTGATACTGTGAAATTGGTTGGAGTTTCAATGTTTATCTGCTTCCAAGAAGATTTCAAGAAAGTTGAGCAGAAAGTGTTTAATGAAGATTTTGAGGGGCCTCATGTCGTCATGCAAGATTATCATGATGCTCAAAAGAAGAAAATAAAAAGCTTTATTGATGAAAAATATTTCCAAGATGAAAGGGTCAAATTCTTTATAGATTTGTGCACAAAACATCACAAAATTTTTAACTCACTGATCAGACAAAACGTAAATTTGATAAGAGATTCACTGAAGCACATGATTTATGTTGTACCAGATATTTTTGATTTCGATAATAAGCATCACTTTTTCAGGCAAGAAATCAAAAAGATTAAGAGACAAGGAGGCTACAATACTCTAAGAGTTGAAGTAAAGAGAGATAACTATGTTAGAATATTCCAAAGTAGTTTCGATCAAATCAATTCACTTTCAAAGGAAGACTGGAGAGGAAAACTTGAGATTATTTTCACTGGAGAGCGTGGACAAGATGCAGGAGGCCTCACAAGGGAATGGTTCACAGAAATTTCAAAGCAAATGTTCAATCCAAATCTTGGAATTTTCAAACTTTCAGATTCAGGTTCAACATACTACCCAAATCCAAAGTCCTATATCCAGAATAATCACCTGAACTACTTTAAATTCATTGGAAGAGTCATTGGAAAAGCCTTACTTGAAGAGCAGTATATCAATTGTTCATTTATTAAGTGCCTCTATAAGTTTATCAGAGGTGTTCCCATTAGTTGGCACGATATTGAAGACTATGACAATACTTACTACAAAAATTTGAAATGGACTTTGGAAAATGATGCTTCAATTCTTGAGAAGACTTTCAGTGAGACAATTGATTTCTTTGGTGCCACACAAGTAGAAGATTTAATTGAAAATGGAAGAAATGTAGCAGTGAATAATGAAAATAAGAATGAATATATTCAGAAAGTTTCATTCTTTAAACTTTACACCAGTATAAAGGGACAAGTCGATTCTTTCCTCAATGGATTTTATGACTGTGTACCAAGGAAGTTGATTTCTATCTTTGATCATGGAGAAATTGAACTTCTGATTTCTGGACTCCCAACTATTGATATTGATGATATGAAAGCCAATACAGATTATACAAATTATAACGAAAATTCAATGGTAATAAAATGGTTCTGGGAAGTACTTAATGAGTTCAACACCCAGGAGAAAGCAGAATTCCTTCAGTTTGTGACTGGATCTTCTAAAGTGCCAATTGAAGGATTTGTATCCTTGATTGGAATGAGAGGCCCTCAGAAATTTAACATCCACCAGGTGTTTGGAGATGACTTTAATAGGCTACCAATCTCCCATACTTGCTTCAATCAATTAGATCTTCCAGAGTATCCTAATAAGGAGCTGCTTAAGGAAAGATTGTTGTATGCAATTAAAGAAGGAAAAGGAAGTTTCCAGCTTGCTTAAGAATAATTCTTTTAAATTTCAAATCAAAAATTTCCATTTGTTC
>Ga0256829_1002454_pt1 | contig 13788 bp, 11 predicted proteins | sample 131447metaG_FD_185979 | JGI IMG/M metagenome (GOLD analysis project Ga0256829, IMG submission 185979) | Hydrothermal vent microbial communities from Lau Basin, Pacific Ocean - 131-447 | ecosystem: Environmental > Aquatic > Marine > Hydrothermal vents | place: Pacific Ocean: Lau Basin | collected...
GTATTATTACTGTATCGCTATACTCCTTAAATTTTTTTACAAGCCACTTTTCACAGGCTTTATGAGCGGAAGTTCCCGGTACACGTGGGCCGAATTCAACTTGTTTCTTAACAAAATAATATGCCGAATCTGCATTAAATTGTGGAATATTTATTTTTTTTGTGGAAAGAGATATTTTTCTTTTTTTGCCGGATCTGCTACTTTGACCACATGAAGGTAAAAGAACCCAAACAAAAATTATCATTATAGCGAGTGATATTTTTTTCATAATTGATAAATTATCATTAAAGAAAATTTTACTTTTTATTTTCAAAAAAAGAGTCAAATAAAAGTTCTTTTGCCGGCTTCCTTTTTCTATCTGCCTTTTCAAGAGATACAAAATCTTCTGGTAATGTTGAAATTTCTCCTTGATAACCTATTGCTGTTATTGATACTGGTTCAAAACCTTCCGGGATTTCAAAAGTCACAATTATTTGTTCATGGTCAAAACCACTCATTTGGTGGCATACAAGTCCTTGATTTTCTGCTTCCAAGACCATAAATGCTACAGATTGTCCCAAGTCATATAAAGCAGTGTCATTTATTTTATTATTATGTGAAAACTTCTTTTTTGCAATATTTAAAATTAACAAAGGAACATTTTTCACCCATTTCTGATTCCATTCTACAAGGCTATCAAAGATTTTTAAATAATTTTCATCTCCGCTTTTTCCTATAATAAATCTCCAGGGTTGTTCATTATATGCTGACGGTGCCCATCTGGCGGCTTCAATGATGTTTATTATTTTTTCTTCTTCAACGGCATTATTATCAAAAGCTCTTGGGCTCCATCTGTTTTTAATTAATGGATGAATACTTATTTTTGTATTAGCTTGCTTTTTCATATCACTATTTTTTACAAAAGTACAAAGAAGTGCTGCTATTCAAAAATAATTAATATTATGTTTTGTTAATAGAGTGCTTTATCAACAGTTTATGTATTTTTGAAGAAGAAATAAAATTATGTACACGGTTATATTACAAATTCATATATGGACAAGCATATTGTTTATGTTTGTTTCAGTTATTTTTTCTTTTTTGTTGATTAGAGGACTATTCATCAATGCTGTTTATTCTAAAACATTTGTTTTTTTAGAAGATGTATTTATTATTTTACTTTATTTAGGATTATTTTTGGGAGTAGCTCTTTATTTTTTGATGCCTGCAAATAAATATGAAATTCATTCAGTACAGGAAATAAATCATATACTTTCCTTGCGGTTTTGGTCAATAGAGCATTTCAGCGTTATGCTTTTTGCTGTAATCCTGGCTCAGATAGGGAAAGTTTTTACTACCAAATTGAAAACCAGCAGGTCGAAGTATAGATATGCATTACTATATTATGGAATGGCAACATTAATTACTTTGACTTCTATGGTTTTTTATATGCTTTATAAAGGTTAAAAGCCGAATATTCATGTAATAGAATACTCGGCTTTTAATAAGTTAATATTGTAAAATTAAATCATTTTTCTAGGGTCAACCCATTCATCAAATTCTTCCTCTGTCAATAATTTTAATTCTAATGCAGCTTCTTTCAGGGTCTTATCCTCAGCATGTGCTTTTTTTGCAATCTTAGCAGCATTTTCATATCCAATGTGTGTATTTAAAGCGGTAACTAACATTAAAGAATTTCTGAGATTTTTGTCAATATTTTTCATGTTGGCAATAGTGCCATCCACTGCTTTATCGGCAAAGGAAACACATGCATCACCTAATAGTCTGGCTGATTGCAAAAGGTTGGCAATCATAACAGGCTTAAATACATTTAGTTGAAAATGGCCTTGCATGCCTCCTGCAGTAATAGCTACATCGTTTCCTATTACTTGTGCGCATACCATTGTTAAGGCTTCATTTTGGGTTGGGTTAACCTTACCTGGCATAATGGAAGACCCCGGTTCGTTTGCAGGCAGGTTAATTTCTCCTATACTGCAACGTGGCCCGGAGGCAAGAAAGCGAATATTATTTCCTATATGCATTAAACTAACAGCTAACTGTTTTAGTGCACCATGAGTTTCAACAATCGCATCGTGAGCTGAAAGAGCTTCAAATTTGTTAGCTGCAGTACGGAATGGTAAGCCTGTCAGATCAGCAATTTTACCTGCAACCTTTTCAGCATATCCTTTTGGTGTGTTTAATCCTGTTCCTACAGCTGTACCTCCCAGGGCTAATTCTGATAAATGATTTAGAGTTGCGTTAATTGCATTTAGGCCATGATCTAACTGTGCTACATAACCTGAAAATTCTTGTCCAAGAGTTAAAGGGGTAGCATCCATTAGATGAGTCCTGCCGGTTTTAACTATATTTTTAAATTCATCTGACTTTTTTGCAAGTGTATCTCTCAAATGTTTTACTCCCGGAATAGTTACTTCCTGTAATATTTTATAAGCTGCAATATGCATGGCAGTAGGGAAGGTGTCATTTGATGATTGTGATTTATTTACGTCATCATTAGGATGGAGAAATTTTTCTTTGTCATTTAGTTTTCCTCCTTTTAATACATGGGCACGATTTGCGATGACTTCATTTACATTCATGTTAGATTGTGTTCCTGAACCGGTTTGCCAAATTACCAAAGGAAAATTATCATATAGTTTACCTTCTAAAATTTCATCTGCTACTTTTCCAATATATTTGGATTTTTCAGCATCTAAAACCCCCAATTCATTATTAGTAATGGCAGCTGCCTTTTTTAAATAAGCAAACGCATCAATAATTTCTCTGGGCATTGAAGCTTCCGGGCCAATTTTAAAATTCATTTTAGACCTTTGGGTCTGGGCTCCCCAATATTTATCAGCAGGAACTTCAACGTTGCCTAATGTGTCATGTTCTATTCTATATTCCATTGTATTAAGATTTTTATGTTAATTAAAATAATTTATCAATTTCTTCCGGCGGGTCACCCCAAACAGCTTTACTCCCATTAACTACAATAGGCCTTTTAATTAATTTAGGATATTCGGTTAGAATCTTAATCCATTCATCATCATTAAAATTTTTCCCTTTAAAATTTTGTTTGTAAACAGATTCCTGGGTTCTTACTAATTCCTGAGGCTTTTTGTTCAGTTTTATTAGAAGGTCTTTTAATTCATCAAAAGATATTGGATTTTTTAAATATTCAATCACCTGAAAATCAGCTGTTTTTTCTTTTAAATAATTAAGACCTGCTCTTGACTTTTTACATCTGGGGTTATGATAAATTCGGATCATGTTAATGATATTTGTATTCAAAATTACATTTTTTGTGTTAATAATAAAGCTGATTATTTAATTTATAATGAGTTCTAATTAAAAAAAAGACCTTTATTTAAAGATCTTTTCTGTGTTTTAATATTTGAAACTATATATTACCATTTTAAGATTTTTTTAAAATCATAATTTTCAGGGTCGGGAACAAACTGTTTTGCTTTACTATAATCATCAGGAGTTATATACTGCATCCCATGATCAAAAATTAGTTTTTGTTTTTCGCTTTTGATATTTACTAATCTGGGAATTACTCTTCCCTGGTCATCGGAAACATCTTTTAGGTATAATGGTTTAACAACTCCTTGAGCACTGGCGGTAACCATGCATCCTGAATCTCCTTTATCGAATAATATTTTTACTCCATAGCCTAGCATGGCACAATATAATAAGTCGTATGCTGTTGGCTGTACGCACCTTAATTCGTATCCTAACTCAACAGGACGGCTTTTTACTTTTAGCCCTATTTTTTTTAGTTTTTCCTGAAGTAAAATGTTGAAAATATGAGCTTTACTGACATTCCCCAATTCAGGATGCCCATGTTCATCATAAGTAAAGTTAATGTTTGAGTTTTTTATTTCTTCATCTGTCATAAAATGAAAAACCCCTTCACTAACTATAGCAAGGCCATATCCAATTCCAAGGATTTTCCTTTTTAAAATAGCTGAAATAATTAAACGAATAATTTTATCAAAAGTAACATCAACATTATTAAACATTTCAGGTATAACAATCATTGGAAAATGACTGGATGCTCCAATGCCAAATGCTAAATGGCCTGCTTCTCTTCCCATTGCAGAAACTACAAACCAGTTGCCACTTGTACGCGCATCCTCATAAACAGTTTGTGCTATTCTAACCCCTTCTTGCTTTGCTGATTGATATCCAAATGTAGGAGTGTTTTCAGGTAAAGGCAAGTCATTATCAATTGTTTTAGGGACGTGTATATTTTGTATGGCTACATTGTTTTCTTTAAGATAGTTGGATATTCTGTTGGCTGTTGATGCAGTATCATCTCCACCAATAGTTACCAATAGTTTAACATTATTTTTTACGAAAAAATTAGTGTTAAAATCTTCTTTTGTTGGCTTGAACCGGCTCATAATTAATGCAGAACCACCACGTTTGTGAATATCATCAGCAAGCTTAAAATCTATATCCTGGATGTTAGGTTCTGGTGAAAATAATCCTTTATATCCTTCATGTATTCCAATAACACGATATCCACTTTCCAGAAATGCTTTAGCTACTGAACTGATAACAGAATTTATTCCCGGGGCAGGACCTCCTCCGCATAATATTGCAATTGATTCTTTCATGTTCTTATAATTTTATATTTTACTGGTAAAATAAGACTAATTATGATTTAAAACATATATATTAAATGCTTAAAATATTTTTTGAAGACAAAGATAAAAAATGATCTGTGCTAAAAAACAATCTGTTTTATTTTAACATTACTTAATTAATATCTGAATTGTTGTCCGGTTTTTTTGAGAAAGAAACACTTCTTTATTTTTAAGATATTTTTTAATGATTTTATCGTTATAATGCCTTATAGTTAGCAGGGAAAGATTTTGATTGTATTTTAAAATGAAATCATTATTTAGATCTGATAATATTTTATTAAGCTTATGTATGTTTTCATTAAAAATAATAGAAAAACTGACAGCAGAATTTTGCATTAAATTGATATGTACTCTGTGACTGTTTATTGTTTCAAAAACTCGTAAAAAATTTTCTTCTGTTATAAATTCGAGATTTTTGGAGCTAATGCTAAGCAAAGTTTGACGTTCCTTTAAAATTATTTTGGGGATTTCGGTATCATCATTTTCTGATGAATTGATTAAGGTAGGAGTACTGTCCGGTTGAAAAAAAGGACATACTTTTAAAATAATATTTTTCTTTTTTAATGGTTGTATGGTTTTGGGATGAATTACAGAAGCCCCATAAAATGCTAACTCAATAGCTTCATTATAAGAAATATGAGGTATTTTTATTGCATCAGAAAAAATTCGTGGATCAGCATTCATTAATCCGGGAACATCTTTCCAAATACATACCTCTCTGGCATTTAAACTGTATGCTATAATTGCAGCGGAGAAATCTGAACCTTCCCTGCCTAATGTTGTAATAGACCCTTTCCCATTACTGGCAATAAAACCTTGCGTGAGAATTATCTTACCATTGTTTAATGAAGTTGATACTTTCTGTTTAATTAAACTTTTTGTTTCTTTCCACTTAACTGTGGCATTTGTGAATTTATTATCCGTATGAATAATTTCGCATGCATCAATAAATTTTACAGGTAATTGTTTATTTTGAAGAAAATGATAAATAATTATTCCAGAGAACTTTTCTCCAAAAGAAATAATCTGATCATATCCTTCATAATAATTATCATAATTATTGCTTAATTTGTTGTAAAGCTGGTTGAAAGACTCTTCCAGTTTATAAATGATAATATCTTCATTTCTTACTTTTAAAGTTTCTACTAAATTAAAATGCTGCTTTTTTATTTTAAAAAAAGATTTTCTAAGGGCTTCCTGATTTTTTGTTTGTGATATGTGATATAATTTTTCAAGGTTATTGGTGGTTTTTCCAATAGCAGAAACAATTATTACCAAAGGCTGATTTTTATGCTTTTCTACCAGCCTATACATATGGAAAACATTAGAGGCTTTACTCAGTAATGCACCTCCAAACTTGAAAATTTTAGGCATTTATATATAGTTATGCAAATCTTTCTTTGATTAATCCTCTTCTATAGGCAGCAAGAAGCATAGTTAGATCTTTAATCTGCGCCATAATTTTTTTCCCGGTGTCGGTTTGTTTTACTCTTTTTCTTTTTGCATTAGCTTCAATATAAATTTGCTTTGAAATAATATCTTTTTCTTCTGCAATAGCTGTTTGCTTCGACTCAAAGTACTCATGTTCAACCAAAACAAGCCCATATGAATTATATATTAATGTATAACCCGAGACTCCGGTTACAGCCTGATAAGGTTTTGACATTCCGCCATCAATAACAAAAAGTTTCCCATCTGCTTTAATAGGACTTTCTCCTTTTTTTACTTTTACTGGTACATGGCCGTTAATTATATGAGAATTACTTCCTGTTAGTCCAAATTCGTTTAATATTTTAAGGCAAACTTCTTTTTTTTCATAGGCTAGAGAATAGTATGGATTTTTCCCTTCTTCATGAGTTTCTACATCACTAATAAAATATCTTTCAAAGGTTGCCATTTTACTTTTTCCAAACAATGGTGAATTAGGGCCGCACCATAGATACCACATATAGTCGGTTAGAGGCTCATTGTTTTTTGTAAACCTGTAGTTGTGAGCTTTTCTTGCTACTCTGTCGAAATGATCACACAATAATTTCCCTGAGTATTCAGAACCTTCAATTTCTACAGATGTAAAATTTCCCTTTTCATCCATTGGAATACAACCATGGTAGAGTAAATTCTCATTAAAAGTTAAATACATATTTCCACTGGAAAACAGGAACTCTATATGCCTTTGTAATATTTGACTATTTTTAATACTGTTTGATAATTTTTCAATTACCATATCTTCTTCTGCTGATAATTCATATGGCCTGGCTGGATCAATAGTTGGAAAATTATTCTCAATTAATTGGTAATCTTTTCCATTTAAATGAATAGTACCTTTTTTATAGTCAATTTTATCCAGCAAAAGGCGGTCTTTCATATTAAATTTCGGATTCCTTTTAATTATTTGACCTTCAAGTTTAAATTGAATAATAGAAATTGCTTTATGCATTTTCTTTATTAATTCAGCATCTTTTCCATCTACTTCTGCTTTTGCTATAAAAGGTTTGCATTTATCATTATTATATTGTGTCATTGCTAAAGTTGCCAATGGCATTAAATTTATGCCGTAAGCATCTTCTAAGGTATCAAGATTATTATATCTTAATGATATTCTTATCATGTTGGCAATAAGAGCACGGTTTCCTGATGCCGCTCCCATCCATAGAATGTCATGATTTCCCCATTGAATATCTACAGAATGGTAATGTAAAAGTTTTTCAATTACTTTTTCTGCAAACGGACCTCTGTCATATATATCCCCGATAATATGTAACCTGTCAATTAACAAACGCTGAATAAACTTACTAATTGCAATAATAAAAGATTCGGCCCTGTCAATTCGTATTATAGTTGTTATAATTCCCTGTACATATTCTTCCTTGTCTTCTCCACTTTCATTTAGTAACTCATCAATAATATAACTAAAATCCGGAGGCATAGATTTTCGCACTTTTGACCTTGTATATTTAGATGCCGCCGCTCTTGCAACAGTTATTAAACGTTGAAGAATTATTGCAAACCACTCTTCAGGATCAGGCTCTTCTTTTAATACTAAATCAAGTTTTTCTTCCGGGTAATAAATTAATGTAGCTAAAAATTTACGGTCTTTTTCCCGAATGCTTTTTCCAAATACATCATCTATCTTTTTTCTTACAACCCCTGATGCATTTGCGAGTACATGGCTAAAAGTATCATATTCACCATGAATATCACTTAAAAAATGTTCGGTTCCTTTTGGTAAATTTAAAATAGCTTCCAGATTTATTATTTCTGTACTTGCAGCCTGAATATTTTTAAACCTGTCAGATAAAAGGTTTAAATATTTTAATTCGCTTTCTAAATCCTGACGAGTATAATGGTTACTATTGTATTCTGACATAGCTGTAATTTTATCTTTTACAAAAATATGAAAACATATATAATTTATTGTTATAAAACAAAAAATTAAATAATTTTCAACTTTTTATACTTAAAAGGCCTTTTATGCAAAATATTGATTAATAATATTTAAAGAAGGGTGTGATTTTTCGTGGTTTTCTATTTTGGAATTTTTTGTGTCTATTTTGTAATGTATAATAAGTCCTTTTTTTGATGAATTAAATAAAAATATTAGTCCTGTTACCGGAGTTAAAAGCAAACAAATTAAGGTAAGTAAATAAGAATTTATTCTTCTCTTACGAGATATAAATAACACAATAAAAATGAATAAAACATATATTCCTGATAAAATATAGTAGATGTATATTTCCATGATTTATAGTTGTCCAATTGTTATACCATAATTTATAAATTGCTGAGAAACAGTCGTAAGCTTATGTGTCTAATGTCAGGGAATATTAAAATATCCTAAATCGGATAAGTATTTTGGATGTTCATGTATTATAAATATTATATTTTTTAGTTTTGCATTCCTTATGAAATTACATTTATTTTATTTTGTATTTATTTTGGTTTTTATAGGGCTTTTGCTTTCAGGATGTCACACAACTGAAAGTCAAAATCCTAACTCTGCTATTAAAACAGATACTGTTCAATATTCTATTCCATATGTCTCTTTGGACAGCCTTATAATTATTAAGAAACGGAAGGCATTAAATAAAAAATTTAACAGGTTACGCCGACTTACCGGTTTTAATGGTACTGTTTTATATGCAGAAAAAGGAAGAATTATCTTTAAGAAGGCTTACGGTTATAAAAATGTTCGCAGACATAAAAATCTACTTTCAACTAAAGATCCTTTTCAATTAGCTTCCGGTTCTAAAATGTTTTCTGCTTTAGCTATAATGATTTTAAAAAATAAAGGTCTTGTTGAATATGACCAGGATATTGGCAAATATCTCCCTAAATTTCCATATAAAGGAGTTACTCTACGAATTTTAATGCATCATCGCTCTGGACTTCCAAGGTATATGAGTCTTGCCCAAAAGGAATGGAAAAATAAAAAAATACCCCTTGATAACAGGGAAATGCTTAATCTTTTTGAAGTTTATAAACCTTCACCATATTTTAAACCTGATCATGGTTTTAATTATTGTAATACGAATTATGCTTTGTTGGCAAATGTTGTGGAGGCTGTTACCGGTACGCATTTTGAGGACTTTGTTAATAAAGAGATTTTCACCCCTTTAAAGATGAATTCATCATTTGTATATTCTATGAGGGGTTATAAATACGTTCCATTATATATTAATAAAGGTGTTCCCGGATATTATAGAAAAGGATGGCGTTGGAGAGAAATGACTAACGATTATTTGAATGGCGTTTTGGGTGATAAAAATATTTATTCTTCTGTTGAAGACCTATATAAATTTGACCGGTCATGGGATGAGTTTACTCTGTTGCCTGATTCGGTTTTAAGAGAAGCATTTATTCCGGGAAGTCCCAGATATTGGAAAAGAAGAGAGAATTATGGCTTTGGATGGAGAATTAAAAAAGATTTAGATAGTACTGTTTTTCATTTTGGCTGGTGGAAAGGGTTTCGATCATATAATATTCGTGATATGAAGCATCATAAAACTTTGATTGTACTGACAAATACTGATAAAGGCCCGGGCTCAGCCGTATTTTGGCAAATCATTCGTTCCGATACCCTGCCTTTAGGCAATGCTGTTCCTATTACAATGAAACCTAAAAATAATTAGCTGACTATTATTTGTTAAATGAAATCTTTGTTTTCGGGGTCTTTACAAATAATACAAATATCCATCCTAAAAAAATAAGTAAACTACCGGTTATTAAAGGTATTTGGTATCCTTTCTCAATATTGTTTCCAGCATTTAACAAAAAACCTCCCGCCAAAGGAGCAATAAATTGTGATAGGGAAATAACCGACTGTCTAATTCCTAAGATTTCCCCCTGAGAATCTTTTTCTGTATTTTCAGACAATAAAGCAGAAAAATTTGGTTGAGAGAATCCTATAAATATAGCCATTAATGGTAAAATAAAATATAAAAGTTCTTTATTAACAAATATAACTAACATTAAAAATATTGAAGCTGGCAATAAAGTGAACTTAAGTATTTTGGAAGCTTCTATTTTGTTTGATATTTTTCTTACTATATACCCCTGTGATAAAACAATCCAAAAGCCTATATATACAAATAAATAGGCAATATTTGATGCGGAAATATGAAACTTTCCATACAGGAAAATTTGGAAGAAATATTCAAATAAAACCCACCCCAGATTTACCCAAAATAGAGCATAAAAAACAACCCGTAACCCGGGAAAACTAAATGCTGTTATTATATTCTTAAAACTTTCTTTAACAGATATTTTATTTTTTAATTTATGTTTAATGGTTTCCGGAAGTTTAAATTGTACATAAAGTAAATTTATTAATGCAAAAAATGATGCCCCAATAAAAGGGGTAATAGTAGTAAAATAAGGAGAAATATTGGTATCGCTTAGCAGTCCTCCAATTGCTGGTCCAATAATAAAACCTAAACCAAAAGCAGCTCCAATCATTCCAAAATTTCTTACTTTAGACTTTTCATTTTCACTTATATCAGCTATAGAGGCCATAGCTACTGAAATATTTCCACCTGTAAATCCGTCAATTATTCTACTGATAAATAATAAACTTAAACTAGAGTAATAAATTCCAATTGCAAACAATAAATAACCAATAAAACTTCCCAATAATGAAAAACTTAACACTTTCTTTCTTCCGTGTTGATCAGATAATTTGCCTAATAATGGTGCGCCAAAAAATTGAGCTAATGGGTAAGCCGATAAAAGTAATCCTAAGACAATATTTATATCATGTGAAGAATAGCCTTGAGGAAAAAACTCCTTTAATTTGAATATGATTGGAACAAAAGGTATGATAATACCCAATCCAATCATGTTTATCAAAACTGTGATAAACAATATGTAAAGTGTTTTTTTATTCATGTGATTGAAATTTATATTGCATTGGTTACATTTCTATCTTTACTATTAAAGATTTGACTCTATTAATAGTAATTCTAAATAAGTTGACAAAGGTAATTATACCAAAGAAAAATCAAAAACAGGAAGACTTAAATTTTTATAAAACTATAAAAATTGGGGGAAAGCAGTTATTCGTAAGACTTAATATTAATATTTCCTTTTAAGATAGCCATTCCATAATCTGCAAGGGCTTCAATATCATTTACAGATGGGTAAAGTACTAAAGGGGCCATTTTGCCAATTCTTCTTTTCACTTCACTAAGGAACAATTCACTGTCAAATATTAACCCGGTAAGAATAATGGCATCTATTTCACCTTCAAGGGTGGCAAAATGTGATGAAATTTCTTTTGATGCGGCATATGCAAGTGCTTTGGAAATAAACCTTGCTTTTTTGTTTCCTTCCGCTATCATTCTGTTAATTTCATTAACATTGTCGGTTCCTAAATATGCAAAATATCCTCCTTTAGAGGTTATCATTTCCATTATTTCTTCTTTGGTATGTTTTCCACTAAAACAATAATCTACCAGCTGACCCATTGGTAATGTTCCTGTCCTTCTAATGGAAAATGGACCTCCACCATCGAATGCTTGGTTAACATCTACAACTTTTCCTTTTTTATGAGCCCCAATGGATATGCCGCCACCACCAATATGGCATATAATTAGGTTTAGATCGTGATATTTTTTATGTGATGATTTAGCATATTTACAGGCCACATGCTTGTGGTTTAAAGCGTGAAATATTGATTTTCTTTCAAACTCAGGATGTCCGGTAATTCTTGCCAGGTCTGACAATTCATCAACTACAACAGGGTTTGCCATATATGCTTTTTTTCCCCACTCCATTGCTATATCATAGGATATTAACCCACCTAAATTGGTTTCATGAATTCCCATCACCCCAATTTCAAGGTCGTGGACCATTGAAGTATTAATTTCATATACTCCCTGTGAAACAGGTTTAACCATTCCACTTCTTCCCATTATTATTTCAATATTTTTTAAATCAAGATTATTATGAGATAGCTCCTTCAGGATTTCATTTTTTCTAAAATTTCTTTGTTCAATGATAGATGGGTATTTAGATAATTCTTCATCGCTATGCTTGATAGCTTTTAAAAAAACAGGATCCATATTTTTATATATGGCAATCCTTGTTTCATGTACATCTGGGTAAATAATTAAAACACATTTTGTAATCATGGTATATTATTATGTGTGAGAATTGGATAACGAAATTTTTTTTTACATGTTTCTTCTGTATTGTCCGCCAACATTAAATAATGTATTGGTTATTTGTCCTATGGAAGCAAATTTACTGACCTCCATTAATCTTTCAAAGATATTATGGTTTTGAATTGCGGCAAGATGAAGTTCTTTAAGTTGATTATTACTTTCTTTTTCCCATGTTTTATGTAGTTGTTTAAGCATATTTATTTGGTACTGTTTTTCTTGCTCTGTGGCTCTTATTATTTCTCCGGGAACTTGTGTATGAGATTCTCCATCTTTTAAAAAAGTATTGACTCCTACAATAGGTAGTTTCCCATTATGTTTTAGTGTTTCATAATATAAAGATTCATCTTGGATTTTACTCCTCTGATACATAGTTTCCATAGCTCCTAACACACCACCTCGTTCTGTTAATCTGTCAAACTCTGATAAAATAGCTTCTTCTACTAAATCTGTCAGCTCTTCAATTATAAAAGATCCTTGCAATGGATTTTGGTTTTTTGCCAGGCCAAGTTCATGATTTATAATTAGCTGAATGGCAATGGCCCTGCGGACAGACTCTTCTGTAGGAGTAGTGATAGCTTCATCGTATGCATTTGTATGCAAAGAATTGCAATTGTCATAAATGGCATATAAAGCCTGAAGTGTTGTACGGATATCATTAAATTCAATATCCTGGGCATGTAACGACCGTCCTGATGTTTGTATGTGATACTTTAATTTCTGAGAACGTTCATTTGCTTTATATTTTAACTTCATTGCTTTTGCCCAAATAAGTCGTGCAACTCTTCCTATTACAGCGTATTCAGGATCTTCACCATTTGAAAAAAAGAAAGAAAGATTGGGGGCAAATTTATCCACATCCATACCTCTTGAACGATAATATTCTACGTATGTAAATCCATTTGCAAGTGTAAATGCAAGTTGAGTTATAGGATTTGCTCCGGCTTCAGCAATATGATATCCCGAAATGCTAACGCTGTAGAAGTTTCGTACATTATTTTTTGTAAAATATTCCTGAATATCACCCATTAATTTAAGTGAAAAATCGGTGGAAAAAATACAAGTGTTCTGAGCTTGATCTTCTTTTAAAATATCTGCCTGAACAGTTCCTCTTACTTTACTAAGTGTGTCTTTTTTTATTCTTTGATAAATATCGGCCGGCAAAACCATGTCGCCAGTAACGCCAAGTAACAAAAGCCCCAAACCATTATTTCCTTCCGGTAATTCCCCTTGGTATCTTGGTCTTTCAGTTCCTTTTTCCTGATAAATTTTTTCAATAATCGCTTCTACCTCATCAGTTAATCCATTTTCCCGGATGTATATTTCACATTGTTGGTCGATGGCAGCATTCATAAAATATGCTACCATAGTAGGGGCAGGGCCGTTAATGGTCATTGAAACAGAAGTTTTAGGGTCTGCAAGGTTAAATCCGGAATACAGTTTTTTTGCGTCGTCAAGGCATGCAATAGAAACACCTGAATTTCCTATTTTTCCAT
>Ga0256829_1002455_pt1 | contig 13786 bp, 16 predicted proteins | sample 131447metaG_FD_185979 | JGI IMG/M metagenome (GOLD analysis project Ga0256829, IMG submission 185979) | Hydrothermal vent microbial communities from Lau Basin, Pacific Ocean - 131-447 | ecosystem: Environmental > Aquatic > Marine > Hydrothermal vents | place: Pacific Ocean: Lau Basin | collected...
GTTGTCCGTAACTGTTAATGTTATGTTATGGTCACCTACAGATAGAGTTGTATTAGTAAAGCTAGAATTTGTAGATAAAACAGTATTTCCCTCTTTCCAAAGGTAAGAGGTTATATTGCCATCTACATCACCACTACCTGAAACACTAAATGTTATAGTATCTCCTTGTATTGCACTTGATGGAGTAGCTATTATATTCGCTGTCGGTGGGGTGTTTTTAGATGTAGATCCTGCACCACCTTTACTACTATTGGTATCTCCGCCAGAACTATTACTGGAATTTGAATTATCACCTGTCGTGGCATCTGAGCCACCACCTCCACACGCTGTTAGAAACAGTAGCATCACACCCAAAAAAAACCATCTTGAAAACTTAAGCATCATAATCTCCATTTAATATATGTCCATATAATATACATACATTATTTTTAAATATGACTTAAAACGAAATGGATTTTTTATTTTAACTATATCTGTATCAATTTTAATGGATTGATATGCTTAGAGTTTTTTGTTGCTTGAAAGATTAGTTTTTTATTTACCTTTCCTATTATGTAGCCTTTTCGTATTTTCACTCCTGCATGAATGGTTGGGGCTATTTTGGAGAGTCCTGCATAGACTGTGTGCATTCTGTGACTATGAGAAACTACTACAACTTTGCCTAGCATAGAACTCTCACCAGCAAATACTACTTTTCCATTTAAAACATTTTTTACTTTAGAATTTGTTGTAGATGGTGTTAAAGTTATAGATTCATTAAATATTTTAATCTTATATATAGGGTCTATATATGTACCGAACTTTTTACTTACGTATGCATTGCTTAAAGGAGAAATGGTTTTAGAACCTCTATATCTATAAGTCTTTGACTTGGTGTATGATGAATTTATTTGTCTTACTTTTTCGCTCTCTTTATATATCTTTTTGTTTTCCTCTTCTGCTTTTTTAGTGGCAAGTTTAGCTTTCATTAGGTCTTTTTTTGTAGTAGCCTTATCTAGTGCTTCTTTTGCTTTGAGTGCTTTAGAAAGTGCTAGTGCTTTTGCTTTACGCATTTTTCTTTGATACTCTTTTCCTGAACGTATAGCATCTTTTTTGGCTTCTGTACGTTTTTTAGCTAACTTTACCTCTTTGATATGTAAAATATTTAATTTTGCCAAAGTTGTACGCAAAGAATTTTGTCTGTCTACTAATTTTCTTAATTTAGCATTATATTTTTCTTCATCTATAGAGAGTTTTTTAAGCAATCTTTTTTTTGCTATTTTTTTACGCTCATATGAGTTTCTTTCTTCCACTATAGAAGCTATCTCTTTTTTTGCACTATTTCGTGCGTCCAACTTATCTCGTTTACTCTTTTTTAGTTCTGAAATATCTGAACGTAACGACTCTAGTGCTTTGTCGTTCTGCTTTTTGTAAGCTTCGTAAATCTCATGCATTATTATAGACTCTTGTGTAGCTCCATGAGACTGTTCCATAGCAAAAACTATAGAAAATTGATGAGACAACAAAGAGATAAACGTTTTTCTTTTTTTCTCTAAATCTTCACTTATAGATTTAAAATCCTTCTCAAATGTTGTCAATTCTTTTTTAAGATTTTTATACTTTTTTTCTGTTTTTAGTTTATTTTCCGAAAGTAAATCTATTTTACTTTCAAGATAAACAAGATCTTTTTCTGTATACTTAATATCTTTGGCTATTTTATCTAAATGCCTATTTGTATTTTTCTTTTCTGTAGCTGTCTGATATAGAGTATGTTTAGATTTATAAATATCAGTTGTAGTCTTTGCTCCAAAAAGTACAGTAACTACAAACAATAAAATTAATAGAAGAGATTTCACTCTTGGACTTTCTTACTTGAAAAAACAACCGTGTATACTGCAACTATTACAATACATATAGCAGATACAAACAAAGTACCAATATCGTTTATTTGAAACATAGTATCTCTATTTTTTATCATAATATCAATACCGCTATGAGAGGCCCAATAAAATTTAACATACATAAATATGACTGAAACGAATATAGTTGCAAATACGGCATCTACAAATGCAGTACGAAATAAAATACCAGAACGTAACATCAATGGTGCACCAAATATCTCCATAACTTGCATACGCTCCTTATGTGCATATTTCCATATTTCCATCTGCTTTATGATTAGAAACAGACTCACAACTATTATAAACACGATAAATATTTTTAAAATAAATTTTATAAATGCAAAAAGTCTGTAGCTAGAAGCATAAGTAGCACCAAAAGTTTCAACCCTTTTGATATTTTTATTTGATATAAGGTCTTTTTTAATCTCTTCCAATTCACTAGTCTTCATATAAGAATCTAAACTAAGATTATAAAAATAAGGTAGTATCGTAAGTATCTCATCTAAACTACTTTGACTTACATCTTTTTCCACCTTAGAGACAATACTTGAACGGTCTATCTGTTTAACTGTGGCTACATGTCTGTTTAGAGCTTGAAATGTGGTTAATCTTATAGGTTTTTTACTAACTATAAGCATGGTATATCCCTCTGCTAGTGTTTTCTCGTAACTGTTGGTTGCACGCTCAAAAACAAGATTAAATTCAAGACCTAACAAGATAGCTATAAGAGGCAATATAAACATAAGATGATTTTTAATGAACTTCATATATACCCTTGTTTTCAATAATAAAATGTCTATACGGCAAAGAGAATATAGTTGGTATTTTGTGTGTTACTACTAGAACTGTAGTATCTAACTGTTGGCAACTGTTTTCCATCAAATCCCATATTACATTAGATGAATAATCATCTAGGTTACCTGTTGGCTCATCTGCTAAAATAACCACAGGATTTTTAGACAATGCCCTTGCTACACCAACACGCTGTTGCTCTCCACCAGAGAGTTCTAACGGATACCTATCACTATGTTCTGAAAGCTTCACGTGCTTTAGTAGTCTATGTGCTTGTGTCTCTTGTATCTCATTTGAATATCCTGCAATCATAAGAGGCAAGACCACATTTTTAGAAACTGTCCACTCATTTATTAGTTTATAGTCTTGAAATATAATACCCATATGCGTACGCAGTTCTTGCAGTTTACTTTGCCGTATGCTAGTCAAATCTAAGCCACCAACCACTAAATCACCCTTAATTGGCTTTAGTTGACCATATAGGGATTTAAGCAAAGTAGACTTACCAGACCCACTAGGCCCAGTAATAAACACAAACTCACCTTTTCTAATGCTAAAACTAGCATCTTTGATAATCTCTTTGGAGCCATTATCATAAGCTAGTGTAAGTTGTGAAGCATGAATTACGGTAGACATAATTACCCTTTTTTGAGCATCAAATACTCTGTTAATTTCTTATGTGCCTTGTAGTTAACATTTGTTTTTACAGGTGCTGAAACAAAATATCTACATATATCACGACCAAATAAAATATATTTATGTTCAGGTCTATCAAAACTTCCAAATGCACACTTTATAAATAAACTACCATCAGTTTGTTTAAATATACGTTCAAAATGCACAAAATAATCATCAAAAACGAGTGCTTTTTTAGGTAAATTCTTTTCTAGGTCTTCAGTATATTTTACATCATTAAAACTAAACTCTACTTTGACATTTTTCTCTTTAGATGTTTGAGTACATTTTACATACACATCATATATATCTTTCTCTTGCTTAAGCCATCTAGCTTCATACTTTGATGTTACCTCTAAAGCTTCGTTTTTACGTACCTCTACCTCTGTTTTTGGTACAGAAAAAAATGTCTCCAATGCATACCAAAAATAGTTATCACTATCTGTGCGTAACTCTAAGCGACCATCTTTGATTAAAGCTCTCATGGACTCTTCTAAAAAACTATTGCCTATAACTCTTCTATGAGGCTTTTTATCCCAAGGTACTGGAAAATGCACAAAAATTTGCGTACAAAGGTTAGAAGGTAGCATCTCCAAAAAAAGCCTTGCATCATAGTTGACTACCCAAATATTTTCTATATTTTGTAACTCTATTTGCTTTAGCACCTGTTGTGCAGATGGTGTATGGATTTCTAAGCCTATAAATAGTGTATCTGGATTTTTCAAAGCTTGATACAACAGATGTCTACCTGAACCAAATCCAACCTCAACAGATACTTTTTCTTTAGGATAGTCTATATTTTCAAAATCTTCTATTTTTTTAAAATACTTAGAAGAGAGTAGTGCCTTAGTCTCGGAAAGTGCTATATTGGACGAAAGTACTTCTAAGTCCAAAGCTTCAGAGACCATACCCAAAGCCTCTTTAAGAATGTTCACTTTAAGAGGGCGTGTTACCTTGTCGTATTTTAGTAAATAGGCTTTTTTATCTATTTTGAGTTGAAGAAGAAACTCCTCTTCTTTATGCACAACACCCATAACCATATCTGAACTAGTCACCGATGTAGCAAAAGAGGTAATTATATTACTATTTACAATCTTCTCTTCTATGCTTGATATGTCAAATGGTTTAACTTTTAAATGTGGCATATTCCCCGCTTTTGTAGATATTTAGGTATTAAATATCTTTAAAGAGTTCCCCTATTAGTTTAGGATTAATCTTTTCATAGACACTCTTTATATCAAAATATTTTGTTATATAATCTGTCATATCATCGAAAAGTGGAGCTACAAACTCCATTTTTTCACCAGTTTTAGGGTGTTTCAAATATAGCAAATATGCATGCAGATTAACTCTTGATATTTTATCTCTTTTGTTCTTAAACCCATATAAACAATCACCCAGTATATGGCGACCTAAAGCGTTAAGATGAACACGTATTTGGTGGGTTCTGCCTGTAAAAAGTTTAGCTACTATAAGCTCTACATCATAGTCGGTCTGTGCTAGTTTTACAAACGATGTCTTAGCCATCTTGCCATTAGAAACAACATCCATTTTGAGTCTATTGTTAGGGTTACGTCCTATTGGTTTATCCACTACTGTGTTATCTTTTAATGGACAGTCTATTAGTGCCAAATAGTAACGCCCCATGCTTTTATCTTGAAGTTGAAGACTTAACATTTCATGGGCTTCATTTGTCTTTGCTACTACCAAAGCACCAGTAGTCTCTTTATCTATACGATGAACAATACCATGACGCTCTTCTCCACTTATGGTAGATAGAGAGATACCTTTATGAATAAGCCAATCGACAAGAGTAGGCTCTTTAACAGAAGGTGCAGGGTGTACCACTAGTCCAGAAGGTTTGTTTACCACAAGCAAATAGTCATCTTCATATAATACTTCTACATCAAAGTCTATAGCTGGTACAACACGCTTTTTGGCTTCTTTAAATGCATATGAAACCTCATCGCCCTCTAACACTTTAAAACTTGTCTTAGAGATGCACTTAGCATTAACTAAAACGAGTCCATCTTTTATGAGCTTTTCAACTTGGTTGCGACTTACATTAAGCTCTTTGCTAACTATCTTGTCTATGCGTCCTGTGTTGCTTACTGTAAAATGTTCGCTCACTATTTGCTACTTGCTAAAATGTCGTCTCTATCCCAACGCTCTGGGTCTAAAAATGTATCATCATGAATGTGTTTAAAAGAGGCTTTAAACATCTTAAAAGCATCTTTGTTTTTCTCTTCTATCTGGGCTAGCCATGCTTTTGTACTAGCTCTAGCGTGTGGCATTTTCACATCTTTCATCATGGCAGGACATGCTTCATCACCTATAATCTGCAAGTTGTTTTGCATTGCAAAATCACGCAGTTGACGCTCTCTTACTTGTATGAGTGGACGTATAAGGTGTACACCTCTACTTGTTTTATAGATAGGTGCTAAAGCTCTCATGCTTCCATTGTAAAACATATTCATAAAAAAACTCTCTACTGTGTCATCAAAATGATGACCTAAGGCTAGTTTGTTGAACCCGTGTTCTTCGGCAAAACTATAAAGTGCTCCTCTTCTCATACGTGAAAAGTAACTACAAAATGAGGAGTTTTCACGTATAGTATCTTGAGAAACATCAAATATATTGGTGTCATATACCGTATGTTTTATGTCATACTCTTTACAATGTTTTGTAAGAAATTCATAATGCTCATCTGGCATACCATACTTAATGGTGCACGCTTCAAATTCAAAATAAAAAGGTGCATGACGCTGTATGTGTTTCATAGCATGTATGAGAGATAAAGAGTCTTTTCCGCCACTTAGACCTACAAGTATTTTATCGCCCTCACCTATGAGCTTAAACTCTGCGTTAGTCTTACCTATGACTTTTAAGAGTTTTTTACTCATGGGAATGGTTTTTGTTTTACTTCGTCTTTGTTTGTCTTGTTCTTTATCTATCATATCACTACTTAATTATTTATTTGTTATTTAGCAAAATTGCATCTACCATAGACAATATAAAATCTGCACTTATCTTCGCAGAAGACTCTAAAAATTCATCAAAATTAAAACTTGCGTCCATATCTGCACTATCGCTAATGGCACGCAAAATGAAAAAAGGTACATTCAAAGAAGAACAAACCACAGCTACAGATGCCCCCTCCATCTCTAAAGCATCTGCTTTAAAAGTACTTTCTATCCACTCTTTACGTTCACTATTGGCTACAAACTGGTCACCAGTGGCTATCGTTCCTTCTTTTAGCGTAAGACCTTTAGATAAGGCTACCTCTTTAGCTATGCTTCTAAGATTTACATCTGTAGCTATGCACACTTCACCCTCGGGAACATAACCATAAGGGTGTCCAAAAGCGGTAATATCCAAATCATGTTGGCACAAGCCATCTGCTATAATCAAATCACCTATTTTCAAATCTTTATTGATAGCTCCTGCTACACCAGAGAACAAAAGAATATCACAAGCAAATTTCTCTATAAGCATTGTAGCGGTCAGGGTAGCAAATACTTTACCTATCTTAGAGTATGCTACTACAACCTCTTGACCGTTGTAGCTACCCTCATAATATGTATTTGCACCATACGTCATGGTCTTCAAATTATCTAACTTAGAGACAATAGGCTCTACCTCTTCAGGCATAGCCCCCATAATGGCGATTTTAGACATTATAGTTCACCAATGGACGCTATAGTTGCTTCAAGAGAAGCCATATCGCTAACATTAAAATGTGGTTTTTTTGTTGCCTTTCGATTTAACCCTTTAAGTACATTTCCATTTCCAAATTCTATATAACAATCCACCTCATCATCAATATTTGCCATAGAGTGCTTATAGAGTACAGGCTTTACAAGTTGCTTTGGTAATAGCTCTAATGCTTCTGCTTTAGTGTTGTACGCTTTTGCAGTTACGTTAGAGATAACAGGGGCTATAAAATCATCTTTTAGCATCTCTTTAAGTTTTTCTTCAAGTGGAGCTGAAGCAGACTCAAGAAGTGGACAGTGAGAGGCTACAGACATATCTAGTAGCATAGCTCTTTTTGCACCTGCCTCTTTTACCATAGGAGCTAGCAACTCCAAATCTTTTTTAATCCCCGCTATAACTATCTGCCCATCAGCATTGTAGTTTACCGCCCATACTTGAAGTCCAGAGTCTCTTTGAGTAGCACATATATCCTCTACTGCTTCATCTGAAAGTCCTAAAGATACCATCATTCCAACTTCTTGTTTGGAACATGCTTCTGCCATTAGTTTACCTCTAAGGTTTACAAGCTCTACTGCATCAATAGCATCTAACGCACCAGAAGCCACAAGTGCGCTAAACTCACCTAAAGAGTGACCCATAGTAAGCACAGGCTTAATGCTTGTAGCATCTGTAAATAGTTTATGAGCCATAGCACTAACTAGTAGTATAGCAGGTTGAGTAAACTCTGTTTTACCCAAATTGTCATTCTCTTCAAAAAGAAGATTTTCAAAATCTATACCTGTTCTACTACTAGCATCATCTAGCATCTGCTTTGCTACTTCTGAATTGTTAAAAAAATCTTGTCCCATTCCTGTAGATTGTGACCCCTGCCCTGCAAATAAAAATGCACATCTAATCGACATTATCGTCCTTTGTCATATAAAATTAATATAACATTTTACCCAAAGCAGTTTAAGGTGAGTAAAAAGTATGCTATAGTACATATTTAAAAACACAAGGAAGCAAAATGCAATACAACAAATTAAATGAAGAAGAAAAATACGTTATTTTAAACAAAGGAACAGAACGTTCTTTTACAGGAAAATTTTGGGATCATAATGAAGATGGAATGTATATATGCCGTCAATGTAACGCAGAACTATTTCCCTCATCTGCTAAGTTCGATTCAGGTACAGGCTGGCCTAGTTTTGATGATTTTGTAGAAAACGCAGTAACTGAAGTAGCAGATGCAGACGGCAGACGCATAGAGATAGTCTGCTCAAACTGTAGCGGTCACCTCGGACACGTTTTCAAAGGAGAGAGAATGACAGAAAAAAGCACACGTCATTGCGTAAATTCTATCTCTTTAGATTTTGTAGCTAAAGCGTAAATTATACTACTTTCCTTTTATCTTATGGAAAGTTAGTATAAAGGTACTGCCCATATCTTTTTTGGATTCTAAGTCCAATTTTATTTTGTATTTTTTACAAATGGAAAGTACTATATTAAGCCCTATGCCAAAACCACCACGCTCATCATTTGCACGATAATAACGCCTAAATATATCTTCTTGCACCTTTTCATCTATCCCAATGCCTGTATCTTTAACTTTTAGCACATTGTTTTTAAGTGTCACACAAATGCCATCTCCTACATCGGAATATTTAACAGCATTTGATAAAAGGTTATCTACTAGCCTATAGACAGAACGCTTTGGCATATAGATTTCTGTAGCGTCCACATCTACTTTTACGCTTAGTCGTTTAGACTCTATAAGCTCCTTTATAAACTCAACACGCTCTTTGATAATATTGGCTAAACACAAATCTTCAGAAGGCTCTACCCCTCTTTCTAGTCTATATGTTAAAGAACCATACATTGTACTAAGTCTTTTAGCAGATGCTTCAAGGCGTTTCATCTTTTTAGGCTCTACGTCTTTTAAAGACTGTATGGTCATAAGTATGGCTGATATGGGTGTATTTAGTTCATGAGTAGTGTCGGATATAAATTTATCAAGAGACTCTATCTGTTCTCGTACAGGTTGCAAAAAAAGCCTACCCAAAAAGTACCCTACCGCCCCCATAAGTATAAAAGAAAAAACCAAATACCCTATAATCTTAATGCGTAAACTGTTCATCTCTTTTGCTAAGTCATTCTCTTTTAGAACTATATACCTAACTCCCAAATGTGTATTCTTGTCTTCTGCTACAGTATAACATTTCATATTTTTTATAAAAAAATCTGTATCAAATCGTACAACGTTGTCTATCTCTGTATATATTGGGTCTTTATTTTTATCATAATACCCTACTTTAAAACGACAATGTTTTAGGTTTTGAAGAAATTTAACTTTATTAAAAGTTTTTAACCCCTTTTTATTATTTTTCATATACTCCATAACAATTTTAGAACTCAAATTACGCGATTGATACATCATCTCAAACTTCATAGCAGACTTCATAGAGGCACGATTATTTTCAAAAAACAAGTACCCTATAATAGCAAGCAAAACAAATACCGATACTAAATAAACAGACAAAAACCTAAAAAGAGAGCTTCTCTCATACGATGTTAAAACGATAACCCTCTCCTTTTATGTTGTCAAAATACTCTTTGTCAAACATCTTTCTAAGATTTTTTATATAGGTGCGAATGGTTGCATGAGTAGGCACATGTTCATCATCCCATATATTTTCTATAATCTCATCGCAAGAGACAATCTTTCCCTCATTGCGAATAAAATACTCTAAAACCTGTGCCTCTTTTTGACGCATTTCTATTATTTTACTGCCAGAAAAAATCTGATGTGCTTTAGGTACAAACTTCATACCATCAAACTCTATCTCTTCTTGAAGCTTGTATAGTTTAACGATATGCTCTATGCGTGCATTAAGCTCTTCAAGCTCAAAAGGTTTACGCAAATAGTCATCAGCACCTAACTTAAAACCTTTTTTTAAGTCATCTATGCTAGACAGAGAGGTGATGTAAATAGCAGGAATTGTATTGCCGATTTCTCTTAGGTATGAGAGTATTTCAAACCCAGTAATATTGGGAACATTAACATCTAGCAGTAACATATCATAAGATGATGTGCCTATGGCATCTAATGCTTTTTCTCCATCAAAATAACTCTCAACTTCATAACCTGTTTCTACTAAAAACTCTTCTATAATCTCTTGCAATATAACATCATCTTCGAGTAATAATATTTTCATCTCTTCCCTTTAGCTTGTCAATACATAGCATTTTAACATACCGTCTGTGTAAAGGAGTACACAAAGTTTTTTCTGTTATAATCGCTACATGAAAAAATTAACAATACTAACAGCAATGACTTTGGTTTTAATGTCGGGATGTACCCAAATAGTAACAGCCCCAATAAAAATAGCAGGTGCAGCAGTAAGCACGTCAATAGACGTAGCAAGTTCAGCAGCAGGTGCAGTAGCAGGCGGAAATTAACAAAGCTTAAGAAGAACTTTTAAACTCTTGAAAGTTCTTTTATTTATTTTACACAATAACTCTAATTTTACTTCTTAAAAAACTCTATACAAAACACCTATTACAATAATAAATTAAATTTATTAAAAACAAATCTAAAAAAGGTGGAGATAAATGGGTATATGGGGATTAGTGGTGTCAAGAGAGGGACTCATTTAATAGGTTTTTTCATATTTTCTTAAATTTCTTCATATCTCTCTACAAGCCCCATATATAGGGCATCTCAAAGGATTTACCCTTTATCATAGCTCATCAAATATTTTCATATTTTTCAACTTATGGTTACCAATAGGTTACTAAAATCAAGTCTGAAAAGTATAGAATTTATTAAATAACGAGATAAAAGGATAAATTTATGGCATATACAAATTCTAAAAAATATGGTTCAGCAGTACAACACTATAAAAAGGAAAATGGTGATATTTCTTTTTATGTGACCTATAAAGATGAAAATTCTAAACTCAAAAGAGTTAAAATAGGTGAAAAATCCAAAGGGATTACAGAACATTTTTGTAATGCAAAAAGAAATGAGATACTCAATAGTATACGATTAGGCACACAAAGTCCTATAAAATCCAAAAATAAAAAAGCGACTTTGTTTGATGTCGTGGCTCAAAAATACTTAGAAAGCCTACATCTTCACTCTAACCAAAGAACGATTAAGGGGTTAAAAAACACATACACGCTACATCTTAAAGGAATATTAGGAGATAGAGCAGTTGATACAATTACAATAGATGATTTAGAAGCGTTACAAAAGAAGAAGATTAAAACTTTATCTGCAAAAAGTGTTAATCAAATAGTAGACCTCTTTAGTACTATATTTACCTATGGGATGAAAAAAGATTTAATTCACGTCTTAAATCCTGCTATTAAAGTAAAGAGATTTAAAATTGATAACACAAGAGAAAGATTTTTAGCCATTGAAGAGATTAATGAACTACTAACATTACTAAGAGATAAAGAGTTACTTTATCTTTTTACTAAAATAGCCCTTTGTACAGGGGGAAGAATGGAGACCCTACTACATATACAGAAAAAAGATATAGATTTAAAGAGTTCTATTATTACATTAAAAGATTTAAAAAATAACAGTACTTATAGAAGCTTTTTAAGTTCTGATATTATTGATATTTTAAAAGCGAGATTTAAAGTGTTAAGAGCGGATGATTATGTGATTAGTACAGATTCTAAGAAAATCACATCAAGACAGATACAAAGCAGACTAAAACCTATTATTGATAAGCTTTTCAATAGTGAATTAGAAAAAGATGATAGAAAAAACAGGGTTGTAATTCATACACTAAGACACACTTTTACTTCACATTTAGCCATCAATGGTACACCTATTTTTACTATTCAAAAATTAATGAACCATAGAGACATCAAACAAACACTTAGATATGCTAAACTCTCTCCAGATAGTGGGAAAGAGTATATTCAATCCCTCTATTCTTAATCACCCTCACGCCCTATCGGTTGTGGTCAAGTTATGTTTTGCTAGTCGCAAACTTTCACAACTTGATTATAAAAAGCAATACAGAACTAAAATCACGAGCTCACCGCGAAAGCTTATGGAGAGTAGCGGAATAAGTCGTGGATGAGCAGACAACCGATAGGGCGTTAGGGAGTCTCATAAAAGTTTGATTATTTATGAAAATTTGATATACTAGAGATATATTATAAAATAATGGAGTTAATTATGACTACAATGACACTTACTATTGATGATAAAAGTCAAGATATAATAGAAGCATTTAAAACGATTGCTTCTAATTTTCAAGGTGTTTCATTTGAGATTGAGACAGCAGAAACAGAAGAAGAAGTATTAAGCAGTTTTAGAACAGCTATGAAAGATATAGCTAGTGGTGAGGGTATTAAAAATGCTATCTCATCTAAAGATTTTTTAAAAGAAATAGCAAATGGCTAAAGTAGAGATTTTTAAAAATTTCCGTAGAAAATTTAAAAAGATACATAAAAAAAATAAAAAGCTTAATACTGATATTGAAGCTCTTATTGAAACCTTAGAAAAAGACCCTACTACAGGTACTTTTTTAGGTGATGATATTTATAAAATCAGAATAGCTAACTCTAGTAAAAATATTGGTAAAAGGGGTGGTTTTAGAGTTATTACCTATTATGTAGATGAAAATAATGTTGTTTATCTTGTAGAAATATATGAGAAAAACAGTATTGAAAATATACCTATTGAACAACTTGTAAAAATTATTCAAGAAGAGATTAAAAACTTTTAAAGCATCTATCTAAAATTTTACTTACTATAATAAAAATTATAGTAAGTAAATTTCTAACCCACACCTCACAATGAAAAATCTACAAACACAAAACCAACTTTTTACACTTCAAAGAAATATAGATGAAGTGATAGAAGATTTTACCATCTCATTTAATTCGATCAAAACCCAAAAGAGATATAAAACTGTTTTAAAACAGTTTTATGAACTCTTGAAAGTGCAACAGCTGGAGCATTTAGCAGATGTGCCACTAGTGGAGGTAAAAAAGGTTTTTGATAGCTTTAGAGAGTCTAAATCACACTATAATGAGCAGAACACAACCCACCTACTCAACCCTGCTACTATCAACAACCTAGCCTATATTATCAAGTTGATGTGCTACCCATATTTCAGACAAGTTCCCCTAAAAATTACGCAGCCGTTTGATATTCTAGCATCTTAAGCTCATAGTTTACTGGAGACATGTATCCATTCGATGAATGAAGCCTCTGTCTGTTGTAAAACACCTCTATGTATTCAAAAATGGCTTGATTAGCCTCAGCTCTTGTTTAAAACGTTCATGATGTACTAATTCAGTTTTCAATGAATGAAAGAAACTCTCACTCACTGCATTGTCCCAACAGTCACCTTTTCTACTCATACTTTGAAGTATGTTATGTTCATTTAGTATCTTTCTATGTGCATCAGAGGCATATTGACTTCCTCTGTCTGTATGCCAAATGAGTTTTGGTGGGGGATTACGGTTGTGTAGTGCCATTTGAAGTGCATTGTTTACTAGAGGTGTTTCCATATTATCATCCATAGACCAGCCCACCACCTTACGTGAGAATAAATCTATCACAATAGCTAGATATAACCATCCTTGTTGTGTGCGTATGTAGGTTATATCTCCTACGTAAACTTCATCAGGTACATTGGTTCTAAAATCACGTTGTAATCTATTGGGAGAAATCTTATAATTATGATTTGAATCTGTAGTAGTTACTTTAAATT
>Ga0256829_1002456_pt1 | contig 13785 bp, 9 predicted proteins | sample 131447metaG_FD_185979 | JGI IMG/M metagenome (GOLD analysis project Ga0256829, IMG submission 185979) | Hydrothermal vent microbial communities from Lau Basin, Pacific Ocean - 131-447 | ecosystem: Environmental > Aquatic > Marine > Hydrothermal vents | place: Pacific Ocean: Lau Basin | collected...
AGAAGTTTAGACCGATATTGTAAAAATTCTCAGGTAGCACAGGGATACCTCTTCCTTGTAGCTTATCTATCACCCCTCGACTTCCCTCTGTTTCATTATATAGGGAACCATCGACAAAGGCACCTATATGCATATCTGGGTATCCATTACGGATTTGGTAGCCTAGGTTCATAAGGATATAGTTTCCTGAACCTAAATCGACATCATCTTGAGAGCTATATCGGTTATACTCATAGTGTGTATCGAGTGTAGTAGAAGGTAAAATGTTGTAAGCAAACTTGAAGGCAAGCATATCTTTTTTCCCACCTAAAAGAAGCTGTGTAGACTCATCACTTTCTATGTTTTTAGCCAGAGTCACTCCTGTGTTAAAGTAGTGGTTTAGTCTATACTCACCTAAAATCTTATAGGAGATATAAGACTCCATTGCATCATTATAGTGTATATCAAGTTCTGTAAATCCTCTTTGAAAATCCCATTTGAGTCCTGCTCCAGCACGAAGTGACTTGTCTGGTACACTGAGGAGTATGGTTTGATCTAAAGACTCATTTTTGTAAAAATCAAGATTGCTGTAGAGATACCAACTCTCATTGAGATATGTACGGTTAGTGATCTTTACATATTTCTGTTTAAGAGGTTCACGAATGTAGCGAGAAGTCTTGATATTGAAGAAGTTACTACGATCTTGAATCAAACCTAGATGCTGAATATATGCTCCAAGAGAGTCAGCATTATGTGCTAATCTCTCATAAGCCATAGTCTGTGCAAGAGCAGTTTGTCCATCCTCATAGGCTGGGGTTGAGATATCTGACCAGCTTCTGAGATTGACATAAGCTCGTAAGAGATTCTCTATCTCTGAGTGCTTCTGTTGTAGAATGGCATTACTAAAGTGCATCCATAGCTCATGTCTATTCATCTTATGATAGATACTATTTGCTTTTTGTGCTTCATTTTGTTTGAGAAAATAGTTGTAGGCTATAGTATTGTACTCATCTTTACTGAGATAAGCTTTTGCCTCTTTGAGTTTATGTTCAAACTTGTCTGGAGGAGTACTTTGGAAAATAGCATTAAGATAATTTTTTTGGTACTCTGCAGTTTTGACAATATTAGGATTTTTTTTTCTGCTCTTTTTGAGCTCTTTTCTTATCTCTTTCATAGTATAACTAAAGGCATTAGGGTTGTTTTTTGCTTGGTATATATTTGCTTGTAAAAACTTAAACTCAAGACTATTTTGTACAGCTAAATGCTCTTGTTTGACTAAGTCAAGATAGTAAGCCGCACGGTTTACATCCCCAAGACTGAAGTAACTTGAAGCGAGTGGAAAGTAGAAGGAGGGGCTTAAGTTTGGATTTTCAGCCATGGAGTTAAGTAGATGTTCTAAGCTTCTCCCTTCACTATTTCCTAACTGCATATAAAGAATATTTAACTCAATATTGATATCGTTTGGACTGAGAGTAAGTGCTCTTTGTAGAGCTTCCTCTTCCTTATATCTTTGTTTATAGTGCTTGTAGAGTTGGGCTTTTATAAGCCAATATTGGGCATTGTCTCTAATAGATGATTTTTTACTATCAAAAATATCCACAGTAGCTTTTACTGCATCATACTCCTTCACTCCAAATGCATGAAATGCAAAGGCATAAAAGATATAAGCATTGTCAAACTTTTCATAGGCATCAACAGCAATCTTTGAGGCTAGTGTTATGTTAGCATCTTTTTGCACATAGAGTATACGTTCGTAGTCTACTGCCCTTGTCTTATTTTGATCATAGAGTATAAGTGAGGCAGCAGAAGCATCTTCATAATCTTTAAGATACCAGCCCAGATCACTGAGATACTCATAAAACTTCGCAGAAGCATCTTTTTTATCTGCATTTTGTAGGGTACTATAAGCTTTTGGCAACTCATGTTTAAGGTAGTAAAAGTATGCTATATTTTCAGCCTCTTGGGCACTTAGTTGTGTAGCACTATTTTCTAGTTTTTCTACATCTATTTGTGCCAAAAGCATATCACCCATCTCTAGATGTACTTCTAGTGCTTTGAGATACAGAAGCCTATTTTTAGGATATTTTTTCGCTATGCTATTTAGAACAAGTCCAGATCTCTCAGGAACTCCTGCTTGACTTTGAATATAAATCATCTCATCAATATTTTCTTTAGTAGGATTTCTACGTGTTTTATCCTCTATAAGAGGGACCACATCTTCATACTGATAAGAAGCTAAACCATGGTTAATGATTTTGGTTTGCAGTGTAGCACTATAATGGTGTCTGTTCATAAACTTAAAGTACTTCATAGACTCATTACTTCGTCCACTCCACATACATACCTCTGCCATCTTTTTATTCCAGTAGTAGGAGTTAGGATCTTGATTGTAGCCAATCTTTGCCGTTTTATAGGCATTTTTCAAATCATTGACATAGAGAAAGGATTGGAGCATAAGTTTGAGTTCACTATCACTAAGATCACTCTGTTTTGAAGTGTCTTTTGGTATAAATTTCGTAACTAAAGTCTTCTGCAACTCTGTTGCAGAGGGGGCATCTGATGCAAAACGATACATGTATGTTGTCGCTATGTAAGCATGTTTGTAGTCAGGTTTAAGTGTTTTGAGGTCAGCTTTTGCATATTTTATCTTCGTATAGCAGCCACAACGCACAGTAAGTGTAGAAGATATCTTCATAATTTTACAACTCTTAGGAAACTTTTCTCTTGAAACTCTTTTGAGCTCACTTTGTGAAGCAGTTGTGCTGATAAGCTGAACAGTATAACAGCTCTCTTGTGACTTTGAAAAAAGTGTTAAAGGAAATAAAATAAGTAAAACAAGTAGCTTATACATTAATATTTCCTCTCTAGAATTTTCTTAGAAAGAGTAGCTGCATACTCTGGTTTGCCATTGGCAATGTAGGTTTTTAAAAGATATGTACGCATACTTTCATCATGAAAAAAATAATTTTCATACCGTTTTGCTACTCTAAGAATATTATTTTTATCTTTTCCTGCAGCTAATGTATTTATAGCTTTTTTAAAGTAAAATTTCTGTTTTTTATAGTCATTATTCGCATGAAACTCCTCTATATAAATATCTGCACTATTTTTAAACTCTTTTTGAGAAAAATAATACTCTGCAAGTTTCTTTCTCCAGAAGAGAGAACTTTTAGCTTTTTCTTTCATATAGGCTACCGCATCATCACGGCTATAGTATTTAGCTAGAAGATAGTACTTAGCATTTCTCCATTTTTTCTGGTGCTTTTTGTCTTGACTCATCTCAAAATCAACTGCTTTTATGCTGTAGGCTATATTGTTTTCTTTGAGTGCAAGGTAGTAGACTTGCTCTATTTGTATGATCTTTTTACTCATTTTTTCATCTTCTAGAAGAGCAAAATTAAAGGCTCTTTCAGGCTGTTGCATGAACATAGACTCTTTAAACATATACTCATACTCTGTATCTGCATAATAATGCTTGGTGTTTATGGTATGAAAAAGTTTTGTAAGTAGTTTGAAATACTTCTCTTGTTGTTTTGTCTTTTTTTTGGAAATAAAGTAAAAATAGTCCTCTTTTTCAAGTGTATAACTCTCTCTATAAGCCTTATAAAGAATCTGTGGATCTTTGGATTGATGTAGAAGTGATAAGAGTCTTGCGGCTAAATCTTTTCGTCCGCTTCTAAGACTCTGCGTGGCAAGGGAAAGCATGAGTTTTTCATTTGTAGGGTCGTTTTTAAGCATATTTTCTAGATAGAGCATACTTAAGTCATAGTTTGAGTTTTCTCTAAGAATATGCTCTTCAAGTAGATCTTTAGGGTATAGGGCAATAAGTATAAGAGTAAAAATAGTAAAAATAATGATAAGCTCTTTATAGGTCGTGACCTGTTTCCTCTCACTAGTGGCAAAGGACATCTACAACTCCTTGGCGTTTACTTTTTGAAGAAAGAGTATATTTTCTATCATGTTTCTCTATCGTAAAGGAGGGTCTACTTGTGAGTTGACAGTTCTTTGGTAGAGAGAGTGTAAGCTTTAAGGCTACAGAACTTTTGAGTTTAATACTCAGTCTCTTGTGAATGTATCCAGCTGTTTGAACTTCTGCATTTGTGCTAATGATATAGGGAATATTGGTATTTTTATTTGAGTCGCTGAGAGTGACAACTGCACTCTCTTTTGCTCCTAGATGGATATACTGGTGTTGTTCAAAGTTATCTGTTCCTAAAATATTATGAGACTCTTTAATGTTACAACTCTTTGTGCTCTTTTCTAAACGAAGAGTTTTGAGGTTTTGTGCACCACTTACGAGATAAGAATTCTTCTCTTGAGCCATAGAAAGAGTATAGTAATCCATAGCTATAGGAATATACTCACTAGTATAAAGAGGAAAGGTCTCCTGTGTAAGTACCCACTTAAAAACATACTTGAGAGCATTTAGTGAAGCACGTTTTGAACCTGAGTAGAAATGGTAGTAGATATCTATGGGTTTAAGTCGTTTTGGCGAGTTAGTGAGCTTAAAAGTCTGTATAACTTTTTTAAATCCCCAAAATGGACCATGCCATTCATTTGTGTAAACATTTTCATTTTGTGCACCAGTATATATCTGATAGTAGACTCCTCTTTGTAGACCTATAGGTGCTATATATGAGAGCCATGGATTTGTGTTTGAAATATAAGTATCTCCACCATTTATATTGAGAAAATCATTTTTATAAGCATCATCTAATATAGCTTCAGTAGGAGCACAGTCACCACTCCAAAAAATTGTTTTTGTTTTTTTCTTGCCCTTTGGCAGATAGAGATAGTTTATAGTGTCTATGGAACCTTTGAGCTCTGTAAGTAATGAGAAATGATAATTTGGAATATTAAGACGATACTTAGGACTTAGGTCACCATTTTTGATTTTTCCCCAGTAGAATGGATGACTAAAAGTATGTGTCGCTGCTTCTACATTTGGTAGTTTATAGATAGATCGTGTAATCTCTTGAAGTTTTGGAGCAAGCTTTGGATAGAGCCCCTCACTATCAATCTCTCCACCAACTATACTCACAGAATGTGGGATAGGGTATTTACTGAGAATCTCTTTATAAATGACCTCCTCTGAGAAGAGTTTGGTATTCCACTCAGCACGGTTCATTGAACCATCTCCATCTATGTGTGTAAAGAGTATGCGTTTACCATTTTTTGTCGTGGTATCTGGTACCGGAAGGGTTTGAAGTCTTAGTGCTTGAGTAAAAAATTTAAAAGGATTTATAGTCCAGAGATTATCTCCTAAAAGTTCAATCATAAAGGCACTATCGAGAGCGTAGCCACCCCATGGAGTAATAGCTGCAAGTGTAGAGACTTTTCCTTTATCGTCGACTATGCTAAAGAGTGGTTTACCTTGAGTTAAAGTGTAGCGTTGAGAAATATTGTTCAGGCTAGGTTTTGCTTCATAAGCCATCATACTATCTTGGTATTTAATGGTGTATTTTGTCTTGGACTTACTCTCTTGGGCCTCAATACCAAGTTTTTTAAGAAGATCATCATCTTGTATGGAAAAATCACCAGCAAAAACTACTTTAATATCTAGTTTTCGTAGCTTGAGAATCCACTTGAGAAGTTTGTTTGGATGGGAGTAGGGTCTCTCTAACCAGATAATGACACCTGCATACTGTTGCATATTTTGCATAGTAGGGAGCTTCTCTTTGTATACATCAAGGAGGGACTCTATATAACCTTTATACTCTAAGGGAAGTGCTCCATACAGGTGAGCAGAGAGAGTGATTCTATCCACTTTCCTCTCATCAATAAGTGTAAGTATCTCGCGTTTTATAGGCTCTTTGCAAGAGAGACCATAATCTGTAAGTTCTTTTGTCGCAATGTAGGGAATAAGCTTTTTTGCTTGGAGTTTTTTTATAAGTTGATGTGCCTCTTTAGAGTGTGGGTTTTCAAGGTAGTCGACAGCAATGATAGGGAGTTTATATTTTTGTATAATACCTATGTAGTGATCGAGCCACTCTCTATCTTTATTACTGTTATACCTATAGCTTAACTCATCACCACCTAGTCCTGCATAGTAGGACTCAAATAGGACAGCTTCTATATCTTGGTGCACCTGATCGATGATCTCGAACCCACGATTAATGATGAGCTTAGAATCGGGATAACGTGAGTGAAACTCTTTGATAATATTGACGAGAGCCATTTCATTGCGTTTACGATCCTCTGGTGTTTTTGCATGGATCTGGTAGGAATCTAGTGTATCAAAAAAGAAGTTTTTAAACCCTCGTTTTCTTTGTGGTTCTATCATCTTTTCAAAGAGAAACTCTCTATATTGAGGATTTGTAAGGTCAAGAACATCACTACTCCAAGCTCTATTCGTTGCTACTATCCACTCTTTTTTTATATCTGCATATTCTGGTATATCTCTATCTATTTCTCCAATACTGACATAAGCATACATCTTCTTTTTGTATACATCAAAGCCATGTGTATAGGTATTTATATGTGATGGTTGGACTATGATGTAGTCATGTATACCAACCATAGGATAGGAGATTTTTTCACCATAGTAGACTATAGCACTTTTATCAGTGAGACCAGCAAAGAGCATTGAAAAACTGAAGATAAAAAGAAAAAGAATTTTACTGTAACATAAATGTTTCATACTCTAAACGCTCCATTTCATTTTTAATTACGATTACCGCTGCCGTAAAAACAAGCAGAAGAGAGACTGTATAACCATAGCCATACATGGATGGTCCCATATCTATGGAGATAAGTGTCAGGATAGTGTTAAGCACAAAAAAAGCGATAGAGAGCCACATCGCTACTTTTTTTCTATCTAAGTAGTATAAAATGGCAAGGATGGACATAAACGCCACCTGTAGCATTGCCCCCATAGTAAGTACATAAAAAAGACCAAGATAGAGTTGAGGAATATTGAGCATGGTAAAAACAGTAGGTGCTGTTAAAAAGATAATAATGTTTATAATTCCTTGAATCATCAAAATTTCATGTAAGGCATGACGAACAACCTCGACCATCTGATCTTTATACTCTCTAATTCGTCCGAGTGTACCACCTGAACGTACAGCATCATAGAAGAGATCATACTTCTCAGCAAAGTCAGACTCTAATCTGTAAAAAAAGATAGCCATCCCGGGAAGTATGGAGAGGTAGGCTAAAAAGATGGGCATATCGTAAACGATAGAGGCATTGAGCTTCCCTATCACAGCATGTCCTGTAGCAGGATCGTACCAAAAGATAAACTTATCTACCCATGCACCAAGATTATAGGCAAGTCCTGCTATGCCCAGTGTCCAGTAGAAGTTTTTTTCTAAAAAGAAATCTAGTTTCATAAAGATAGTAGAGTTGTAGGATTTGATGATGAGGGTCATCAATATCACAAAGAGAATAGTGTTGCCGATGAAAAAAGTGTAGATAAGTTTTTCAATAGTATCTCCATAAAAGATAGATATAAGAATGATAAGAGAGTAAGAGATAAAGTATGCCCAAACAACACCCTTGTAGTACTTCAGACTTGCAGCAAGTATACTACTAATCCAAACACCACAAAGTGCCAAAAATGTCGCGAGTGCACCCAAGATAAAAACTGTACTCTGCCCCTCAAAAACCCATGCATAAAAAGGAGCTACAATCGGTCCACCTATAATCCACGAGAGAAAGAGTGCCCCAAAGTAAGAGGGAAGAATCTCATCTTCTCTATGGTTGAAGATGAGGTCAGCGATATAACGAGTAAAGGGAAGTTGCAAAATTCCAGTGAGTATAAGACTAGAGGCAAGGGCTATGGCATAGGTAATGACAACTTGAAAACGGTAGACATCACTCTGCTCACCATAGTTTGCAAGGTTGATAAAGCCTACTAGAAGTATAGCAACAATAGAGATCACCCAAGGACCAGAACTCAAAATCGCAGAGTAACCATAGACCTTGGCAAGAGAGAGAAGTCTATCCTCTTTTAAAATTTTACGAAGCTCAAAACCAATACCAGCCATCAGTTGACCTCACTTGTGAGTTTTGTATGAAGAAATTCCCATGAAGTTCCAAGTGCTTCTTCATAAAGAGCTTTATAGTCTTGCAAAAAAAGCTCTTCTCTATAGTATTTCTCAACACGAGTAAGTGCCACCTCTTGAGCTTTTTTCCATGCACCGTTTTCAAAGGTTAAGAAGCGAGTGTACTCCTGTGCTAAGGCACCCGGATTGGCAATACCGACAATAGATCCAGCTTTACCTATAGCTATATCTTCTGCGTTTATGCCACCATCGATGAGGTCTCTACAGCTTCCAACATCAGTGGCCACACAAGGCACAGCAGCTGCGAATCCCTCAAGTATAACAAGTGGCATCCCTTCGCTAATAGAAGAGAGTGTTTGCAGTGCAGAGAGAGGGAGTATCTCTTTTATATCACTATGTCCGAAGAATTTAATCTTCTCACTACTTTTTTGTAGAGCTTTGCTTGAAAGAGTTGTTGTATCACCGTCAAAAGTTTGTATCTCTTTTTTAAGGCCAAGGGAGACAGCCATTTGCTGGCACTCTTGTACATACTCGCTATCTTCACTCACAGAACCTACTATCCAACCCTCGATATTAGGAATCGTTTCAGAAGCGATTTTGATAGCACGGATAAAGGTTTTGATATCTTTAATAGGCACAACACGACCAATAAGGGTGACTATAGGTTGAGGTGTCACGGCTCTATTTTTGATAGTAGCCATAAGTGTGTCAACATCAACACCATTAGGAATAATACGAGTCCGTTTTGCATCAGCTCCAAATTCTATCTGGATTTTTTGTGCACCTGAGTAGAGTGAGAGTATATGGTTAGAGCGGTGGTAGCAAAAGAGTCCTATCTTATCAAAGAAGTTTACCCACATGCGCTTGATGTAGTTGTACTCCTCTGGCTGTTGCAAAAGTGAGGGTTTTTTATACTCTATCCACTCAGCACTAAGCAAGTCTATCTTTCGTTCACGAGTATAGATACCGTGCTCTGTGAGAAAAAAAGGTTTATCTCTCGTATAAGAAGCAAGTGCCCCTAAAAATCCAGCATAACCAGTTGATGGCGAGTGAAAGAGTTTTGTCTGAGGGAGTTTTGCTACTATCTCTGCAAGTATCCATATAGGTTTATGAATATTCCTCAGTGTCCAAAAATAGTCTACAAAGGGTACATCTGGACAGTTTTGTAGATAGATGTTGTTAATGAAATCCCATGCTTTTTTAGAGTATAAAAAGTCATCATAAGTGACATCTTTTGTATAGAACTCTATCTTTTTTAGCATATCAGGTATATCATTCGTATCCCTTTTAAAGGAGTTATAGAGAGCTGCTATTGCCTCAAAGCCTTTTTTACTTCCCTTGCGTCTCTTCGGTTCTGGGGTCTCGCTATCATCATAGATATAGTGTACCTCTAGATGTTTGAGGTTTGGTGGAAACTCATAAGAGATCTCTAATGGTTTTCCATCAATGATAGGCATTGCCCCGATGAAACAGACACCGAAGGTGTACTCAGGGAGACCCTTCATGAGTTGGAGTATCCAGTTGGAGACACCACCCTTGATGTAAGGGTAGGTACCCTCTGAAAAGAGCATGATATCAATACTCTCGCTTGTTGGAAATGTCTGACTCATGATGCTGCTCTCCACTGCTCAATGATGGGATGAAGTGTAGCATTGAGATCTAAATCTTTTGCACCATTTAGAAGTGTTTTTACTATGGTGTATTTACCAGTGATAAAGTAAACCTCTGCAAGATAAGGGAGTATAAAAGTATTGTTATTTGGGAGTAACTCTTGTGCTAGAGTAAACTCCTCAAGAGCAGTGTCATAATTTTTAGAGAGCATATGGATTCGCCCGCTTAAGAGGTAGAGACTTGAAGTAGTAGCATAATCTTGAGAATTTTCTTCTATCTGTGCAATGTGATCTTCAAAAAAAGATTTTGAAGCATCAAGATACTTAAGAGACTCGTGTAAAAAACTCTCTTTAAGACTCTCATGAGAAAGCTCAGTATAGACCATTTCCCAGTAAAGAAAGGCTAGCTCTTTTTGTGCAAAGGCAATTTTTTTCTTATCTTGATTGTGTGTTTTACTTGACTCTTCCTTTATAAGTGTCAACTGTTTATTTATTTTAGAGTTTAAAGCTTTTTCTGCCTTGTTGATCACAGCATAACCAAACATACGAATCTCATCATCACTACTTGTGAGTGTTTGGCGAATAATTTTGAGGTTTGTTGGAGAGATATTTGCAGCAAGAGAGGAGAGGGCTTTGAGCTTTTTTGACTTTTGAGCATAAGAGCTGTTGATAAGTTCTGTGAGTGATCCTTCACCAAATATACGTTCTACTTTCAAAAAAGATGTCTCAAATTCATCAAGATTTAAAAAACTTGAGCTCACTTCTTGCTTCTCATATTTCACATGATTCATATAGTAAACAACCCAAAAAGTTAAAATATAACCAATAAAAGGGATAGGTAAGTTAAATAAAAAGATAAAAAGAAAGTTCGTAAAACGGTTATTTTTATGGAGGGATGCTTTAAATAAAAACCGAGTAAAAGCATTTTTATCCTCTACTTGTTTTGCTCTAGTTTCATCTTCAGCGAGTGTTTTTGCATTCTTTGCATCAAAACGCTGACCTAAACTTCGAGCAGAGAGAAGAGATACTATAAGACCAAAGAGAATATGTACTAAATAGATAGCAAGAAGATGGGTTTCATAAAAATGAAAAAAACTATGCATTATAATCTTCTGTAATGTATTTGTTGAAAAGTTTACTCTGTTTCATATTAAAGGTCATATAGTTAAAGTTTTTATCTTTCTCTTCATCTAAAGAGTTGTTTAGACGGTTGAGATAGCCAAGTGCCGCTGACTTATCATGTAGAGGAAAGAAGAGCGTAACATAGTAAAGCCCCTCATACTCAACAAGTGTTACTAGGTCGAGTGAACGTAGCATTTTTATGATCTTTTCGTAGATACGAAGGGCTTGGAGTTCATTATCTATACGAAGTACAAGTAGGATGGAATCAACATGAAACTTCTGATAAAGATACTGCATACGAGAGTACTCATAACGAAATTTTTTATCTGCAACAATAGGAATCTCATCATGAAGTTCTAGTCTATTTTTTTCTAAAATTTCTAAAGAGAAGTACTCTAATAGTATGGCGATAGAGGTGAGGTTCTCTTTGTTAAAAGACATAAATGGCATCTCATCTATGATAAGAAGGGAAATAACTTTCTTATCAATAACAGAAGGGATTACTGCTATAAAGTTACTCCCCTGACCCTGTTGCAAGGGTGTACCTAAATCATCACTTACATAGATAGGCTGTTTTTTTGTGAGTGCTTTATCAACAAGTGTGTCAGCAAGAAGCTCCTCTATGGTGTAAGTTTTCGAGGTAGAATTTTTAGCTATAAGTGTATTTTTGGGTGTGAGTTCTTTCTCTTGGATATCTTGTTTGAGATAAACAACCCTTGCACTTACAACAGAGAAAGATTTTGCAAGCATAGTTAAAAAGTTTTCATAATAGTGTTTGTTGTTTTGATCAATATTACTCTCTTCACTGCTATTTTTATTTAAAGTAATGATCTTTTCAATAGAGTTACGAATACTCATAGGTTTGATAACATAATTTTTTTCAAGCTGATCATGAGAAATTTTTAGTGAATAAAATGCCTTGGAAAGTTCATCTAGTTTGACAGACTTATAGGCAGATTGGATCTCGGCTGCTTTGATTTTTGTCGTCCAGAAGTAGTGAAATTCACTAAAAATAAGTGCCATCATAAGGAGTACTAAAAAGTCTAAATAGGGAAAAACAGGATAGAAGTACCACATAGAAGCGGAGATCATCCCCAGACTTAAAAAGCCATTTTCAAAACCATGAAAAAGAGTTACTACTGCAAGAAGTATCATCAGCACTGAAGCTTTTGAATCTAGCATACAGATATCTTGAGGATTTATGAGATATCTTATGCCAAAAAAGAGTGCAAAAATACTAAATGTTTCAAAATAGGCATACTGATGAAGAGAGTCTAAAAATCGTGTAACTCTTGTTCTCTCTTCAATACTATTTAAGCGCATTTAAAAAACCTAATCCTCTTCCATCATATCTATAAGGAGCTTTTGTGCTGTAATTCCTATTGATGAGTTACCCCAGTCACTATCTGCCCCAGTTGCACTCCATACAAGTTTCGCATTTTTTGTTTTGTAGAGACTTAGCTGCAGACTTACAGCAGGCTCTCCATCTATACCAGTCTTATAACGCCACTCACTTACTCCACCATACATAAAGTACTTGGATCCATCTTCTTTGGCAATTTTTCTTGCCTTTTTAAGTGAAGGAGTTTTCTTTGAGAAGTGGTTTGTCACCTTATACTCTTTTGCAAGAAGAATACCTTCTACTATGTTTGCTGCACGCATACCTGCACGAGGAGTGTCTGTGTAGTTGTTGAGTCTAAAGAGTGAGATTTTTATGTCGCGTTTTACTTCATAAGTCTCATTGTTTTCTACATAAACAGGAGGCAGTACTTTGTTTGTTGCTATAAGTGCAGATGTAGAACAGCCACTAAATATAGCTAAAAGTAGTATGGATAGCGCTAGTGTTAATTTCATTTTGTAATCCTTGTATAATTATATCTTTATTATATCGGTTCTCAGCTTTAATAAATGAAGGAATATTATCAGATAAATCTGAGTAAATTCTAGAGAGATTATGATGAATCTTTAGAAATGCCTTTAAAATGCAAATAATCTTCATACTTGGAAAAATAGAAGTTTAGAGCTTTAAACCCTCAAGAGCTTTGAGTTTATAACTTCTTCTGTGAATAGGAGAATAACCATACTCTTTTATCATCTCAACATGAGCTTTTGTACCATATCCTTTATGGCGTTCAAAACCATACTCTGGGTAAATCTCAGAGTCTCGGATAATGTTTCTATCATGTGTCACCTTAGCGAGGATAGAAGCAGCACTAACTTCTGCTACTTTCCCATCAGCCTTTATCATAGTCTCTAAACCCTCTACTCCAAAAGAGGTATTTCCATCGAAGAGATACTCAGTTGCATTTAAACTACTTTTTATCTCAAGAAGGGCCTCTTTCATGCATACAGAGAGTCCTTTTGTATCTATATCTTGAGGAGATATAGTAACTATGTGGTAGTAGGTTTGTGGAATAATCTCGTCATAAAGTTTGTAGCGTTTTTTCTCACTAATCTTTTTAGAGTCATTTAATCCCTCTATTTGTGTGTTCTCTGTAAAAATACATCCAGCTACAACCAAGTCCCCAGCAATAGGTCCACGACCTGCTTCATCTATTCCGCATAACATCAGCACTCCTCTTTAGTTAACGAAATTATAACAGTATGTTATTTAGATTTGCTATAATGTCCAAATGGATATACTAATCGTAGAAGATGATAAGATCGTTGCAAAGCAGTTGGCTAAGTTACTCACTAGTGAAAAGTATAGTTGTGACATCGCCTTTGGTTATAGAGATGCACAAGAGTGTATAGACAAAAATAGCTATGGGCTTATCCTACTCGACTGGAATCTCGGTGATGGAGATGGACTTGAACTCCTCAAAGAGATACGAGAGTTTGAGATAAAAACACCAGTATTTATGCTCTCAGCAAACGCAGAGATAGATGATAGAGTCGCAGTCCTTGATAGTGGTGCTGATGACTACCTCTGTAAACCATACTCAAATGTGGAACTCCTCGCACGTATGCGAGCACTACTGCGTCGTGAAAGCCTCGAAAAAACTGTAAATATAGTCATAGGAGATGTGACACTTGATACTGCTCATCGTGAAGTCTTTGTCTCA
>Ga0256829_1002457_pt1 | contig 13780 bp, 17 predicted proteins | sample 131447metaG_FD_185979 | JGI IMG/M metagenome (GOLD analysis project Ga0256829, IMG submission 185979) | Hydrothermal vent microbial communities from Lau Basin, Pacific Ocean - 131-447 | ecosystem: Environmental > Aquatic > Marine > Hydrothermal vents | place: Pacific Ocean: Lau Basin | collected...
GGACAAACTAAAAAAGTCTGCAAAAAAACCTTTTCCCCCTTACAAAAAACCGTATCTCCCAAAACATAACACAATCTGGGTTTATTAACAATCTGCTGCTTAAAACAATTCATATTGTCGTTTTAACATACGGGAATCATTTTTATCTTTGACAAGACAATCTGCAAGAAAACATATGAAGCATTTAATTATCAGCGATCGCATTTTCAGGATAACCTTGTTTTCCGCTGCTGCTGTAATTATCATTGCCGGCATGATGTTGGCAGAGTCATTTATCACACTCATGCTTCTTGCCATTTTTATCAGTATTATCGGCGTGCATCCTGTTTTTTGGCTTGACAGGAAAAAGGTTCCGCACTGGCTTTCCGTAACGATTGTTCTGTTGGGTTTTGTTTTGATCATTTCCGGGTTAAGCGGTATTATCGGAGGCTCTGTCAGCAGCTTTACTTCCCATCTCGGGAAATATGAAGCCCGGTTAAATGTTGTGTTACAATCCATTAACCATGAATTCAGCCAATATGGGATTAACTTGTCTTCTGACAGACTAACCAAGATGTTCGATCCGGCCAAAATACTTGATTTTACTGCTTCCACATTGGGCCAACTGGGCAACGTGATGAGCAATACCGCCCTTATCTTTTTTATTGTTCTGTTTATTTTGCTTGAAATGAACGGCATTGCCCTGAAAGCCAAAGTTTTCGGTGCCACTGCATCGGAAAAAGCAATTTTGAACCTGTCGCGGATCGAAAAAAATCTGAGACACTATCTGGTCATCAAAACATTTACCAGTTTGTCAACCGGCGTTTTGATTGCTTTTTCATTGTGGATTATTGGGGTGGAATATGCTGTTCTGTGGGGGCTGATCGCCTTCCTGCTCAATTATATCCCCAACATCGGGTCCATTATTGCTGCAATCCCTGCCATTCTTTTTGCGTGGATACAGTTGGGATTTGTCCCGGCTTTATGGACGACTATTGCTTTCATTACGGTAAACATGTTCATTGGCTATTTGGTAGAACCGCGCGTTATGGGAAAAGGCATGGGGCTTTCCACTTTGGTAGTTTTCCTCTCTTTGATTGTCTGGGGTTATGTACTCGGTATTGTGGGAATGTTCCTTTCGGTTCCGCTGACCATGACCATAAAAATTATTCTTGAAAACAATGAAAGTACACGGTCGTTGGCTGCCTGGCTTGGTACAGACGAAGATGCCAGAAGACTGGTTGAAGAAAAAGAAAATTCCGAAAAATATTACTGAGCTGTTGCGATGTGCTCACCCATCAGCACCTGAGTTTCCAAATGATGGCGGGTATTTCTCAGCAAATCAGCATCGATGTTGATTTTCCCCTTCCGGAATAGCAGTATAATCGAAGAACCACCGAATTTAAAATAGCCATCCTCTTCTCCTTTTATTGCAGTATCCCCGCGATGATCCAGGATAATGCTTCCCACAAAAGTGGCACCAATTTCCGACATGAGCACATGGCCGAATTTTTTGGTTGAGATGATCTGGTATTCTCTTTTGTTTTCACAGAAAATCCGGATGTCCTGACGAAGTGCTATGGGGTTCACCGAATAGTACTCTCCTTTGATCTTTACCACTGGCGAAAGTTTGCCGCTCACCGGAAAATGAAAGCGGTGATAATCGTACGGGGCCAAACGCAACAAGATCAGGCTTCCACCGGAATAGGCCCTGGCAAGCGAATCGTTACGCAAAAAACTGTGCAGGTCCATGCGGTAGCCTTTGACAATAAAATACTGATATTTAATGTTTTCCCAAGCCTGTATTTTCCCATCGCCCGGCGAAATAACCACATTCCCGGCAGTATCTATTTTTCGTGCGCCGGGCCTTAGTTTCCGGGTAAAAAAGTCATTAAAAGAAGTATATTTTTTCTTTTGAAAATCTTTCATGTTAATGTGATACTTCCGGATAAAAGGCTCAATTTTGCTGACCGAAGCGGGTTTGTCCATGCGCTTTCCGTACCATTCGGAAGCAAATTTCCGTTTTACAACAGCTTGTAGCGAAAGTTCACCGACAGGATTGTTGTACAGCCAGAAGAGCCATCCGCCGGCATCTACCTGTTCTGTTTTTATCTGTCCGGTAGCCCGGTCGACATAATGTATAGAAGGGGCTTTTTTAAAAGGATAGGCTATAAGAAGAACCAACAGAATAACCAATGCAAAAATAAACCGGTTCTTATCTGTATGAACACCTTTCATGTGAATTTACTTTTCCTTGTAAAGATAGCAAATTTAACACTATTATATCCCAAGTGTTATTAGTTGTTATAAAAAGGGGATATGTTTCGCCAACAACAACAAATTCCTCTTTAAGGACAGATATTAGTTTAATTTATCAGGTTGATGAAAACTTTGAGGATATCTGTTTCATTTTCCCGTTTACTTCACAGCTTTTCAAAACGGTATTAAAAATTGTGCCGAATTTCTTTATATTGCGGTGAAGCAGGTCTATTTTTCGAGGCTCAGCATCCGAATAAACAATAAGTTCATAATCTACGCTTACCATTGCAGGCGGTACATCCGACCGAATTCCTTTTATGGTAATTTCGGCTTTGGCATAAGGAATCTTTAGCTTTTGCGAATAGCGTTCCACATTTTTCAAAATACAGGCTGCGAAAGCGGTTAAAAACAGTTCTGCCGGATTGGGCAGCAATGCTCCGCTTTCTGCGGCAGCATCAAAAGGGATGGCTATCTCATCTTTGGCACGGGATAAGGCAACACCTCCCGGTTTTGAGAATGCATTTATTTTATATTCAAGCATTTGGTAATTTTTGTGTTTTTTCCAAAACTTTTGTCGAAAAGTATTTCACCCTGAATTTGAGGGCAACTTTTACCAGTAAAATCAGTACCGGTACCTCCACCAGCGGACCAATGACAGCAGCAAAGGCTTCTCCCGAATTAATCCCGAAAACAGCTACCGCCACGGCAATGGCAAGCTCGAAGTTGTTACTGGCCGAGGTAAAGGAAAGTGAAACCGTTTTGGGATAATCGGCGCCCGCTTTGCGCCCCATATAAAAAGAGGCAAAAAACATGATGACAAAATATAAGACCAGCGGTACGGCAATCAGCAACACATCCAACGGAAGCTGAACTATGTATTCGCCCTTTAAAGAAAACATAACAAAAATGGTAAACAACAATGCTATGAGTGTTAACGGACTGATTTTTGGAATGAATTTTTTGGAGTACCATTCTTTATTCTTCAGTTTTATCAGACTGAAACGGGTGATGATGCCGGCAACAAACGGAATGCCGAGATAGATAAGCACACTTTGGGCAATTTCGCCCATGCTAATGGCCACATGATACGTGTGCATGCCAAACCACTTTGGCATTTCAGTAATAAACAGCCAGGCAAAGAGCGAATAAAACAGCACCTGAAAAATGCTGTTGAGTGCCACCAGCCCGGCGGCATACTCGCGGTCGCCATCCGCCAGGTCGTTCCACACAATCACCATGGCAATACAACGTGCCAGCCCGATAAGGATAAGCCCGGTCATGTATTCAGGATAGTTGTGAAGGAAAATAACGGCCAGTGCAAACATGACCAGCGGGCCGACAATCCAATTTTGGATGAGCGACAACGACAAAATTTTCCAATTGTTGAATACATCGGACAATTCTTCATATTTCACTTTTGACAACGGCGGGTACATCATAATAATCAGGCCGATGGCGATGGGAAAGTTGGTGGTGCCCGAGCTCATTTTTTCCCAAAATCCCGCTACAGCGGGGAAGAAATATCCTGAAAAGACACCGGCCAGCATGGTCAGAAAAATCCACAGGGTAAGATAACGGTCAAGAAAAGAAAGTCTTTTTGCCGGTTTCACGATGTCTTTTTTAATTCGATAAAACAGTGTGTTCCAAAACAATTTCAGTAGCATCTTTGATGTTGTCGGTAACAGGACAACGGACTTCGGTTTCCTTTGCCCAGCTTTCAATCTCTGCATCTGTAGCCTCTTCAAAATCAGGATTTAAATACACATAGATTTTTTGAAATCCAGCCCTTTCTTCAAACGAGCATCCCATAAAATTACAGGCGTTCATGTTGCCTTGGATAGCTATTTTCAAGTTCTTCAACTTCATGCCCCTTTGGCGGGCCACTTCATGACCGGTAACGTTGAGACAGCCGGCCAGTGCCATCAGCAACACCTGCACGGGAGCAGGGCCCTCGTTGGTGCCGCCCATATTTTCGGGTTCGTCGATGATCATTTTAAATTTACCTGACTGCAAATTCATTTTTGTGTCACTTTCGCTGATACCGTGCACCCGCACATTAACAGGACGGCCAATGGTTTGTTGTATTTCCATGTTTTTTTAAATTTTTAGAATTATTTCTGTTGTTTAATATTCATGTTATAAAACCGGGTAAAATCCCGTTCTATTTCGTCCCTGACACGGGTAAACACCGCTTTGATCTCCTCCGGAGTTCCGGTGGCTTCCGCCGGATCGTCGAAACTGATGTGCAGACGGCGTTTCACCTCGCCGCTGAAAACCGGGCAGGCCTCTTTGGCGCCATCGCAAACGGTAATGACATAGTCGAACGTTGTGTTGATGAACTGTTCCACCGGTTTGGGATGTCCGTTGCTCAAATCGATTCCTTTTTCTTTCATAACCTCCACGGCGACGGGATGAACACGCCCGCCGGGTTGGGTACCCGCCGAATACACCTCCAGCGACGGGTCCATCGCTTTCAAAAATCCTTCCGCCATTTGGCTGCGGCAGGTGTTTCCGGTGCAGAGGATAAGTATTTTCATTTTTTTGTTTGTTTAAATGGAACATTCTGTTTTTGCGCTGGCCAGCTTTTCCATAAAGGAATGCATGCGAACTTTTAATTCGCCTATTTTCTCTTGCTCCAGGCAATAGTAAATGCGGGTACCGGAAACCGTACCGTGTATCAATCCGGCATTTTTCAGTTCCTGTAAATGCTGTGAAACAGTGGTACGGCTCAGCGGAATTTCACTGGTAATGTCGCCACTGATACATTGTTCCTGTCCGGCAAGGTAATCGAGAATTGCCAGTCGGGCCGGATGGGCCAACACTTTGGCAAAAGCTGCAAGTTCCTGTAAATCAGGTGTAAAAACATCATTCTTGGCGTAAGTCATGATTCTTTTGTTTTATGACGCAAACATACGACATTTATTTAAAAAACCCATCGGATTAAAAAATAAAAATTCAAGATAATTAAGTAAATATCAAATTGTTAAATAAATTTTTATTGCCCGGGAATAAATTCCCGGGCAATAATATGAGCCGTCCCGCCTGCAGCGGGACTATTTAGCAACCCGGGTTCATCGTACCAGTTCTTTAAACAATTTTTTTTCGGAAGGACGATAGCCCCTGGCTACCGGTTTGCCGTTGACAAAAACAGCGGGAAGAATCCAGGTCCGGTACATTATCATGGTTTTCACATCAGTAATGACATTGATTTCGGCATCAATACCGTATTGACGTACAAATTTTTCCAGGTACTCTTGCAACCGGCGTGTTTTATGACATCCTATTCCGGGACTTAGTATGTCGATTTGGTTTTTCATGTCCCTGTTATTAAACGCAAAGAACGGTATTATTTCGTCATGTTTGAAGAGAAAAGCCTGCCTGATAACAGACTTTCCTCATGCGATAATTTTGTCTCAAAATTGAGGCCGCCCCATCATGTCAGTTTAACTGTGTATAAGTAACAGCCCCTTTGGGCATATTGGTAATTTCTTTTCTGACAATGGCACTGGTTACTTCAGCATATTGTTTTTTTTCTGCATCAGTGGCTTCTTGTTTCATTAATTTCGGTTTTATGGTCTGAATGGCCATCGCTTCATCCCGGGTTAAAAGATATTTCTTGTCCAAAACGGCTTTTACCTTTTTTCCGTTATCTTTTCTTTCAAAAACCATCACCGTTGTTTCTTCTGTATCAGAAAGTGATTCATTTACACTAAATTCATTTTCGGTATTGGTATATTTTCCTGTGTTTAAGCGAATACCTGTTATAAAACAAATGGCATCCATCAAGTCCCTGTTATATTCCGATATGGTTACTTTAACCGTGTTGCGGCTGGGTATTTCATTTGGAAACAAAATACCAAGGATTTTTTTCGTAATCAAAAACCCGGCAGTATTGCAGCCACAAATATGTCCATCAAATTTGCCAATGTCCAACAAGTTAATTTTGAAAACATCCAGTTCTTGTCTTATGGTACCGGCCTCAATGGCTTTATGGTCCTTAATTATGATTTCACCAGCTTTATGGTAAAAGCTTGTTTGTGCATTTTTGTTCATGGTTTGTTTTTTTTAATTTTATTTAACTCAAATTCCCTTCGTTTTTACAAAGGGGCGGATTGTAACATCTCATACTTTTTCCCACATGCCCAAAGGCCGATTAGTTTAAGCGGTCCAACCGGGCGGGGTTTAGTTTTGACCAATATTGTTCTTCTATAACCAGGGTTAACCCTCTCAACATATTTAAAAAAACCTAAACTTATCATGATAATAATAACTGCTCTTTTAATTGTTTTTTGGCCAAAATCAACAAGCGTTTTTCTTTAATCAAATCTTTGACATATTGGTGGTCGGGAAAACTAATGGCATTAAAAACGCACCATATTTCACAAGAGGTACATCCGACCATACAATTCAAAGGATTGGCTACTACTGCTTTTTTCTTTTCGGCATCGAACCCGAAAACCTCCCGTCCGCAACTGGTAACACACATACCACAACCTGTGCATTTGTCGGGATCAATGACAGGCTGCCAGTGGATTTTCTCACGTGGAATATTTTTCCACATAGCAAATTTTTTATTCATTTTGGTTTCCATTTTTAAACCTCCTTTTTAAATTTGGTTTACAATATCGTATTTCGTAGAACTACGAACACTATGATTAAATTTTTTAAACTTTCATAATTTCTTTCATTAATTTTTGTGCCAGTTTCCAGTTTTCTTCATTCAGGCAATACCGAATTTTGGGCGGCTCAATGGTTCCCTGGATAAGGCCTGCATTTTTTAGTTCTTTCAGGTGTTGGGACAAAGTGGATTTGGCGATGGGAAGGTCTTCTGACAAATCACCGCTATAGCAACAGGCATTTTGGGAAAGCAACTGGATGATATAAACCCTTACAGGATGCCCCAGGGCTTTGGCAAAACGTGCTGTTTTCCGTTGTCGTTCCGTAAAAAAATCATGCTTTGGCACGGCCATTATTTTTTGTTCGCAAAAATACGAACAATAATTTGTAAAAAGCAAGAAAACCAGAAACTTTTTTGTTGTCAAGAAAGACTATCAAGGGGAAACATCTCAAAATAAGATTCAATCTAAAAAAAACAGGCTGCCGCCATCTATCAATGGCCCGTCATACAATTCAACGATATCGTACTGCCTGTTTTTAAGTAAGGCCATGAGTCTGTTGCCCTCCCGGTAATGGGAAAATTTTCCGGAAACGAAAATCTTACTTCCCCAAAAACCCAGGCAACCACCCAGAAAACCGTATTCAAAACCTTCAAGAATAATACCTTCGGGGGAAAAATAATGAACATCCAACTGTTTTTTCTTTAATTCTTTAAAAATACCTTTATCGGATGTTATAAATAGTTCACTGCTCAATGCCATTAAATTGCACCGGGTATAACCCTGATGAACAGGCAACCATTCTCTGTCCTGAAAAATTTGCCTGATCGAATTATCTATATATTTATTGTTGTGGATCAAATATTTATCCGTTATAACAACATTATATCGGGCTATTTCAGGATAACTTTTCCCCACCGGTTTTGTACCCTTTACAAAATCAATCCCGTTATCGTTTAACAAAACAATATATTGTTCGGGCAAATTGGGGGCAACAATAAGCTGCTTCTGAAACGAACAAAAGAACAAGTCGGGATGACCTGAAACAGCCTCGTAAGTAATTCCCCGGGTCATAAACGGGATGAACTTCCCAAAAGCAGCAAGTTTTTTGCGAACAGGCGCAGGCAACCTGGCATCGCCGATAATGAGCATAATTTGTTTATTTTAACCGCTGCAAAATTAAACCAAATATATAACCGGGAAAAAGCTAAAGATCATGCCTAAAAGATACATTAGCCGTGAAATTCTTATAGGAAGCCTTACTTTAGGCGGAGATCGTGCCATTCGGGTTCAAAGCATGGTCAATACCCCTACGCTCAACACCCTGGCTACGGTTGATCAGGTTGTCCGTTTGGCAAAGGCCGGTTGCGAATTAGTTCGAATTACTGCTGCCAATATTCGTGAAGCTGAAAACCTGAAAAACATTCTTCAGGAACTAAAAAACAAAAAAATTGATATTCCGCTTATTGCCGATATTCATTTTCAGCCGAAGGCGGCAGAGGTGGCTGCCAGAATTGTTGACAAAGTGCGTATTAATCCGGGAAATTATACCGGCAAACACCACAGGAACAAAAAATATTCGGAAACAGACTACCGGGCTGAACTTGAACAGATATCCCGGAATTTAAAACCTTTGTTGAATATTTGTAAGCAGCACAACACCGCCTTACGCATTGGCATCAACCATGGCTCACTTCCCGGCCATATTTTATACAAACACGGCAATACCCCGGAAGGAATGGTAATATCGGCCATGGAATTCATTTCGGTATGCCGTAAAAACAACTTTCACAATCTGACACTATCACTAAAAGCCAGTGATGTTATCACCATGATTGAAGCCAACCGGCTTATGGTAAATAAAATGAAAAAGGAGGGGATTGATTATCCCCTGCATCTCGGGGTTACGGAAGCCGGAAACGGAACAGAAGGGCGCATCAAATCGGCTATGGGCATTGGCACCCTGCTTGCGGAAGGCATTGGGAACACCATTCGGGTTTCGCTTACCGAACCGCCCGAAAATGAAATACCGGTAGCTAAAAAATTGATTGAATATTACGGCAGGGGCCACTCAAAACGGGTAGGAAAGATGCAATGGCAGGCTTTTGGGAAAATTCCAGTAAACCAACGGGATGCCGTTGTTTCCATAAAAGAAACCAAACCTCTTTCCGATAACAGCAAAATTCTGCTTCTCTCCTATCCTTTTTTATCTTTCAATAATTTGATCCTCCGTGCAGCTGTGGATTTTAACCTTGCCTATGAAAAGCAAAAACCGGATGGGGTTTTCATCAGGAACGGTTTCGAAACTGATTCCGGACGCCTAAAAGAACTTGCCTTACAGATATTGCAGGCCCGCGGGCTGCGTTATTATAAAACCGAATTTGTAGCTTGCCCTTCCTGTGGCCGTACCCATTTTAATATTGAAAAAGAACTTGAAAAGGTAAAAAAACGGCTGGGCAATATCAAAGGATTAAAAATTGCGGTTATGGGTTGTTTGGTGAACGGACCGGGGGAAATGGCCGGTGCTGACTATGGTTTTGTTGGTTCAGCCCCCGGGAAGGTGGATTTGTACCAGGGGCCAAAAATCCTTTTCAAAAATCTAACGGAAGAAGAAGCCCTGGACCGGTTGGAAAAAATCATTTTGGGAAAATGATCATCCTTGCTGTTTCAGAAAAATTTGAGCTGTTTGTTGAATGGTTTCCCGGATAGGTGTAAATCTCATTCCTGTAGTTTGTTTGAATTTTTCGTTGCTGTATTGGAAAACACTGTTGGCAGTTTTTGCTGTTTCTTTCGTAATAAGCGGCCTTTTTCCGGTGAAAACCGATTGAATCTTTAATATTCTCCAGCTTAATTCACTTAAAAGTTTACCGGCTTTATATTTAGGGGGATCCACTTTCAATGCAGCAGCCATCATCCCAAACAACTTTTTATAGCTGATATTTTCCCCGTTCAACACATACTGCTCTCCTGAAATATTGCTTTCCATAAGCAAAATCAGGGCTTTGGCCACATCATTTACATCCACATAACCGTTTACACCACCAGTGTAAACTTTCAGACCGTTATAAACTGTTTGGAACATTTTGGAACTTCCATGATCAAAGTTACCCGGGCCGAGAATAATCGTAGGGTTTACAATCACTATCTTCAGGCCTTCGGCCATTCCGCGCCAGATTTCCCGTTCCGCTTCATATTTGCTTAGTGCGTACACGGTATTTTTCTGGCCAGGTTTCCATTCGGTTTTTTCTGTGATAACTCCGTTGTTCCTTCCCCTGCCCAAAGCTGCTACAGAACTGACATAAGCCAGTTTTTTTATTTTTTTTTCAAGACAGGCATTGACCACATTTGCCGTTCCTGTAATATTTGTTTCCATAACGACATCAGCATCTTGCTGGTCAAAGGAAACAACTGCGGCAGCGTGATAAACTTTATCCACGTTCTCAAAGGCATTCAACAATGAGCCAAAATCAAGGATGTCCCCTTCAACCCATTCAATCCTTGACAGGTATTTTTCCGGTTCTGAAGTATAATAGGAAAAAACCTTTTCTGTTTCCTTGACGGAAAAAACAGATCGCCGTAAAGCAAGGATCTTTTCTTCCTTTTGTGATAAATGGTATAGTAAATGCGACCCCACCAGGCCTGTTCCTCCGGTTACAAAAATCATGGCAGCTAAATTAGGTTATTTTAGCCTTACAGAAGCTATTTTATTTTGGGTAATGTCTTTGTTAAAAAACATTCTGACTTTATCAATGTACAGGTTAACCTTACTGAAATATCTATCGGGTATTCGTTATAAAAAGAAAAAAGGGGATAAAACCTTTTCCTGGTCTTGAGAGAATTTTGGAAAAAATGTAAAATATTTCTTCTATCAGGGGAAACTTTCCGAATTCAAACCTGTATAACCCATTTGACAAGTTTGGCTATTGTAAATATACATTTATGAAAAAGAGTGATAAATTAATATTAAATATTGATTCCCAAGCAGTTGGATTTGTGGAAGATTATGTAGATCAGCTTTTTCATCGCTGGTCGGTCAATGAGATATACATGGGAAACGTAGTAACTTCCTTGTCCAATCTTATTTTCTTATTATTGGACTTTCAAAAAGGTTTACAAACACAGATTATTGTTTCCCTGGACGAGTCTGAAATTTCTTTTCTTTTCAGTTCTTTACCAAAACCCGTTTTAAAGCTTTTTTTAAAGGAATACAATTTACAGGACATATTGGATAATGCCACCCAGTCTGTTTTTCTTATTCAAAAAATTGCGGACAATATCCTTATTGAAAAAGGACAGCTCATTATAACATTTCAGGTAGGGGCTTTACCCGATTCTATCAACGAATTCCGGAAAAAATCATTGTCAAACCATCAAAAGAGCTTCCCAAAAACAAGGTAAATGCTTAAGTATCAGATAGAAGGGCTTGATTCTATTCCGTTTAAACCGGAAAATATTTTCCCTTGGATTAAAAAAGTCATTACCAATGAAAATCGGTTAGTTGGTAATCTTTTCTATCATTTTTGCAGTGATGAATTTCTTTATCATATAAATATAAATTTTCTTGGGCACGATTTTTACACAGACATCATTACTTTTCCCTTGACAGAAAACGATGATATCATTTCAGGAGAGATATTTATTAGTGTTGACAGGATTCGTGAAAACGCCTCACATATACAAACAGATCTTTATTCAGAATTTGCCCGGGTTATGGTACATGGTGTGCTGCATCTTTTAGGCTACGATGACCATACTGCAGAACAGAAAAGGGAAATGCGTGCAAAAGAGGATTATTACTTATCTTTGCTGCCGCTAAAATAGCTTTGTTTCACGTGGAACATTATGAAAATGTTTGAAAAATATGACGTCATTGTGGTCGGCGCCGGCCATGCCGGTGCAGAAGCCGCTGCTGCTGCTGCCAACCTGGGTTCAAAAGTCCTGCTGGTCACAATGAATTTGAACACAATTGCCCAAATGTCCTGTAATCCGGCCATGGGAGGGATTGCAAAAGGACAGATTGTTCGTGAAATAGATGCCATGGGTGGTTATTCAGGATTGGTTACTGACAAATCGATGATTCAGTTTCGCATGCTGAATAAATCAAAAGGGCCTGCTATGTGGAGCCCGAGGGGACAAAACGACAGAATGCTCTTTTCTGCTACCTGGAGAAAAATGCTTGAAGAAACCAATAACCTGGATTTTTGGCAAGACACAGTAACGGAAATACTGGTGAAGGGAGATTATGTGTATGGTGTGAAAACAGCAATGGGACTTAAAATTGAATCAAAAACAGTTATCCTGACCAACGGTACTTTCCTTAACGGAAAAATTTATATTGGTACAAAACAATTTCCCGGAGGCAGAATGGGCGACCCGGCAAGTTATGGTTTAAGTGATCAAATAAAAGACTTAGGGTTTGAAACGGAACGATTAAAGACAGGAACGCCCGTCAGGGTAGATGGAAGGACAATCGACTTTTCTGCATTAGAAGAACAAAAGGGAGATGAAAATCCCGAAAATTTCTCTTATCTGGAAAAAACAAAGCTTTCTGAACAAAGAAGTTGCTGGATCACTTACACATCACCAAAAGTGCATGAAATCCTAAAATCAGGATTCGGAGAATCACCCATGTTCAATGGACGTATTCAGGGAATAGGACCTCGTTACTGCCCATCCATAGAAGATAAAATAGAACGGTTTTCAGATAAAGCCCGCCATCAATTGTTTGTTGAACCAGAAGGGTGGAATACGATAGAATATTATCTGAACGGTTTTTCTTCTTCATTACCGGATTATATTCAGGTAAAAGCTCTGAAAAAAATCCCGGGTTTTAAAAATGCTAAAATATTTCGACCGGGTTATGCAATAGAGTATGATTATTTTCCTCCTACCCAATTGAATTATAACCTAGAGACAAAACTGATTAAAAATTTATTTTTTGCAGGACAAATCAACGGCACGACGGGATATGAAGAAGCAGCAGCACAAGGAATCATGGCAGGTATCAACGCACACCGTAAAATAAAAGACCAGGAACCTTTTGTTTTAAAGCGGTCGGAAGCTTATATAGGAGTATTAATCGATGACTTAATAACCAAAGGGGTTGATGAGCCCTACCGAATGTTTACCTCAAGGGCTGAGCACAGGATTTTGCTTAGACAGGACAATGCTGACAAACGACTTACAGAAAAAAGTTATCATTTGGGATTGGCATCGGAAGAAAGATACCAAAAATTCAAAGTTAAGGACAGCAAAATTCAGAAGCTTAGAAATTTTATTCTCGAAAATAGCATTTCTCCCCATGAATTGAATACAAAATTAGCACAATATAAAACTGCGCCTTTGAAACAACGGGTAAAATTAGCAACAGTTTTGTTAAGGCCGCAGATTAACCTTAACCTACTTCTTACAGCCAGTAAATCATTACATAATTTTGTTATAGAAAACAAAATGGATAATGAAATATTAGAATCTACAGAAATTCAAATCAAATATGAGGGATATATTAAAAAAGAAGAAGAAATTGCCATTAAACTAGGGAAATTAGAGAACATAATTTTAAAAGATGACTTTGATTATAACCAATTAACATCCATTTCGTATGAAGCCCGTGAGAAATTGACTAAGATTAAACCTAAAACGATTGGTCAGGCTTCAAGAATCAGCGGGGTTTCCCCTTCTGATATTAATGTATTGCTGGTTTATTTGGGACGATAATTAAAAGTGTTTCACGTGAAACAATAACCATGAAATTTTATAAATCCTGCCCCGTTTGCAATTCAAAAAAAATAGTTAAAAAGGAAGAGGTAAAGGATCTCTTTTTGTCAAAAGAAAATTTCTCTTTGTACGAATGTAAAGACTGCCAAGTTCTTTTCACCAATCCAAGACCTGAGGATAAAGAACTGGGAAAATATTATGATTCGGAA
>Ga0256829_1002458_pt1 | contig 13779 bp, 11 predicted proteins | sample 131447metaG_FD_185979 | JGI IMG/M metagenome (GOLD analysis project Ga0256829, IMG submission 185979) | Hydrothermal vent microbial communities from Lau Basin, Pacific Ocean - 131-447 | ecosystem: Environmental > Aquatic > Marine > Hydrothermal vents | place: Pacific Ocean: Lau Basin | collected...
CGGTGATCAATTGGCTGCCATCGACGCCAAGATCAGTGGCGAGGCGCGAGAGATATTCTGGCGTTGCCTGGAAAGGGGATTTCATCAGCCGTTCATGAAAGGCGACATAGGCATTTTGCCGTTTCGCTGCCAAAGCCGCTTTGGCCGCGAGATTCGACGTATCGCCGAGGAGCGGCAACTCGTGCCAGGCCACTGTAATCCTGTCAGGCATCTCGCCCGTCATGTCGGCCAACCGTTTGGTCTGCACCCGGCAAAAGGGGCAATAGTAATCCGAGAACGACGCCATCGGGACCTGGGTTGGCGTAGGACTCAGATCACCGTAAAGGGCCGAACAAATATTCTCGGAAACACGCTGCAAGGCTGCTGCTTTCTGCGCTGCCACCTCGGTGCTGTCCGCCGTGCCCAGGCCTACAAATGGATCGAAGCCGCCTGACGTCTCACCCGCAACATACTTTCGAAATCCAGCTGGACTATCGAGCGCCTGCAGCTCCAGTTTTTCCGGAAGCAGCGACGGGACCGTGCGCAGGGCCGCGTACCCTGCGATGACCACCCCGATTGTCAAAAGTGTTGACCGTCTCTTGGAATCCATCTGCTGCCTAATCTGCCCGCCCGCCGTTAATCCCGTAACGAGAAGTCCTGCAAATGGTCAACTTTAGATATTGATACAATCCTTGGATCGCGCTTTATGTTGCCGCAAAAACAGATAGCACTAATTCACGCACATGTTGTGGAACACTTTCATGGCCCTGCGGTCGCTTTGCCTGGCATTCGTTTGTCTGACGATGTCTGTCGTCGGAACGCAAGCGGTGCCGTTTGACGGAGATACCAGCGGCTTCGAGCGCGGCCTGCATATAGCCAATGCCGATTTTGAGGAAGAATTGTCCGGCCACATCCATGCGCACCACACAGTCAGCAAAGCCGAGCGGAAGACCGACGGTCACACCGGACACGGCGATGGCTGCCACACTAGTCTTTGCTGTTTCATGGATTACCAGCAACAGCTCGAGCATTGGTTTGAAGAGACCGCCAGTCCTTCGCCAACGCAGGTCACATTTGTGAACACGCATTCATCCCGTGTGCCCCTCGGTCCAGATCGGCCACCTAAACACTCCTGACAATTCGGTGTCCGCCTATGCGGGCTGATTGATCATGCGATCGCTGCATTCGATGCAGCCGTCAGGAGTTGATTTCTATGCGTGGAAGATACGCGGCACTTTCAGTCCTTGCTCTCGCTGCCGGTGTTGGGGGCGGAGTTTTGCTAGAACGCCTTTACCTAAACCCTACAGCGCAAGCTGGCTTGGACGGGCCTGAAATCCTGTATTGGGTTGCCCCGATGGACCCGAATTTCCGGCAACCCGGCCCGGGGAAATCGCCTATGGGGATGGATCTGGTTCCTGTGTACGAGGGCGAAGAGCCTTCGGGGGATCCTTCGGAAGTCACGCTGGATGCCGCTGAAATCAACGCAATTGGGGTGCGCACAGCGCTGTCGCGCATGACGGATGTCGAACCTAGGATCGAGACTGTTGGGTTCGTCGGATATGATGAGCACTTGACCAGCCACGTGCATACCCGTGTCGAAGGGTGGATCGAGAAGCTTAAAGTGCGGGCCGTGGGCGACCGCGTCGAAGGGCAGCAGGTGCTGTTCGAGTTGTTTTCACCACTCATAGCAGCAGCTACCGGAGACCTTGTTCGCGCCGTAGAGGACGGCGACCCCCGCATTCTGGAGGCGGCTCGCAATAAGCTGATGAGCCACGGCATGTCAGCACGTCAGATTGCGGAAATCGAGGCTGGGGGTGAACTTGTCCGCAACATCGAAATCGAAGCCCCGCAGAACGGTGTTGTCATCGCCTTGAATGCGGCGGACGGGATGTATTTGCAACCTGGGACACTCGCGTTTTCAGTCGCCGATTTGTCTCGGGTCTGGCTCATTGTCGATGTCTTCGAACGTGACATCGCAAGGCTCTCGGAGGATATGCGGGCGGTCGCTCAGTTCGAACATCTTCCGGGACGCAGTTTCGAAGGTGAGATCGACTATATTTATCCCGAGCTCGACCCTCAGACCCGGACCCTGCCTGTAAGGCTAAGGTTCGACAATTCCGATGGTGTTCTTCGTCCCGGCATGTTCGGGAGCGTAAGCTTGATACCGACAGAAACACGGACAGTGTTGACCGTGCCGTCTGAGGCCGTGATCCGCACCGGATCAGCGGAACGGGTCATCCTTAAAACGGGTGAGGGGACCTTCAAGCCCAGACTGGTCACAACAGGATTGCGGGACAGTTTCGGCGAAGGTGGACGAACCGAAATTCTGCAAGGGATCGGCCCCGGCGAGGAGGTGGTTGCCTCCGCACAATTCCTGATCGACAGTGAAAGCGCTCTAAGTGCCGGCTTTATGCGCATGGCACCGACGGATGCGGAGCCTGCCCGCGGCAAAGGCATTCTCGTAGATCTCGACCGCGAAACCCGGGTCGCGCGCGTTCGTCATGATATGCTCGAGAGCCTGGACTGGCCCGCGATGACGTCCGAGTTTCCTGTAAGGGCTGGCGTTTCGCTTGACCGGCTGAATGCGGGTGACGAGGTCGCCTTTCTTGCTGCAAGGGGTGCCGACGGGCTTCTCAGCTTGATGGAGCTTGCACCTGATGACGGCATCGCTGGCACGGGAACCGGGATGGCTCTGGCCGTCACGCCAGACGGCAAATTGACCCTTGAGCACGGTCCAATCCCTGAGCTTGGCTGGCCCGCCATGACCATGGATCTACCGGTGGTTGGTGTCGATCTCGACGCAGTGCCGCTTGATGCACCTATTGAGTTTGATTTGGCAGCGGACGACGGCGGAATGTTCTCTGTCATAGCAGTCCGTGCGGAAGGCGCAGACTCCGGAGCCGCGATGGAGCCAGAAGAGGAGCCCGCGGAAGGGGCTGCACCAATCGTCGTCTCTGGGATCATTGATGCGTTGAACGCCGAGAATGGGACAGCGACGATCACACACGGACCGATGGCTGAAATCGGGATGCCCGGGATGACCATGGAGTTTCCCATCGATTCAGCCTTGGATGCGACTGCATTGGCGACCGGCGCGGAAATGACGCTGACCTTTGCGCGTCCGGATGGAATGAATATGGTTCTGGCCGCGGCTGAAGTGGTCCCTCCACCCATGCAGGTCACAGGTCAGATCAACTCCATCGACAATGATGCGAGGACAGCAAACGTCACTCATGGCCCCATGGTCGAAATCGGGATGCCGGGCATGACCATGGACTTTCCATTGTCGGAGGACGTCGAGGTTGCACGCCTGCCAATTGGAACTGACGTGACGCTCATCCTGCGGCGAAACCCTGACTTTTCGATGACGCTCTTGGATGTGACCGTTGACGGGAGCGTGACGCAATGATCCCGGCGATAATACGCATCTCGCTCGCCAACAGGTTCGTCATTGTTGCTCTAGCGTTCATGATGGGTGCAGCAGGTATTTGGGCCATCCGCGAAACGCCGGTAGATGCCATTCCAGATTTGTCCGATGTGCAAGTGATCGTCCGCACACCCTATCCGGGACAGGCACCCCAGGTCGTTGAAAACCAGATAACATACCCGCTGGCGACGGCGCTGCTTGCGGTGCCCGGTGCTGAGGACGTCCGTGGGTTTTCCTTTTTCGGCGACAGATTTGTTTATGTTGTTTTCGAAGACGGCACGGATCTTTACTGGGCCAGATCGCGCGTGCTGGAATATCTTGGACAGATTTCAGGCAGCTTGCCGGAGGGGGTCTCACCACAGCTTGGACCCGATGCCACGGGCGTGGGATGGATTTATCAGTACGCGCTGATTGATCGGACTGGAAATCATGATCTGGCCCAACTCAGAACACTCCAGGACTGGTTCCTAAAATATGAATTGCAGGCCGTCGACGGTGTGTCCGAGGTCGCCACAATCGGCGGTATGGTCAAACAATATCAGGTTGTTGTCGATCCCAACAAACTCCGGGCCTATGACATCACGCTGGCCCAGCTCAGGAACGCGATCCAAGCGGCCAACCGCGAAACCGGCGGGAGCGTCATCGAGATGGGCGAAGCGGAATTCATGATCCGCTCCTCCGGCTACATTGACGAGCTGTCAGATCTCGCAAGTGCGCCTCTCATGGTCAACGACCGCGGCGCAGCACTCACCCTTGGGGACGTTGCGGACATTCGGTTGGGACCGGAGATGCGGCGCGGCGTCGGAGAACTCGATGGGGAAGGAGACGCCGTCGGAGGCGTTGTGGTTCTGCGTTGGGGCGGCAACGCTCTGGCGACGATCAAAGCAGTCGAGAGTCGGATCGAGGTGTTGCGGCCCAATTTGCCGGAAGGCGTTGAGATCATAACGACCTATGACCGGTCGGGCGTCATCGAGCGGGCCATCGAAAACCTGCAGAAGAAGCTAACGCAGGAATTCATTGTGGTGGTTCTGGTTTGTGCCGCCTTCCTGCTGCACTTGCGATCTTCGCTGGTGATCCTGCTGTCACTGCCATTGGGCATCTTCGCCGCTTTCATCCTGATGAAGGCACAGGGTGTGAATGCCAACATCATGTCCTTGGGCGGTATTGCCATCGCGATCGGGGCAATGGTGGATGCCTCTATAGTCATGATCGAGGCGATGCACCGAAGACTGGAAAAGGAGAAGCTGACCGCAGAGAACAGATGGCGGATTGTACAGGAATGTGCGGCCGAGGTCGGCCCGGCACTCTTCTATTCCCTCGCGATCATCACGGTCAGTTTCCTCCCTGTCTTCGTCCTGGAAAATCAGGAGGGGCGGCTGTTTTCTCCGCTGGCCTATACAAAAACCTACGCCATGGCCGCAGCGGCGATCCTGTCGATCACGCTCGTGCCAGTTCTGATGGGATACTTCGTGCGCGGGCGGATTTTACCTGAGCGCAAGAACCCGTTGAACAGGCTGGTTGTCTTCATCTATCGCCCGTTCCTCGATGCAGCGATCGCATGGCCCTGGGCCACCACTTTGCTGGCCGGTGCGCTGGTCGCTTCGATGTGGTATCCCTATCAGCGGCTGGGCTCAGAATTCATGCCCGAGCTGAATGAGGGCGACTTCCTTTACATGCCGAGCTTTTATCCCGGCATATCGACGGGCAAGGCGCGCGAAGTCCTCCAACAGACCAATCGCCTGATCGCTACAATCCCAGAGGTTGAAACTGTGCACGGCAAAGTGGGGCGCGCAGAGACAGCGACCGATCCTGCACCACTCACGATGGTGGAAACCACGATCCAACTAAAGCCAGAAGCTAAGTGGCGCCCCGGCATGACCATGGAAAAAATTCGCGATGAGCTTGATCGGACTGTGCAGATCCCAGGCGTGACCAATGTCTGGATCCAGCCGATCAAGAACCGGATCGACATGCTTGCCACCGGGATACGAACGCCGGTTGGTGTCAAGATCTCGGGTGCTGATCTGAACGTCATCACAGACATCGGGATCGAAGTGGAACGGGCCGTGTCGGATATCGAGGGCACTGCCTCCGCCTATGCGGAGCGCCCGGTAGGCGGGCGCTTCATAGAAATCGACGTCAAGCGCGACGCCGCAGCGCGATACATGATGAGCGTGCGGGATGTTCAGGATGTGGTGCAAACCGCCATCGGTGGGATGCAGGTATCGGAATCCGTTGAAGGGCTGGAGCGCTTTCCGATTAACCTGCGCTATCCGCAGGCGTGGCGCGACAGCCCCGAACGCCTCGAAAACTTGCCCGTTGTCACCCCATCGGGGGCTCATGTGCCGCTGACCGCCTTGGCCGATGTTCGAATTGTGGATGGTCCGGGCATGATCCGATCAGAGAACGCTCGGCGCACGGGGTTCGTGTTTATCGATATCGCAGGACGAGACCTCGGCGGATATGTCGCCGAGGCGCAGAGGGTCGTGGCCGATCAGGTGCGTCTACCGCCCGGATATTCTCTGACATGGTCCGGGCAGTATGAGTACATCGAGCGGATGCAGGACCGGCTGGCGATCGTCGCCCCCGCCACGCTTATGATCATCACGCTGATGTTGTTCATGGCGTTCAATAGGGTGATCGAAGTTGGCATCATTCTCGCCGCGCTTCCTGTCGCGTTGGCAGGCGGTGTCTGGTTTCTGTGGTATCTCAGCTTCGACATTTCGATCGCCGTCCTTGTCGGCTTCATTGCCCTGGCCGGCGTGGCCGTCGAAACAGCTATCGTCATGCTGCTTTATCTCAATCTCGCCTGGGAAAAGCGACGCAAACTCGGTCAATCCGAAGGCCGCAAGCTGACACAAGACGATATCGAGGAGGCCGTCTTTGAGGGAGCTGTTCTTCGGGTGAGACCCAAAGTCATGACCGTGGCCACCATCTTCGCGGCGCTGATACCGATCATGTATGGCACCGGCACCGGCTCGGAGATCATGCAACGCATCGCTGCACCGATGATCGGCGGTATGGTGACAGCGACCCTGCTGACGCTTTTTGTCATTCCTTCCATCTTCGTGATTTGGAAACGGCTCGCGCTGAAACGCGTAAACCGCGAAATCACGTCCCCAATTCAGCAGCCCGTCGATGCAGCACTGCCTGCCGAATAATCGAACGCACAAACCTCAAGAATGGAGCTTCTCATGAAGATACTGACTGCAAGTCTCGTACTTCTGACCCTGTCCGCGACAGGGGCTATCGCACAAATGAACCACAATATGGATCATTCGGACATGCCGATGTCCGCCGAACAAATGGAGGGCGCGGTTCACGCGAAGGCCGTGATTAATTCCATCGGCGACGGCACTGCAAACGTGAGCCATGACCCGATTCCAGAGATCGGCTGGCCTGCAATGACGATGGATATGACGGTTCTGGAAAACGCGCAGATGATGGGAGAGGTGACCGATGGTGACGAGGTGACCCTGATGCTCGTCAAGGGCGAAGATGGGATGTATGCAATCGGGGGCATAATGCCAAACTGATCAAGGATTCGCAGTTGCCGAGAAATCGGCAGCTGCGGCGCGTACTGGGAGAGTTACACCGAGTTCGACCGCCGAGCTGCGTGTAGGCGAAAGGAAAGTGAATGGCGCTGTCTTCGAAACAACTTGGTTTGATCGCTGCCGGCGGATCGGCCGTTCTGTTGCTGGCCGCCTTCTTGTTTCAGGCGGCGGGCTATGCACCATGTGCGATGTGCATTTGGCAGCGATACCCTCACGCGATCGCCATCGCTATTGGCGCGCTCCTCATGGTTGGTTTGCCCATCTTACCGCTACTGATGGCAGGCGCTGCCGCCGCGTTCGTGACAGCGGGCATCGGGATGTTTCATACCGGCGTAGAACGGGGTTGGTGGGAAGGTCCGACATCCTGCACAGGCTCAGGTCTTGATATGTCAAACTTGTCAGCTGCGGACCTTCTGCCCTCTGCATCATCTGCACCATCGGCCTTGGTCATGTGCGACGAAGTCGCCTGGGAGTTCCTCAGCCTGTCTATGGCGAGTTGGAACGCGCTTTGGAGTTTCCTTCTTGCAGGGCTCTGGGTTCTGGCCTTTGCCCAAGCATGGCGCGCGTCGCGCTCACGTGAGAGCGCGACGGCAATCTAGCTCTGAAGACGCAGGATGACGACGGCAATAGCCGTCAGACACACAGCGGCCGACAAAAAAGCGACGAGAGCAACCGAAACCGCGCCCATGTTTCTTGGGAAGAGATCAACGAATGGTCTCAGGATTGCCGACTTTCCGGCTGCCGTAACATAGAGCGGCAGTGCACTTACCAAAGTGGCGTACAGGTAGACTCCGGATATGTTTTCAAAGAGTGCGGACCGCGCCAGTGTGGGCGCAACCACTGAAAGGGCCGTCGCCCGACTACCTCCAAAAGAGCCGAACCAACCGGCGGAAAGCACGTAAATGAAGGCGTGGAGAACGAGAAAGAGAGCGACTCGGATACCAAGATCGAGGAGAATGAACGACGCTGGATCACGGCCATTGGCGTCCTTGGTATTCAACACCGCAAACAGAAAGAAGCCGACGTAGTTGACGATAAAGATGACCGGAAGCCCATTCGTCAGAACCTGCCTGAAAAACCGTAAAAGCGCCGGTCCTCCGTCAATCAAGGCCGAAGCAAATCCAGGCGCACGCATGACATAAACGAGCAAGACCGGTAGGAGCCCGATCAGGCTGAAGACCAAGACGTTCGTTACAAATTGCGCGCCCGGCATCTTGGTTGAAAAGAAGCGTTGCATGTAAGCAGGTTGGCATGTCTGGAGGATATAGTGTAAGCGGCGGCTGGCGAGCACAGGATTATCTGCTTGACGGGAAATTCCAGGGCAGCAGGTCGTCGATGCGTTTTTTCGGATGACCCGCGGCGATCGCTTCGAGTGTAGATTTCAGATAGGCGAAAGGCTCGACGCCGTTGATTTTGGCGGTTTCGATCAACGAGGCGATCCGGCCCCAGGCTTTGCCGCCTTCGTCATGGCCTGCAAACAGTGCGTTTTTCCGATTTAGCGCAATTGGGCGGATTAAATTTTCGACTTGGTTGCTGTCTATCTCGACGCGCCCGTCGATGAGGAAGGTTTGTAATCCGTCCCAATGGCGGTGGATATACGCCAGTTTTCACCAAGGCGGGATTTGGCAGAGACGCGGGTGCGCTGTGTTTGCAGCCACTCGCCGAAGGTTGCAACGAGGGGCGCGGATCGGGCTTGGCGGGCCGAGAGGCGCTGGCCGGGGGATGTGCCTCGGATATCTTTTTCGATGGCGTAAATTTCGGCGATCTGGTGCAGGCCCTCTGCTGCGATCTCGGATTTGTCGCGATCATGGATTTCCTTGAGCTTTCGACGCGCGTGTGCCCAACAATGGGCAACGACGATGGGCTCGCCGCCCTTGCGCGTGGCGCGGGTCAGGCGATTGTACCCTTGATAGCCGTCCAGTTGCAGGATGCCATCGAAACCGGTGAGGAATTTCTCCGCATTCTCGCCCCGCCGATCTGGGGCGTAGAAGAACACCACCCCCGGCGGGTCATCGCCGCCCCAATTCCGATTATCACGCGCCAGTGCCCAGAGGTATCCGGTTTTGGTTTTCTTGCGGCCGGGATCGAGGATCGGCGCGGTTGTCTCATCCATAAATAGCTTCGTGGATGTCTTCAGGTGTTCGGCCAGCTGGTCGACCACCGGCCCCAGATGGAAGGCCGCTTTGCCGACCCAATCGGCCAGCGTTGAGCGGTGAATGTCGATACCTGCACGACCCAGAATTTGGGATTGCCTGTGCAGCGGGCAGTGATCTGCATATTTTGACACCAACACATGCGCGATGCTGCCCTCTGTCGGCAGCGCCCTTTCGATCAGGCGCGCTGGCGCTGGGGCTTGGGTCACTCCATCGGTGCAATGGCGGCAGGCATATTTGGGGCGCACGGTGACGATTACGCGCATTTTGGCGGGCACGATGTCCAGACGCTCGGATCGGTCCTCGCCAATTTTGTGCATCTCCCCGCACCCGCAAGGGCAAATCAAGCTGTCGGGTTCGACAATCTGCTCGATGCGTTCCAGATGCTCGGGCAGATTGCCCAGGTTGCGCCGCGCCACCGGTTTGCGTTTGGGTGCATCTTCTCCGGTGGCTTGGGTGTCCTTGCGCTCGTGCACCTCGGCGATGGCAACTTCGAGCTCTTCGAATAAGAGCTGCCGGTCATTCTCGTCCAGCTTCTCGGACTTCTTGCCATGCACCGCATGGTTCAGCTCAGCCACCAGATGCTCAAGCCTTTTGTTGATCTCCTTGAGTTCTGCGACCTGCGCGGCCTGCGCCTCAAACAGCGCCCGGAACTCGGGCGGCAGCAGGCTCAAATCAAGGTCATTGGCAGCGTCGGACATGGCCGCCGCATAGCACGAAGGCCCAAGTTTACCGAGCCCAATCGACCTCCTGATTCATTCAGCCGCAGCCGGAGGGCGGCTTTCCAAAGCCTTCACCTTGCGCCAGTCCAGCCCCGCAAAAAGCGCCTCGAACTGGGCGTGGTTCAGCGACATCACACCGTCCCGAATGGCGGGCCAGGTAAAGCTCGTGTCCTCCAGCCGCTTGTAGGTCATCACCAACCCGGTTCCATCCCAATACAGCAACTTTAGCCGATCCACCCGTTTTGAGCGGAACACAAATACCGTTCCCGTGAACGGGTCTTTACGCAAAACCGAACTCACCAGTGCTGATAGGTCATCGTGCCCTTTCCGGAAGTCCACCGGCTTCGTTGCCACCAAAATACGAACCCGGTTTGAGGGGAATATCACGCTGTCTCCCCAAGCGCGCGAACAATCTGAGCAACCCGTGCCGCTGGAGTTGTCCCATCCAGCTTGATCAACATCTCGCCCGCAACGATCTCTATAGCAGGCGACAACGCATCGACTTCCGAGGGCGGCGGCGCAGGCGGACTATCAAAAACCACCAAAGGCGCAAACGCAGCCTCTTTCCCGAGTACCGGCAAAACAAGCTCACCATCCTTGGCCATCCGTCGCCACGACGACACATGGTTCGCGCGCACATCATATTTGCGAGCCACCGCATTCACCGTCGCACCCGGCAACAACGTCTCCGCAACAATCCGCGCCTTCACCGCATCCGGCCAGCGCCGCCTACCATCGCTGGAGGTCGAAACACCCAAGCGCCTGAGAAACTCAACTGTAGTCTCCATGGAGAAACTCACCTCGCAAAATCAACTTTGGAGGTGAAATCTCAAATCAGACATCGGACTGGAAGGTGACCGTCACGCACCGCTTACGATATAGTCGATTTTCGGAACCAAAATTACCGTTTCACACGGGCGTACCTTAGGACCGCAGTTCAGAACAGCAGTTCCAGTGTACTTGTGTGCTAATGATTTTTTCTTGGCTGAAACATCCTCTCTTAATCAACGGTTTCCTCAGTTCGAGAGCAGGCTCACCTGAAATCGAGGAAATATGATGCGAGAAGATCAATAGCGCGTGCAATCTGAGTCTTCTGTATCCGCCACAAATGCGGATTGTTTCGTAGATCAACTTGCGACTAGCTGTTGATACAGGCAGATTGAACCGCCCCTTCCGTTCAGAAGGGGCGGTCCCGTGTCAAAACATCAGACGCGTCCCAAAAACAATAGAGGTAACCCCGTTTTCCTCTCCGCTTGCACGAATAAGATCAGCCGTCCCACCAAAGGATTTTTCGTAGTTTATCCCTATGTAAGGCGAGAAAGAACGATCAACCAGATCATAACTAAGCCTCAACCCGGCTTCAATTGTTGCACCACCTGACGCTTGATCATAAGCAAGATCATCCTCAAGAGGGACCGTCACTTCGATGCTGGGTGTCAAGATGAGCCGATTGGTAATTAGACCCTCATACTCCGCTTCAAAGCGAAAGAAAGAATGATCGGACAAGTAGAAGTCAGCATCAACCTCTAGGAAACCAGGAGCAAGACCTTTAAGGCCAAGCACCGCATTATACCGATCCGGTAATCCATCGGGTGTACTTGCCTGTACACCAACGACGCCATCAAAGAACGTTGAAATCGGGAACTGTAACCGCAACTGGTTTTCCAAGCCTTCGAAGTCACCAGACCCTTCCAGGATTTCAGCTTCGCTCCGCCAAACGAACTTCAACTCGTCAGTTCCAATGACGAAATCGAAGTCCCAAACGAAAACGCCTTCATCGTTGTCACCACTACGGTATTCAAACTGTTCAGCTTGGAAACCATAGATGAGAGGTTCCGCATGAGCGGCGGAGAAAGTGGAGATTAACAAGCTGGCAACGCCAGCTATCTTCAAACTCTGCATTACTATATTCCTTTTCGGCCGCGAAGATCAGGCTGGGCCGCCATTGACAACAACCTTCCGGAACATGCCAGCATCGGCGTGATACGAAAGATGGCAGTGGAACGCCCACTGACCGGGTTCGTCGACCTCGACATCTATGTCCACCGTCATGGCGGGGTTCACGTTTACGGTATGTTTGATGGGGTTACGAGATCCTTTGCCCACATCCACGAGCGACCACAGGCCGTGCAGGTGCATCGGGTGCGCCATCATCGTTTCGTTGATGAAACGAATACGCACGCGTTCCCCGTAGTTCAGGACGATCGGCTCTGCATCATTGAATTTCACATCGTTAATCGACCAGATGTAGCGCTCCATGTTCCCCGTAAGCCGCAATTCGATGGTGCGCGACGGCTTCCTGTACTTGTATTTGGGCCGCGCAGCCGTGAGGTCGGCATAGGACAGGAATTTCCCACCATTGTAGGCCCTCGGTATCAAACCGCTGCCATTGGCATAGGAGGAGTCGACGCTGCTGGGCTCCGTCATGCCACCCATATTGGAATGATCCATGCCAGCCATATTGGAGTGGTCCATACCGGCCATATTGGAATGATCCATACCGGCCATGTTGGAGTGGTCCATACCGGCCATGTTGGAATGATCCATGCCAGCCATGTTCTGCATCACATGACCCTCCATGCCCATTCCACCCATCATTCCGCCCATGTCGGCCATAGTGAGAAGTGGTTTCGGCCGCATCGCCGGCACAGCGCCTGCCATACCTTCTCTTGGTGCCAGAGTTCCCCGCACCATGCCGGTACGTCCCACCGATTCCGCGATGATGCTGTAAGCTTTGTTCTCACGCGGCTGAACAATGACATCGTAGGTTTCGGCTACAGCAATACGGAGTTCGTCTACCTTGACCGGCTTAACATCATTCCCGTCCGCTTGAATCACGGTCATTTTGAGCCCCGGAATCCGCATGTCGAAATAGGTCATCGCGGACGCGTTGATGAAACGCAGCCGAACTTTCTCACCCGCTCGGAACAGGCCGGTCCAGTTCTGCGATGTGCTCTGGGCATTGATTGACGCAGTGAACCCTTGAACGTCCTCGATATCGGTCGGCATCATGCGCATTCTGCCCCACATCCCGCGTTCCTGCAGGGCTGCTTGCAGACTGTCAGCGCGCGAGTCTTTTATGAGCGTCTGGAGCGTGCGCTGCGACCGATTGTAGTAGTCAGGCATCCGCTTGAGATTGCGCATGATTCTTTTGCCGGAGTGTGGGTGATTATCTGCCAACTGAACGACATAATCGCGATCTGCCCGCACCCGTTCGCCTCCGCGAGGCTCGATCACAATGGCCCCGTAAGCACCGTCGGGTTCTTGGAACCCGGAATGGCTGTGAAACCAATAGGTGCCAGCCTGGGTGATCGGAAACCGATAAGTGAAGGTCTCTCCCGGGGGGATTCCGTTGAAGCTGATCCCAGGTACGCCGTCTTGTCTAAACGGCAGGATTAGCCCATGCCAGTGAATGGAGGTGGTTTCGTTTAGATTGTTTTTGACGTTGATCGTGACTTCTTCACCCTCCTTAAAACGGAGGACGGTTGGGAACTGGCTATTGTTGTAACCGACACCCGTCTTACGGAAGTCTCCCGTATCGATCCGCACCCGATCGACTGTAATGTCATACGTTCCTTTGGATGTAATCGTAGGGTTTTGATGAGCCTGCAAAGCAGATGGCATTGCAAGAGCCGCCGCGGCAGCCAAACCGAATTGTCGCCGGGAAAGGCTACCCGACAAATGCTCCGATGTACTCAGAGCAGTGTCCGAGCGTGCAAGGAATTTTGCGCTAAAGAGAGGCATTTTCTTTTCCTCATTAGTGAGATTGTTGGAATCTGTTAAAGAGCAACATCTGAGATCGGGTGACCGGTTTCTGCGGCGTTGCGAAAAAGCCTACCGGCAACCGCCCTCAACGCATGCAGAAGCACGGACTAAGCGCTGTTCGCAGTTAACTACACGCACAGAGCCACCTGCAGATCGGATGGGATGTCAGGAACGCGGAG